>Ga0256845_1000158_pt1 | contig 62439 bp, 59 predicted proteins | sample RiftiametaG_FD_189101 | JGI IMG/M metagenome (GOLD analysis project Ga0256845, IMG submission 189101) | Tube worm associated microbial communities from hydrothermal vent at the East Pacific Rise, Pacific Ocean - Riftia | ecosystem: Host-associated > Annelida > Integument > Unclassified ...
GATCGTAACCGAGTCAACATAATCAAGATCGGACCCGACAGGGATACCAAGTGCAATTCTTGTAATTCTCAAATTAAATTTTCTAAATTTATCAAACAAAAAATAAGAAGTGGCATTACCTTCGGTTGTAGGACTTAACGCAAGTATCAATTCCTCAATTTCAGAGGACTCAACTCTCTTAAACAAAGAACTGATATTAAGTTCATCAGGTCCCACTCCTTTAATAGGTGAAAGATTTCCTCCGAGAACATGGTATTGTCCTTTATACAATCCTGTTTTCTCAATAGAGAAAATGTTAAACGGTTCCTCAACAACGCATATTTTTTTTTTATCGCGTGACTCATCGGAACATATCTCACATATATCATTTTCTGAAATATTATTACAGATTTTACATGAAAAAGTATTTTCTTTGGCATCAACAATCGATTCTGCCAGTCTAAGCATTTTTTCCCTGTCGGCTCTTAAAATAAAAAAACCTATTCTCTGTGCAGATTTTGTACCGATTCCGGGAAGTTTCTTTAACTCCTCAATAAGCCTTGCAACAGGTTTCGTGAATCCGAACATCATAATATAAAATTAAATAATTATAATCCCGGAAACGGAATTCCTCCCGGGAGCCCACCGGGAATGGCAGAGCTCATATTACCCTTGACCTCATCGTCAACCTTTGAAATAGCATCATTGACTGCTGCAATAACCAGATCCTGAAGCATATCAATATCTTCCGGATCGACAACCTCTTTTTCAATATTTAAAGATAAAATATTTTTATGTCCGTTCATAACTACTTTAACCATTCCTCCACCGGAATTTCCTTCGACTTCAATTGAATTCATTTTATCTTCCATCTGTTTGGAAACATCCTGAGCCATTTTCATCAGTTGGTTAATATTTGGAAATTTAGCCATTTTATTCTCCTTTTAAACTATCTATAGATACAATTTTCCCTCTTATTTTTTCCGCCAGACTATCTAATTTCGGATCTTTCTTTCTTTTATTTTCCGAACTTTTCTCAGACTCCTTCTCAATATTATTTTTTTTTGATAAAGAATCTGTCTTATCGTTCTCCCTTTTCGCCTCCGATCTGCTATCCGGACTTATCCTATTCATCTGTGCTTTTGAAAAGGGTTTTAAAACATCTGAATCCCTTCTATTCTTAAAATCATTTATTACGGTTTCTATATCTCTTAATTTCGGGAAAAAAGATAACTTAAGAAACATATATTCAAGAATTATTCTCGGATTTTCCGTATTTTTAATAGTGATCTCCAAATCTTTGACTGCATTAAAATATCTCAGCAGTTCGGTCTCTTTAATATCCTTAACTATTTTTTTCAGCTTTGGAATATTTTCCGGATTCAAATTAATAAGTTTTTCACTCTTTATTTCCGATTTTAATACTATTAAATTTCTTAGGAATTTAATAAATTCATTATAAAAAAATCTGTTATCTATACCTCTTTCGGCAAGTTCATTGATCAATTCGATTATTCTCTTTCTATCCTGAGATAAGAACGACTGAGTAAGAGTTATAAAAATCTCCTCTTCTATTACTCCCAAAATATCAATTATATCCCTCTCTTCTATAGTTCCGCCTGAAATTGCAATTGTCTGGTCAAGTATCTTTTTCGCATCACGAAGACTCCCCTCCGAAGCTTTGGCAATGAGAAAAAGAGAATAATCTGAAACCGTAATGTTCTCTTTTTTACTAATTTTGGAAAGTAGCTTAACAATAATCTCAGCAGGAATTCTTTTAAATTCAAAATGTTGACATCTCGATACGATCGTTGCCGGAATTTTATGAAAATCCGTAGTTGCCATTATAAAATAGGTATGTTCCGGCGGTTCTTCCACCGTTTTTAACAAAGCATTCCATGCGGAATTGGAAAGCATATGAACTTCATCGATTACAACCACTCTGAATCTGTTCTTAAAAGGTTTATATTTTACTTTTTCTCTTAAATTTCTTACCTCTTCGACACCATTATTGGAAGCTCCGTCAATCTCAATATAATCCGGAGACTTATCCTCGGTTATCTCTTTACAAGTTGTACATTCGTTACATGGTTCTATTCCCGGTCCTTTTTCACAATTTAAAGCTTTGGCAAGAATCCTTGCTGCTGAAGTTTTCCCAACTCCCTTCATTCCAGAAAAAATCAGAGAGGGATAAAGCTTGTTCATGGAAAGAGCATTTTGCAAAGTTTTTGTAATATGAGGTTGTCCTATCAGTTCTGCAAACTTTTGCGGTCTATACTTTCTTGCTAAGGCTAAATACATTTTTTTTTAAAGGTCCGGGAAATCCTCACACATACAGGAAAGAGCTTATTGCTGCTACCTTTCGGTCCTGACAAAGTTCACACCTCCGTATTGCAAGGCTCCCGAACCCGTTTTTCTACTTAAATAATAATACATCAATCAGGGATATCATCCCATACATTTTAAAAACTTAAATTCGGAGAGGGTGGGATTTGAACCCACGGTACCGTTTCCAGCACACACGCTTTCCAAGCGTGCTCCTTAAGCCACTCGGACACCTCTCCTTTTCAAGAGGTTATTATTGTATAACTTATTAACGGTAAATTCAAGATTTGAACCATTCATTTCTTTTAATCTCTAAAATAATAGTTTTTTACCATAAACAAATTTTAGACAAAAACAACTCTTGATTAATAAGGCTAATTCTAATATAATTCAGAAAAACGGCGGTGTAGCTCAGCCGGTAGAGCAGTCGGCTCATATCCGATATGTCGTGGGTTCAAGTCCCTCCACCGCTATTTTTTTCTTTCCGGTTATATTAAGGTTTTAATATTTTTCAACAGTAAAGAGGTTGCAAAAGATATGGATCAAATTTTCCCTGAATTTCTCAATAACATAAGAAAGAAAGAACTCATAAAAGATATAGATACCGTTATTCTCGGATTTTCGGGCGGTAAAGATTCCACAGCTCTTTTGATTCTTTTAAATGAATTAAAAAAAGAGATAAAATTCAACCTGATAGCCGCATATCTAAATCATAATATAAGAACCGATTTTAAAGAAGAAGAAACTTATGTTAAAAATTTCTGCAGGAAACTAAAGATCCAACTTGTAACGGAAAACCAAGATGTCCCGTCAATCTCAGCAAAAAACAAAATTAATCTGGAGTCTGCAGCCTCCATTACAAGATATGATTTTTTAAACAGAGTTTCAAAAAATTATGACAGATCAATAATTGCAACCGCACATTCAAAATCCGACCTTACTGAAACATTCATCATGAAACTATTAAGAGGAACCGGATCATTAGGTTTAAGTTCTATCTTTGAACAAAAAAACTCTAACATAATAAGACCTCTTCTTTTTTTTTCAGAAGAAGATATTTTAAGTTTTTTAGATAGAAATAGAATAAAATACTACAAAGATTCATCAAATGATAATACTGATTTTCTCAGAAACAGAATAAGAAAAACAATAATTCCAAAGCTTAAAGATATTGAGCCGAAATTAGAGGATCATATTTTAATAACTTCGGGTATTCTAAGAACGGAAAACAACTATTTTAAGGAAAAATCTGAAATAGTTTTAAAAAACAGTATTCAATTAAATGTAATTCTTCCTGCCTCTGCAGTTTTAAATGAACATCCGGCAATTCAAAATCATATTTTACGAGAATATATAAGAATAATAAAAGGAAACCTTTTTAATATCACTTTCAACCACATTGATGCTTTTAAAAGACGAATTGTCGGAGAGGGAGGTATATCGTTGCCGGGGATAAAACTTATGATTAAGAAAGGTTTTATATATCCTTTGGATATTGAGATTAGCGACTATGAATATTTTGTTAAGGGAGCGGAAAAATTAAATATCCCTGAGATTGGGAAAAGCTTAATATTTTCAGAGTCAGACTCTTTCAAAAGGGTTGCGGATAAAAAATCGGCAACATTCTCATTAAGGGATATCTCTTTTCCACTTATAATAAGATCACCTCAAAAAGAAGACAGATACAAAAAGATTAATTCTAAATTTTTCCAGCCCGTTTTTGAGATGATTAAAGAGAGCGGACTTCCGGAGGAATTGGTAAAACTTGCTCCGCTTGTAACCGATGTAAACGGGAAGCCGTTATGGGTTGCCGGATCACATATTTCCGATGAATTTAAAATAAGTGAAAGAAAAAAGAGAGAAAAGCTTTTTAAGGTAGAGATATCCGAGTTATTCAGGATTTAAAGACCACTATACCTTTAACTATTGTATAGGCAATTTGCCCCTTTCCTTTCCAACCTATAAATGGCGAATTGCTGGCCTTTGAATAAAAATCCTCGACTCTTATCTCAAATTTTTTTTCAGGATCAAAGATAGTAATATCGGCAATATTATCTGTTTTAAGAGAACCCCTTTTGCTTAACCCCAAAACTTTTGCCGGGTTTACCGAAAATAATTCAACCATTCTCTCTACGGTAATAATACCTGTTCTGACAAGCCTATCGTAAATTACCGGGAAAGATGTCTCAAGACCGATAACTCCGAAAGGGGCATATTCAAATTCTTTGTCCTTTTCATCAGCTGTATGTGGAGCATGATCCGATGCAATAACATCAATTGTTCCGTCTTTAATTCCTTCAATTAAACCAAGCCTGTCCTCTTCACTTCTTAAAGGGGGTTTCATTTTATATGCAGGATCAAATTTTGTTATATTTTCATCGGTTAATAAAATATGGTGCGGCGTAGCATCAGCAGTTACTTTAACTCCCCTTTTCTTTGCATTTTTAATTATATCAACCGAACCTTTTGTTGAGATATGAGTCAGATGAAGTTTAGATCTTATTCTCTCCTGAAGTATTATATCCCTTGAGACGATCACCTCTTCAGCAGCATTTAATATACCTCTCAATCCGTATTTATAAGATATGATCCCTTCGTTAACCTGCCCTTCTTCTGAAATAGAGTGATCTTCAGGATGTTCTATTATAGGTACATCGAACATTTTTGAATATTCAAGAGCTTTTCTTATCAGATCTGCTTTCATAACACATTTCCCGTCATCGGAAAAACCTCTGGCTCCGCCGTTAACAAGATCTCCCATTTCCGAAAGATATTCTCCGTTAAGTCCTTTGGAAATAGACGCAATCGGAAAAACATTTACAGAATTAAATTCATGAGCTCTTGCGATAATGTATTCGGTTACCGATCTGTTATCATTTACGGGATATGTGTTGGGCATACATGCTATTGAAGTAAAGCCTCCATGTTCGGCAGCTTTAATTCCGGTCTCGATAGTCTCTTTATTCTCTTCTCCCGGCTCACGGAGATGTACATGCATATCTATAAATCCCGGAGAAACTATTAATCCATTCGCATCTATTGTTTTCTCACTTTTCCGTTTAATATTTTTCCCGACTGATATTATCTTTCCGTTATCAACCAATACATCTGCAATATCGTTAAAATTACTCTCCGGATCAATTACCCGGCCGTTTTTGATCAACAGACTCATTCATTGCTCCTTTTAATAAAAACAGAACAGCCATTCTTACGGCAATCCCATTTGTTACCTGTTGCAAGATTACTGATTTATCCGAATCCGCAAGACTTGTATCTATTTCAACATCTCTGTTTATCGGACCGGGATGCATTAATATAAAAGATTTTTTTGCATAGGACGCCAACTCTTTTGTTATTGCAAAATAATTCCTGTATTCTCTTACGGAAGGGAAATACCTCCCGGCTCCTCTTTCACCCTGTACTCTCAGCATCATAATTATATCTGAATTCTTAATTCCGTTTTTAAGATTATAATGAACTTTTGCACCCATCTTCTCAAACTCTTCGGGAACGAGGGAGGGAGGACCTACAACAGAGACATCATTACCCATTTTTTTATGCAAGAATATATTAGATCTTGCAACTCTGGAATGTAAAATATCACCTACTATAGTTATTTTAAGCCCTCTTATCGTTCCGAACACCTGTTTTATTGTTAAAGCATCGAGAAGTGCCTGTGTCGGATGTTCATGAAATCCATCGCCTGCATTAACAATAGAAGATTTCGCAAAGGTCGTAAGGTAATAAGGAGAACCCGATGCCGAATGTCTTATTACGATAATATTCGGGTTCATTGCTTCTAAGGTAAGAACAGTGTCTTTCAGAGACTCCCCCTTTTTCAAACTTGAAACCGATGAATTGAAGTTTATCAGATCGGCACTTAATCTTTTAGCTGCAATCTCAAAAGAACTTCTCGTTCTTGTTGAATTTTCAAAAAAAAGATTTACAACGGTTTTTCCCTTAAGTGCCGGAACCTTCTTAATATTTCTTGTTGACACTTCAACAAACGATTCGGCTGTTTCAAGGATCAAATCAATATCTTCCGGATCCAGATTTTCAATACCGAGAAGATGATTTTTCTTAAATTGATATTTGCTCATCTAAAACCTCGAAGGCTCCATTATAAGAACCTGATCAACTTCCTCTGTCTCTTTAAGCATTACATTTATCCTTTCTCTTCTTGATGTAGGAAGATATTTTCCTTTGAAATCCGGATTAATCGGAAGTTCCCTGTGTCCTCTGTCAATAAAAACAGCAAGCTGTATCGTTGAAGGGCGTCCTAATTCAAATATCGAATCCATTGCAGCTCTAATTGTCCTTCCCGTAAAAAGCACATCATCAATCAAAATGATATCTTTATCTTCCACTGTAAACTTAATCTCGGTCTTCTGTATCGCCGGCTTATGTTCATGTTTGTGAAGATCATCTCTAAAAAGAGTAATATCAAGAATCCCTAAAGGAAGATCAACTCCTTCAATCTCTTTAATAAGTTTCTTAATCCTTTCGGCAACATATACGCCTTTCTTCTGAATTCCGATCAGGACCAGATTGTCGATATCTCTGTTTTTCTCAAGAATTTCCATTGCCATTCTTGAAAATGACCTTTTCATCTTTTTTTCATCCATTACTTTTGCTTTTACTTTTTCATCCATTTTCATTCCTTAAGGAGTAAAATATCATCAGATTTCATAAATGTCAATTTAGTTTAATTAAAATATATTTTTACCGACAACTAACCTCTGCTTTTTTTAAGTTTCCCCTTATATATCGTCATAAGTTTATTAAAAAATCTTACATAGTTATCGGATCTAAAATCCGGATATGTCCATTCCATAAAATGTATTTTCTTATTTTTAAATATGTATTCCATATGTGCATATATCCCATTTGCAAGCGGTATCCTGTGGTAGTGATTCTTTGTGGTTGCAATTATTACATTTGCATCGGAAAGATATCCGGGGTCAAGATTTACTCTCCTTCTTCCATCATTTGAAAATTCCAGTTCAATTTCATTTGTGATATTTTTAATATCCGGAAGTTTTAGAGGTGATATCAGTTTTGAAAACGATAAAAATTTTCTATAGAGAGGTGACCCCATCTCGGAAAAATAATAATCCGTAAAAGTGAAATCAAAAGTATCGGATGAAAAATCTATTTCTGTAAAAAAATCGGATAATTTAGATTCAACCTCTTCCAAATCTTCAGGATATCTGAAAATCACACCGGAAAATAGATTTACTTTTTTAAATTCTGTGACTTTTCCCATATTTTATAATTATTAAAAAAGTATAGATAACCGTTATTGAACATTGCAACTTTTTTTTTGTCTGGAGAATAGCCGTGGATCGTTCCTTCATAGGAAGGAGAAAGGTAGGAAAATTCATTTTTATAATCCAAAGAAAGCATCTCTCCCGAGTTTGTCAGTACTTTGATATTCATTAAGTCACCACAATCTTCAATTTTGCTGATGTCTCTTCTTGCAGACAGTTCGTCAATCCAGAAAGGATCAATCTTTACAACCTGAAAAATAGTTTCGGTAAATGAATATTTTTTATCCCTTTCCGTCAGTATATACACATATTTGGAATCTTTGTTAAAACACCCGCTGAAATAATGTTCGGCAACGGTTCTGTATAATTTTGATTTATAGTTAAAAATAATCAGATTTTTTCTCTTATCTCTGGTACTAAAGATAAATCTTTTTTTAACTGAATCAAATTTCAAGACCGACAGTTCTGCAAATCTTCCTTTATCCAAAAACATTGTCTCATCTACTTTTATTATTTCACCCGTATCACTATTAAAAATAACAGCTTGAAATGCATTTTTCAGATCCGCAAGATATATTGCAAAACTATCCATATTTTCAGAAAAAATAATCTTTACAAGTTTGGATGATATCACATCAAGAGCTTTTCCCTGCTCAATTAATTTGCTTACTTCTCCGGTAGTATTATATGCATTTAAAACCATAAAATACTTTTTTACAGAGAGACAAGGGATCTTTTCCACTTCTGAAATATCATTAACATATGATAATCTACTCCTCATAAAATTATATTTATAGACTTTAAAATTAAAATTCGGATAAACAGGGAACTTCTGTCCGAAACGATTCACATTTGAAAAAGGAGATTCAAAAGAGAGTTTATCGATATTTCCCTCGACGATATAGGCAAGTGAGCCTGAAGCATTAAAACCTACCTTTGCATCTTTAAGGGGTAACACTCTGTAATTCAATTTTTGAAAAATCCATCCTTTCCCTTTTTTCATAATTGAATATGCAAATACACCACCCGTTACAGATGAAATAACAACAATTTTATCTCTTGCACCTGATAAAAACATACCTTTGTATTTTCCTTTAAAGGAAAAACTGTTAATTACTCTTTTTGAATTTGCATCAATGAGAAACACTCTCTCATTTTCTCCGCTTCGCATCTGAGCGGAAATGGCAATTGTTGAATTATCAAGCCAGAAAAGATTAAGAGCTTTAAAAAAACCAATTCTTTTTATTTGAGGATAGATGTAATTTCCAGAGAATATCTCCCTTAATTTAGATAAGTTATTACCACTGAGAATTGCCCTGAATATCCAGTTTTGAATATTACTTTTTTCATTTTTATTCTTTAAATAGTATTGTCCCAAAAGATAATTAACTTCACTATCCCATGGACATTTTGAAAAAAGTTTATAGAGCAACTCCTTTGCCTTTTTATCTCCGGTTTTTATAAGAGTTTTGGCATAGAGTTTTATGTATTCTTTATCAAACTTTTTCATAAATTTAAAACTCTTTAATACACTTTTTGCCTGACTGTATTTTCCTCTTTTATAAAGGTATCCGGCATATAGCTGCCTGACATCCTTTCTGTTTCCGTTTAATTCAAGACAAATATTAATATATTTAGTCATTTCCGAAATTCGATTCATTTTAAACAGAGCTTTTGCCATTAAAAAATTTATCTGAAAGTTATCGGGAGAAAGGTCCACATCCGCACTTATCAATTCAACGGTTTTTCCCGGATTTTCGACTTTAAGGTAAAAATCACCGAGCAAAATTTTAAATTCGGAAATTTTTCCATATTGAAAAGCAAGAAGATAATACTTTTCAGCGGAAGGAAAATTATCCCTTTTCTGATATTCATATCCGAGACAGGCATAGGCAGCGGAAAATCTCTTGTCAAGTTTAATACATTTTTTTAGGTTTTCGATTGAAGTTGATTGTTTCATATCCGAAACCGCAATTGAAATACCGACAAGTGCTTCTGTCGAACGAAAATTCATATTGAGATAACGATTAAACTCCTTTTTTGCATCGTTATACTTCCCGTTGAGTAAAAAAGCAAAACCGCTTTTAACAATAGGATTATAATTTTTATTAAAATAGTTGGAAAAAAATGTTCCTGAATATGAAGGATCCTTTAGAAGAAGGTATGCTATCCCTCTTTCAAAATCAGATGAACCTTGCAAATAAACCGGAGATAATACAAAAAGCAATATAATAATAATTAATAATATTCTCTTACTCATTTTTTCCCTCGCGTAAATAATTTATCATATTTCTATTTTATTTAAAAATAATAATAAGACTAAATAAGTATAATAAAATTAATAAAATCGGATTTAATGGAAAATACCTTCTTTTATTAACGCTTTTTTTCCTTATATGTGAACCGAATAGGATAAGAATACTCATTAATATAGCAATGATACCCAAATATGCTATCTGTCCGTCCTTCACATCATTTATCAAATTACCTTTTAAATAGAACAGGTCAATAATAAATACAATAGCAAGGTTAAAAAGATTGCTTCCCGCAATATTTCCCAGAAGCATATCAAATGCTCCCAGTTTAACTGAGGCAAATGATACTATCAGTTCTGGAAATGATGTTACAAATGCAAGAAAAACAGCACCGACAAAAGAATCTTTCCACCCCATTACAAGTGCAAGTTCTTTTCCTACTACAGGAAGATAGATTCCAACGGAAATTATTATTAATGCTGAAATCAGAAAAAATCTTACTTCCTTTTTTAAAACTCTATCTTTATATTTCAGAACTTCTTTTTCTGATTTCCGGTTCTTGAAAATGAAATAAATAACGACAATATAAATAAGAAATATTAAAAAAGTTGATATTCCGAAATTAAATATCTGTATATTCAATTTCAGAAAGATTGCCAGTGTAAGAAAGATCATTAACATCAGACTGAAAATGATAGGGAGTCTTTCATGTGAATTTTTAATTGTAAAAACTCTCTCTTTCTTAAAATAGACCCCGATAATTCCAATAATTAACATATTGAAGATACAGGATCCTACAATCTCGCCAATTGAAATATCAGGTGAATTAACAATCGTTGCAGCAGATATGCCCGTAAAAAGTTCCGGAAAAGATGTGATCATGGATATAAAAATAACCCCCATGAAAGCTCTTCCCCAGCCTTTTTTTTCCGCTATTACATCGGCACTTTCGGTTATTTTTGTACCGAAATAAAAAATAAGTGATAGTAAAAAGAAAAATTTCACCCATACCTGAAGCATGGTCTATATTCCCCAATTCAGTTTTTCACTTAGAAGAGTGAAATAATTGAGATCTTTTGAAATTATCATTTTTAATTTTTTTTCAAATGTTCTTGCTATAAAATAATCTCCCCCCTCTATCGGTATCACGGTCTGTCCGTCTATGGTTATAAACACATTTTCAATACCGCGATCCAAAGTGACCTTAACAACAGATGAATCTGAAATAACAAAAGGTCTAAGGGTTAGTGAATGAGGGCAGATAGGAGTTACTACAAGTCCGTTTACATTGGGATCAAGAATCGGACCTCCGGCGGAAAGAGAATAAGCGGTTGATCCGGTCGGTGTAGAAATTATCAAACCGTCGGCACGGAGAGTTGTCACTCTATCTCCGTTGATATCAATATCAAATTTAATGATCCTTGCAATATCACCTTTGCTGATAACCACATCATTTAGAGACAAGAAACTTTTTGAATTAAAATCAGTCCTTATCAACTTTCTTTCCGAAAGTAAAAGCCGACCCTCAAGAAGATCCTTCATCTCTTTATCCAGATTTTCCTTTTTTAATTCGGTAAGAAATCCCAATGTCCCCAGATTAAATCCTGCGATAGGAACATTGTTGATTACGGCAGACTCCGCTATGGAAAGAAATGTTCCGTCACCACCTATCAAAACTATCAGATCAGTCAAACCTGCTACATCGTTTCTCTCCACACCCCCGCTGATCCCGGCCATTTCCGATGCTATTTTTTCAAGAACGATCTCCGCACCAAATTTTTTTACAAGATCAATACTTCTCTCCAGATAATCTTTTACATCCCTATGAGGTTTTACAACAAATCCTATTTTTTTATATTTTAATTTCATCTTCAATGATTTTATCACTTATTGACTGTTTGTTTCCATATTCAAGAAGAAAAAAATATTCCTGATTGCCTTTTTTACCTTTTATCCCCGCTTTTGTGAAGTTTAATATCGAATAACCTATCGATTCAAGTTTTTTTTTCAAACCTATAACTATTTCCGCACTCTTTTCAACCGAAGAGATTACTCCTCCCTTTGTCACCTCTCTCCTTCCCGCTTCAAACTGAGGTTTAACAAGTGAGACGATAGGAACTCCCTCTAAAAATCTTAGCGGTTCAAGTATTTTTAAAATGCTTATAAATGAAACATCGATAACTATGAGATCAGGCTTAAAATCAATATGTTTTTTTGTAAGAAATCTCGCATTAAGTTTAAGAACCTTAACTCTTTTATCATTTGCAAGTTTATAATCAAGCTGTTTTATATTTACATCTATACCGAGCACATCTTTTGCTCCTTGTCTAAGAATATAATCGGTAAATCCTCCATTTGATATTCCTATGTCAACAGCCCTCTTGTTGAAAAGATTAAAGTTAAAATCATTGAATGCTTTCTCAATTTTATATGCACCCCTCGATGCATAAACATTTTTTTCTTTTATCTCAATTTTATCATTTTCGAGTACACTCTTATCAGGTTTAATAACAGGGAAACCGTTAACAAAAACTTCTCCCGACATAATATAAGCTTTAGCTTTCTCTCTTGAACTGAAAAACTCTCTTTTTACAAGCTCAATGTCTAATCTGTTACCCTTCTTTTTCATTTTACAAGGAGTTCAAAGTCAGGTATACGATACCTCTTTTTCAAATAATTTATTTCAAACTTTTTCTCAAGTTCCGGATTTACAAGACCCGGCATAAGATTTTTTAAAAATATTTTTTTTCTTAATTTAAGCTCATTATCATTTTTAAACAGCAGAACCATCTCGGAGTAAACACTATTAAGATCTCCCCCCGAACCTCTCTTTATCTTTGAAACCTCATTTTCAAATATTTTTTTGATCGGCATAAGATCTTTTGGAAAATCCCTGAAAAAATCATCAACCCTTTCCGAAACTGAGCGTATTTCAATATCCTCATGAACATTTACATTGAGTTCCATATTTTTTTTATGGTTTTTTTTCACTTCATATTCGAAATTGGAGAAACTGTAAATTTGTTTTTTTTTGAGATTCCATCTTCGGCAGACTTCAATAATCGATTTTTCTATGGTTTTCAACGGAATTTTTTTCTCCCACCATTTATACAAAACATCAAAATCTTTGGAAGTTATAAAAAATGATATGTTGCACTTTGATTCAAAATAGTCGATTATTTTAACAATAAATTCATAATCTGAATTACCGGAATTTTTCATTAACCGATCATTTTTCTCTAACGGAATCTTCGAATATCTTTTTCAGACCGAAATATATAAGGTCGGGTTCATATATATCAACCTCTTTTATCTTACCTCTAAAATATCTGGAAAGACCTCCGGTTGCTATTACGGAACAACCGGAACCCAGCTTCTTCTTATACTCATTGATCATGAAAGAGAGTCCGCCGATATAACTAAAATATATGCCGGATCTGATACTATTTACGGTATTAGTACCGAAAATTGATTCCGGGACCTCAAACTTTATCATCTCAAGTTTAGCCGTATTCTGTGCTAAACTCTTTATTGCCAATTCTATACCGGGAAATATTGCTCCCCCTATATATTCATATTTCTTATTTATTATATCAAATGTTGTTGCTGTTCCGGAATCGAGTATTATCAAAGGAGGCGGAACGAGACTTAACGCTCCCATATAATCCGCAATCCTGTCGGCTCCCATTTCGGAAGGATTGTCAATCTTTAATTTAACTCCTGTAGGTGTTAAATAATCTATAAAAACCGGCTCCGTGCCGAATAATTTTTTCGCACTCTCTTTTAAAGAATTATCTACGAAAGGAACAACAGATGAGACTGAAATTGAATCGATTTTATCTCTATATACTTTTTTTATTAAACTTTTCAAAAAAAGGACACTTATTTCTCCTGGGGTCAGAAGTTTATTCTTTGACACGATAATATCTTTATTAAAAATAGCCGCTCCTGTCGTAGTATTTCCTATGTCTATTGTCAACAGCATTATTTTTTATCCTTATTTAGAGCATTATCAAGCATTTTTCCAAATGCACTTGATGAAGAATTTTTCCCCACATTCTCCGACTCTTCGTTTATCTTTCTAATCTGATTAGAATAATCCGTTTCAGGAGATTCTCCGGAAAGAGATACTCTCTTATCATCTTCACTGATTTTATCAATCCATACATTGACTTTATCACCCACCCTGAATACCTCTTTCGGATGTTTGTGGAATTTTCCCGTACCCAGTTTTGAAATGTGAAGCAATCCTGAAACTCCGGGAAAAACCTTAACAAAAGCTCCATAAGGTTTAAGAGTCTCAACCGTACCCTCTATTTTATCTCCGATGGAATATTTGTCGATAAACTCCAACCATGGTTCCGGAGTTAACTCTTTCATAGAAAACGAAACTTTCCCGGTTTCTCTGTCGGCTTTTTTTAGGACTACTTCGATCTCATCATCTACTTTTAACACTTCATCAATATTTTTTATCTTTTCGTGTGAAATATCGGAAATGTGCAAAAGTCCCTCGATCTCTCCGACCTCTACAAACGCACCATAGTTCATTATTGATTTAACGGTTCCCGAATAGACTCTCCCCTCTTCAAGCATATTTAAAAAATCTCTTTTCTTTTTATCTTTTTCGGATCTGATTATCTCCCGACGACTTAAAATATATCTGCTTTTTTCATCATCAACTTCTTCAACAACAAATCTTAACACTTTCCCGACATATTCATCAGGATTCTCACCGGCACCTCTGTCCATTTTTGAAAATGGGGAAAAACATGAAGTGCCTCCGACATTTACTTCAAATCCGCCTTTGTTATGACCTGTTATTTTTCCGGTAACTGTCGAATCCGTCTCAAAGCCCGGTGAATCGCTTTCAGATGAAATTTGGTCTGTTGAATCCGTTCCATTAAGTGAGCATGAATAAAATCCTTCCCTTACACCGGTTACAAAGACTTCCATTTCATCACCAATGGAAACATTTCCGGCTGCTTCAATATCTTCTGTTTTTATCCTTCCGTCGAGTCGTCCACCAAGATCAAGGAATGTAAACTCTCCTTTTTGCTCCAATACAATTCCTTTGACTTTATCATCTATCTCTATCTCCGAGATTTTTCCCTCAAACTCTTCCATAAGATCTTTAAAAGAATCACCATTCTCTTTAGAATTAATATCTATATCTTTTGTTTTATCCATATAATCCCTCACACTGTAGTTTACACTGTAGTTTAATATTGATAGCAGATAGTGTCAAGAATTAATCTGCAAATCAACCCCAAGAGGGGAATTATTAATTCACAATTTTGAATTCTAAATTCTTAATTAAGAGGTAAATCGTCGAAAAGTCGAAAATGAAGTTGTTATTGGTTAGAGGTAAGGAGTTAGAGGTTAGAGGAGAGTTTTAAGTGTTTAGTTTTAAGTAAATTCTTTTGATCTCTTCCGACTTCTTCTTGCTACTTACTACTTTTATCTTTTTACTTTTATCTTTAATCTTGTGATCTCTGTAATCTCTAAAATATCATCAATTTCCTCATTAACCAATACGTGTCCGACCGGGTGCATATTCAGGTGTGTTAAACAAGGTGAACTCACCCATCTAAAACGTATGGGTTCAAACATCACCTGTTTCCCTCCGGAACACACACCTTCGGTATGTACCGGTTCCCGGCCACTCCTTTCTGTTTCTTCGGAATTTGCTGATATTTTATCTCTTAGTAATGTGAACTCCGGCTGACTCCCGACTTCTTGCTTCTGATTTCTGCTAACTTGTGAACTCCTTTTTTTCGGAACTCATTAAAGTTATTTTCGTATAACAGATAAAGGAAGGAGGGTAAATTGACAAAAAAAAATAGTAATTCACGTAAAGAGGAATTTATTTTAAACGGCAGTGAACTGATTGATAAGATAAAGGAACTTATTCATGAAGGAAATATTCGGCGTATAATAATAAAAAACGAACAGGAACAGAGTATTATTGAAATACCTTTGACTCTCGGAGTTGTCGGAGCAGCTATCGCTCCTGTCCTTGCCGCAGTCGGAGCTATTGCAGCTCTTGTCACAAAAATGTCTATAGTTGTGGAGAAAATAGAGGAAAAATAAAAACTCCTATATTTAGTTGAATTCGGTTGACACTCCGGATCGTTTAATGTAAAAAACAATTAATGAATATTTACAAAGAGCTTCTAAAAAGAGAAGAACAACTTCATTCAAATGCATCAAAGAGCATCAATTCAACACGGATAAGATCAGAAGAACCATCCCCCGTAAGAACGGAATTCCAAAGAGACAGAGACAGGATTTTACATTCAAAATCTTTCAGAAGGTTAAAGCACAAAACTCAGGTTTTTATAGCTCCCGAAGGTGATCATTTCAGGACAAGATTAACACATACACTTGAGGTCAGCCAGATCGCAAGAACAATATCAAAAGCTTTGAATTTGAATGAGGACCTGACAGAGGCAATAGCTTTGGGTCATGATCTCGGGCATACTCCATTCGGACATATGGGTGAAAAGATTCTCGACTCTCTTTCCGATATCAGATTCAGACATTATGAACATAGTCTCAGGGTGGTTGATAAACTTGAATACAGCGGTAAAGGGCTTAACCTTACAGAGGAAGTAAAAGACGGAATTTTAAAACACTCCAAGGGCATTGGAGAGATACTTTCAAATGACCCGGACAAAATGCCCAAAACACTGGAAGGTCAGATCGTAAGAATTTCCGATATCATAGCTTATGTTAATCACGACCTTGATGATTCCATAAGAGCAGGTCTTATCACCCAAGAATCAATCCCTGAAATCTCGGTTAAAATATTAGGAACCACATATGCAAAAAGAATAGATACTTTTGTGGTTGATATAATAAGAAAAACTCTGGAATCCAACCTTGAATATATTGCAATATCTCCTGAAATATACGAACAGCTTATAAATTTAAGAAAATTTCTCTTTGACTCGGTTTACCTCAGAAAGGATTTCAACAGAGAGAGGGGAAAAACCGAGCATATCCTTCTTGCAATCTATGAACATGTCAACAAAAATCCGGAAGAGTACATCAACACTTATCCCGAAGAAGACAATATCGAGAGAAGGATCATCGATTTTATTGCCGGAATGACCGACACGTATGCAATAAATCTTTTCAAATCAATAGTCTTTCCTAAGTATATCTATTGATTTAATAAATAATCTTTTAATATAACCCTTGTGGTTTCATAAGAATTGTAGCATAATAGCGGAAAGGAGAAAAAATGAAACTTAAAATATTCATAATATTAACATTTTTATTTATAAATTTTTCAGGAGGAGTGATGTTTGCGGAAGAAACAGTTAATTCGGATAATTCAATATTTGATTTTACAATGAAAAATATTGACGGTAATGACATATCTCTATCTGATTTCAAAGGTAAAGTGATCTTGATAGTCAATGTTGCAAGTAAATGCGGTTTTACAAAACAATATAAGGGATTACAGAAAGTATATCTTGAATACAAGGATAAAGGATTTGTAATACTTGGATTTCCCGCTAATAATTTTTTAAGGCAGGAACCTGGAAGCGATAAAGAGATAAAAGAATTTTGTTCACTTAACTATGGAGTAACATTTCCTATGTTCTCAAAAATATCGGTCAGAGGAAAAAAGATCCACCCTTTGTATAGATTTCTGACAGGGAAAAAGACTAACCCCGGTTTTTCCGGAAAAATCCGATGGAATTTTGAAAAATTTATTATAGGAAAGAACGGAAAAACTGTTGCAAGATTTCGCTCACGTACAAAACCGAAAAGTCCTAAAATAGTAAAAATAATTGAAACAGAACTTTCAAAGTAAAAAAAAAAGGGAGACCGAAAAAGTCTCCCTTTCATATCTTTACTAATATTTATCAGATATTCTTCCAGGTAACTCCTATATAGAAAGAGTAGCTCTTTCCTGCCGTATCAGTGAAAAGATATTCGGCTATATCATCATAAAAATAGTAATAAACGGACCCGTTTAACCACCATTTCTTTGACAATGCAATATTAGCTCCCAACTGTCCGACTATCTGCTTCATATTCAATTCAGAATAGTCCGCAATACCTCCGAAATTATCAAAGTTCAGTGCAGTTCCTCCGGATCCGGGCAGATGAGAGACCTGAGAGGCATCAAGTGAAAGTTCTTTGATCAATGATGATGACTTATTATAATTAAAGTTTGCAAAGAGAGTGAATTTATCTCCTGCCCAGTAATTAAAATTGAGAAGTACACTCTGTGTCCTGATATCAAGATCCATCATATCTGTCAATGTTCCCGTCATTCCCCCGATTATTCCGGCTCCGCAGCCCTCAATTACCGGAACGGCAAACAAAGTGCTATATCTGTTTTGATAGTCATAATAGGAGAAAGATATCGGAAACTTAGTACTTATGGAAGCCCACATATCAACCCCCCACTGGAACATATTTCTATCCCAGCTTGCTCCTGTAATTACAAGATTATCATTTTTTTCTTTGTTGTAAAGAAAATTTGCATTTAATGCAAATTTGGAAGAGGGACCCCAATGGACTCTTCCTTTTAATTCTGTTACATTTTCAGGATAGTTTGTCATAGTGGCACGTCTCTTTGTATGCCATGTATAGAATTGTACCGAATTTGCCGCAAGGGGAGAGCCCGTCGCATATTCCTGAACAGCCGGTGCAACACCTGCAAATAAATTTGCAAAGGGATCGGTAGCTTTAATGATCTTACCGTCAAAAACAAATTTAATCTTTTTAGCAGGTTTGAATGTAAATTTTCCTTTAAATGTATTACTTACTGTTTTTGTTACTTCAAAACTATCTCTTTCGATATTTTCAAATTCATATCCGAGTTTAACCTTGAATTTTTTTGAAAATTTATAGAGAAAATTCGTTCTGAAATCGATTACTTTCCTGGATAAAGAAGAAAATCTTGTATAATCAAAAGAATCAAGTCCCAATACTTCAGCATAAGTTTTTCCGACATTCGGTCCCGCCACATCAAGAGGTTCATTTATATCAATAAAGATAGAGTCATTCTTAATTCTATAATATGAGGCGATGGCATTTATAAATCCCTTTTTCCCAAACTTCATAGAGTAACTTCCTGAAACTGAATTTGAATCCCATTTAAGATTGGAAGTAAGATTTTCAACTCTGGAACTTATATATCTCGCAGAAAAATTATTCGTATCGTTTAATGGAACCGAAGCACTTAAATTATGAGTGTTTTTAGTACTTTCGGGAATCATGTCAAAAGGAAGATCTACATCATTTCCGACCGAAATTCTCGATGTAAAAACAGGAACCAGTTTTTCAGGATGTTCAACTTTCAGATAATGGTTTTGAGGAGCACTCTTTTTTTCATAAAATTTATTATTCGTATATGAATAATCAATATTTGCTTTCCCGATCCTAAGATTTGTACCTAACTTAACATCTCTGTTTATATTGTTTATTGATCTTGATTTAGCAACAATATGACAGGAAGAACATTTGCTTAGAGTTCTCGCCTGGTACATTCCGCTTCTATGTTCATTTCTGTATTTTATATACACCTTCATCCCTGAAAAAACAGGAAGTCTTAAAGTTGTTGAACTCTTTAATTCACTTCTCGTCACATGGTATTGATCTTTCGGATTAAAATCTTCTGCAGTTGCAGCAGATCTTGCAGTACTGATCGTATCAATGTTTGTCAAAGGATCATGATCAAGTCTGTGATATAGTGAATCAAAAGATATGGTTTGCCTTAACGTTCTGTCAAAATCTAAATCAATAAACTGTTTCTGATCTCTGAGATCTCCGTTAAATCCGGATAATATATTAAAAAAAGTTGAACCCTTATTGCCTCTTATATTTATTTTTACAAAAGGGCGGACACCATCATCTACCGGACAATACTCTTTCGCTTTAACAGTAGCTCCGTTCTTGCCGAATACGATAACACCCACTTGAGCTTTAATTTCACTATTGTCATCTTTTTTAACTTTTTCAGCTTTCTTGGATTCTCCGGATAGAGGTAACAACAGAATAAGAGTTGTAATAATTATTACTATTATTAATTTTTTCATCTGATCGCCTCCTAACGTATCAATCCCTTACCCTGTCCTGAAACGGTCTGGGAAGGATTATCTGTTCCGTGAATCTTAAAATGGCACTGTGTACATTTTGTCAAGAATGCTCTTCTCCAACCTTCTGTTCCATGAGGATTCATAGAAAATTCTTTTGTACTCGGTAATATTTTCGATGTGGTCATTCCCACACGTCCCGCATGAAGATGTGATTCATGGCATTGCAGACACAGAAAAGGTTCGCTCTGTTTAAGAAGATTATTTGCAACTGTTCCGTGCGGATTATGGCAGGATAAACAGTCTTCGGTTACCGGAGCATGTTCAAATACAAACGGACCTCTCTTATCAGCATGACAGGAATAGCAGAGATCGTTTAACCTTTCATTTGTTTTAAGATTTTTAACTAACGATCCATGATGTTGATGACAGCTTGAGCATTTCATTTTTCCCTCTTTAAGAGGATGATGCGAAGGGTACATAGATTTAATCATTATATCCTTATGACAACTCATACAGAGATATGGATCCTCCTTTACAACTTCTTTTCCTTTATGTATAGGATGGCAGACCGTACATCCGACTTCATTCATCGAATGATCGCTTAAATTCCAATCCGAACTTCTAAGACTCTTGTGACAACTCAAACATGCTTTTGATGAAGCTCCCATATTATCTTTTCCGAATGAAAAGATCTTTGTCTTATCTCCCTCTTCCGCATGATCCTCCCCCGGACCATGACACGATTCACAACCTTTTCTAAGACCTTTCAATTCAGATTTCTTTAATCTGGAGTGAATATTCTTATTGAAATTTTTCACCATATCATCATGGCATTCCAAACAGGTTTTGTCGCCGACATAACCGGAAGAAGAATAAGTGAAGAATGTAAATAAAAACAAAACAAAAGGCAGTAAAATCAGAACATCTTTTTTTTTCTTCATATATCCTCCTATTTTTATCTGTTTTTTTTAAGAAAAAGCAATCTCATTTTTATCTGCATTTCCAATCTCCCGTAAACTTAATTATTCCTAATCTATTGGGTTTTGAAACTGCATTACACTGCATTACATAGACATTAATAAAAAATTCAAAATCACTCATCAGCATTAATATAATTCAGCTATGTTAAAATGTCAACAATATAGAGCTTTTTTTATTTTTTATTTTTAAATCTCTCTACTTTTTGAATCTTTGAAATAGAAATGACGAAAAATCATGCCGATTCACCGGTTATATTATGTGTGTTTATTTTAAAATTCTATATACTCCTATTTTAACAAATTTGCATTTTAGCTTTTTTGTGGTTAAAATTGACATAATTTTTTCAGGATGAAATATGAAGAATAAAATTAAAGAATTAAAAAAACTCAGAGACATTAAAGATGCAGCAGGCGGAGAAGAGAGGATAAAAAAAAGGCACTCTCAAGGTAAAATGACGGCAGCCGAGAGAATAGACTATTTTTTTGATCCCGGAACCTTTGTTGAACTTCAAGGTTTTGTTCAACACAGATCATCAAATTTCGGATTGGATAAAAAGAAATTTTTAGGTGACGGTGTTATAACAGGATTCGGTAAGGTAAATGACAGGATAGTTTATATATACTCACAGGACTTCACAGTTCTCGGTGGCTCTCTCGGAGAGATGCATGCAAAAAAAATTGTCAATGTAATGGACCTTGCGATGAAAGCCGGAGCCCCCATTATCGGTATTAATGACTCAGGCGGAGCCAGAATCCAGGAAGGAATAAGCAGTCTTGCAGGATATGGAGATATTTTTTTCAGAAACACAATGTCTTCCGGTGTAATTCCTCAAATATCGGTGATAATGGGACCTTGTGCCGGAGGAGCTGTTTACTCTCCGGGAATAACCGATTTTATTTTTCAGGTTGATAAGACAAGTCATCTGTTTGTTACAGGTCCTGAAGTTATTAAAGCTGTTAATAAGGAAGAGGTAACATTTGATGATCTTGGCGGTGCGGAGAGTCATTCTTCAATTTCCGGTGTGACACATTTTGTAGGCAGCGATGAAAAAAACACACTTGATATGGTTAAAGAATTATTAAGTTATCTCCCCTCCTCTAACCTCGAAATGCCTCCTGTTGAAATGACAGATGACCCTTTTGACAGAATGGAAGATAAGCTGAATGAGATAGTTCCCGCAAATCCGAATAAACCTTACGATGTTAAAGAACTTATTAAACTTATTGTCGATAACGGTAAATTTTTTGAAGTTCATAAGAATTTTGCCCAAAATCTAATTGTAGGATTTTCAAAATTGGACGGGAAAACAGTCGGGATAATTGCAAACAATCCTGCAGTCTTTGCCGGAACACTTGATGTAAACGCCTCTCTTAAAGGAGCAAGGTTTATAAGATTTTGTGATGCTTTCAATATTCCTTTGATCAGTCTCGTTGATGTCCCCGGTTTTTTACCCGGAAAAGATCAGGAACAGCTTGGAATAATAAAACACGGAGCAAAACTACTTTACGCCTATTCCGAAGCAACCGTACCGAAATTAACGGTTATAACAAGAAAATCTTACGGCGGTGCTTACATCGTTATGAGTTCAAAACATCTCGGTGCGGATATAGTTTATGCATGGCCGACTGCGGAAATTGCAGTCATGGGACCCCAAGGTGCAATAAACGTAATATTCCGCCGTGATCTGTCAACCGCCGAACAGCCCGAATCATTAAGAGAAAGATTAATTCAGGAATATAAAGAAAAATTTGCAAATCCGAAAGAACCTGCCGGATTCGGATATGTTGATGATATAATTCTTCCAACGGAAACACGACCTCTCCTTATTAAAGCATTGGAATCTCTTGAACATAAATCAATGTCACTTCCAAGAAAAAAACACGGCAATATTCCCTTGTAAGAAAGGAGTCTGAAATGCTAAATAATTCCCAAAAAAAGAAAGTTGTCATTCCGAACAGAGGTGTGATAGCATTGGATACAATAGATTCAATGAAAAGTATCGGACTTGAGACCATTCTTCTCCATTCTCCCGAAGATTCAAATTCTCTCGCTGTAAAAATGTCGGATTTGAGTTATAAATTCCTATCCTCAAAATTAGAAGACAGCTATATGGACAGAGAAGCGATCATTGAGAAAACTCTTGAATTGAATGCCGACTACATTCACCCCGGATACGGTTTTCTCGCGGAAGACCCGGAATTTTTCAAATTATGTGAAGAAAAAAATATTGAAGTTATTGGTCCCGGCTCAAGAGTTGTAAAACTTGTCCGGAACAAGATTGAGTTAAAACAAACAGCATCCGGACTTGGAATTCCGATTGTAAAACATTCTCAACTTATCAGAAGTACTCTTGATTGTGAATCCGTCAGTGAAGGACTGAATTTTCCCATAATTATTAAACCCGTTAACGGACTCGGAGGATCCGGAATAAAAACCGCTTCTTCAAAAGAAGAGGGTATAGAAATTTGTAAAAAATATTTAAAGTCCGATATTTCACACAGAGAGGGAATATTTGCCGAAGAATATTTTCCAAATGGGCACCATATTGAAATTCCTTTCATAAGAGATTTTGAAGGTAACATACTTTTTCTTCCCGAGATTGAATCTTCCATACAGAGAAGATTTCAAAAAATATTCCAGGAATCACCTTCCGTTAATATTAATGCACAGATAAGAGAATCACTTTATCAGAATACAAAAAAGATAATAGAGGAACTTAATTATATCGGGTTAGGCTACTCCGAATTTATAGTATCGGAAGGAAAGGCTTACTTTTTAGAAATCAATCCGTCTTTTCAAATTAACACACTAATTCCTGAAATTCACATAATCGCAAATTTTCTAAAAAAACAATTCGCAATCTCTACAGGGGAAACACTTCATAATGTAAAAGGTACTCACATTGTAAAACCTAAATATTGCGTTATGCTTGTTTCTTTGATGGCTGAGGAACCTGATAATAATTTCAGACCGTCTTCCGGAAAAGTTACCGATTTTTTCAGCTATTCCTCAATCAGGAATATATATAAAACAAGTCTCTATTCCGGAAGCAAAGTATCCCCTCTTTACGATCCCTATATAGGCAAAATAGTCACTTTTGCCGTAAAAAGAGAGAATGCCATAAAGGATATGAATAACTTTTTAAATAATATAGTTATTAAAGGTATCAGAACAAACATAACCTTTCTAAAGCACCTTCTGAAGAGTTCCAACCTCCATTCGGGAGATACAACTATAGACTTCCTTAGTAAGAAATGTAAATACTCCGAAAGAAAAAAGAACGATGAAGAAAATTTAATCGCAGCAACTCTTCTATCCGCATATTTTCACATAGAGAACAGTAAAAAAAATTATAAAGAGAAACTTGAGAAAATGAAACAACCCGGGTTTTTCAAAAGAATTTTCGGGAATTTTTAAGGTGAATAAAAATGAAATATAAATTTCAGGTTGAAAAGAAAAATTATGAAGTTCAAATATCTAACAATGCAACTTTTTTTTCGGAAACAGAGATAAAGATCAATAAATCCAAATTTAACATAAGGATCGGAGAGAGTGATGAAACAGGTGTTAAATCATTTTTTTTAAATAACAGACTTTTCCAGATAGAGGTTGACAAAGACAATGAGGGTTATCCTCAAGGCATCTATATCAATGGAGAACATTTTAACACCGGACTTTTGAAAATAGACAAACTTTTCTACTTCAAAGAAAAACCGACAAAAATGAAAAAATCGGGAATTGTAAAAAGTTTTATTCCCGGAAGTATAAAAAAAATATATCTGAAACAGGGTGCATCCGTAAAAGAGGGAGATATTGTACTTATTCACGAAGCTATGAAAATGGAAAATGAAATCAGAGCACCAAAGAGCGGTATTTTAAAATCACTGGGAGTAAGTGAAGGAGAAAATATTCTATCAAATCACATTTTATTTGAAATAGAATAATATGAAATTTCTTGGATCTCACGTAAGTTCATCCGGAGGGGTCGAAAACGCACCTTTAAATGCTAAGAAAATAGGTGCCAAAGCTTTCGCTCTCTTCACAAAAAATCAACGACAATGGAATGCAAAGCCACTAACGGAAAAAAGTATTGAAGAGTTTAAAAAATCATGTGTTCAACTTAACTTTTCACCCGACTATATTCTTCCACATGACAGTTACCTGATAAATCTCGGCAATCCTGAGGAAGAGGGACTTTTTAAATCCAGGGAATCATTTCTCGATGAGATGAAAAGATGCGAACAGCTCGGGTTGAAATTGTTAAATTTCCATCCCGGAAACCACAAAAAGCTGATCTCCGAAGAGGAATGTATGGATATTATTGCGGAATCCATCAACATTACTCTTTCAAAAACATCCGGAGTATGTGCCGTAATAGAGAATACTGCAGGACAGGGAACAAGTCTCGGTTACAAATTTGAACATCTTGCATATATTATAGAAAAAGTTGAGGACAAGAACAGGATCGGAGTTTGCCTGGATACCTGCCACACATTTGCCTCCGGCTACGATATAAGAACCGAAGATACTTATAACAAAACAATGGATAGTTTTGAAAAAATTGTCGGATTCAAATATCTTAAGGGTGCTCACATTAATGACTCAAAATCAAAACTCGGGAGCAGAGTCGACCGTCATAATAGTATCGGTAAAGGAGAGCTTGGCATTGATACTTTCAAATTTATTATGAAGGATCCGAGATTTGATAATATTCCCCTTATACTGGAGACAATTGACGACTCAATATGGGCAGATGAGATTAGATTGCTTTACTCATTTGCAGAATAGATTATTAACCATTATTATTAACATATTAAGCATATGATTGAAAAAATTGCCGGATATACAATAAAAAGACTTATTAATACGGGCAGTACTTCAAAAGTTTATCTTGCCTTTGATGAAAAACTAAAAAGAAATGTTGCAATTAAAATTCTTTCACCCTCTTATTCAAGAGAAAAAAGGATAACGAAAAGATTTATCAAGGAAGCAAGAACAGCCGCTCAATTACAACATTCAAATATTATATCTATTTATGATGTAGGAAAAGAAAAAAACTACTATTTCATCGCCATGGAATTTCTTAATAACAGTCTCAGAAATAAAATAAGAAGAAATTCTCTGAAAAACTCATACATTGAAGTTTTAAATATAATGAGAGATATTGCTAAAGCTTTATCATATTCCCACAAACGAGGTTTTATTCACAGAGATATAAAGCCGGATAATATAATGTTTCGTTCGGACGGAACAGTCGTTGTCGCCGATTTTGGAATCGTAAAAGCTCTAAAATCCGGAAGTAATCTGACAAAAACCGGAATGTCGATCGGAACACCGAAATATATGAGTCCGGAACAGATCAGAGCAAAAAGGATTGACGGGAGAAGTGATATATACAGCCTTGGAATTGTCTTCTATGAGATGCTAACGGGAGATACTCCATATAAAGATCCGGATATAGTGAAACTTGCACTTAAACATACAAGCGGTCCTATTCCGATTCTTCCCAAAAAAATTGAATTTCTTCAACCTCTTCTTAATAAGATGCTTGCAAAAAATCCGGGACAAAGGGTCAGGGATTGTGACGGATTGATCAGGTTGATAGATACGGTCTCTTTTAGAATAAAACAGCAAAAGACAAATGTATTAAAAAAATATTCAGGCAAAACTCCGGCTGTAAAGACCCACAAAAGTAAAAATGCAAAAAAAGAGAAACAGACAACTTACTTAAAAATTCTATTGACGGCTATTCTTCTCCTTATATTTTTATCCATATATTTAATAAAAGAATCGGCAATAAAAAAAGAGGAAAACCTGTGGAATACAACAAAAGAGCGAAATAGTATAAGTGCATATAATAATTATCTGTTTAAATATCCCAATGGTAGGTTCACACCACTTGCAGAAGAGATAAAAAAAAACCTTCAACTTAAGAATGAACTTTATAAAAGATATTTAAGAGATGCCGGTCTTGCATATGAATCCGGCAGATACAGAGACGCGATGAACTTTATAAAAAAGGCTGAAAAATACTGTAACGGCAACCCCGGATTAAATAGTCTCAAAACAAAGATAAAGAAAAAGATTACACGGTAATGTATGGATTTCTTGTTTTATAAATATCAGGATCTCACTTAATTATTCCCTATTTCACTTCGATTCTTTTATATTCGAATGCAGATTTTCCGGTCAATATATCCAAAACATCGACAATCAAATCATATTTTCCACTTTTTAACCATGTAATACCGATACTTATTCCTACTTTATTCTTATCGGCATTCATCACCTTGCTTTTATTAAATATCTCTATTCCGGAGCTACTCTTTATTGAAATATGAACTTTTATTTTTCCTCTTAAATGCCCGCTTGATTTTCTCTGCATTATATCTTTAATACAAAAAGTAAGTCTCTTATTATTAAAGATAAGATCATTAAGCTTAACGGTTGTCACTTCCGATTCTCTCTTTTTTAAAAAATCAGCAATATAATCGGCTCTTATATTATCATCATAAAAAACCTTATAATTTGAATTATCTATTTTTACTTTAATTTTACCTGTCTTTCCAGAGCTATCCGGAGAATAGGTCAACATATAAAAAATATCTTCTTTCTCTACTATTTTTTCCAGAGAAATATCAAGTTTGTTGGATATAACCAGTTCTCCTCCTGTTCTTTTTGTTATCTCACGAAAACTGTTCTCAAGATCGGTTGAAATTGTTTTCAACTCAATATCTCTTGAGTTAATATCCTCATAAGTTGAAAAGAACAGTGTATGAAATGTTGCATTTACTTTGTAAAAAATTTTTGCTATCTCTTTAGATGGAAATTCATCAACCATCTCAACCATTCGATCAATTGAATCAACCGCAGAACCTAATTCCCGCCTCAATCTTCCGGATATTTTTATAGTCGGAAATTTTTCAAACTGATAGAAAGTTATTACCCATTTTTCAATATTTATTTTCTCAAGATATCTGGCGAAATTGTAATAGACTCCAATGTCGGGAGTTAAAAACAGCCTTCTGTATTCCTTCAGTATTTGAGAGTAATTTTCGATAAATCTTTTCGCCTGCATTATACTCATAGGTCTTTCTCCGCTGCTGTTTCTTCCTCCGATATTCGACAAATTTCTCGCCTGCATCAGATCCGACCGGATCTTTTGGAAAGCTTTTTCAAATCTGAATTTTGCTTTTAAACCTTCCTTTACCATATATTTACGGATAACATCAATTAAAACAGATTTATGTTTTACACTTTTAAAAAAAAGAGTTTTATCATTTATAAACACTAACAACTGATCAGTCGGCTTTAGAATTTTTTTAAAAAAATATTTTAAAGAATCGGTTAACGGTTTTGTAACTGAATATATCCTGAAAGCAAGAACAAAATAGCGGGGTTTGTAAACCTGCGTTCTGTCGGATGAGAGATCAAACCGTTGACCTTCTATTTTTTTTCTTACCATATAAAATCCGTTTATCCTCTGCTCCTTCCCATTTTCAAATAATCTGAAATCAGATTTCTTCAGATTATCAACTGGTTTTCCATGCAACATTACCCTCACGGGAACTTCGACATTAACAACAGTCATATCTTCGCGAATATTTTTTTTCTGAGCAAACCCGAAATAATTTAACGATAAGACCACTAATAAATATAAAAAAATCCCTGACTTCTTCAAAATCCCTCCGGATGATATTTTCTAATAATCATTCATACATATTTTAAACTAATATTCATATATCACAATGTATTTTTTTTTCCAATTTTGTTAAAAAAATGTTATTTCATTTCATTTATTTATCTAAAACCGCACTATTGCACTACTGTCCCCAACAATATAATAAATCAACAGCAACAATGGTAATATACGCCGTGGCAAACAATATTATCGATATTAACGATAATATAGCTACTATTTAATCGGCTTCATCCCTATTAATAAGGGTAATTACTTTAAAAACCACAACTTTAAGGGATTGTCCATGATTCCTTGTTTTGATATTTATGTACTATGATAATAAATACAATATTGAATGTAATTAAAACATTAAATATTTTAATAGGAGGCATTGAAAATGAGTAAAATAATATCAACGATAATTATAATAGTTCTTTGTTTAACAGACCTATCGGCATTAACTATGAATGGGAAAATCACAAAACAGGGTACCAATGAGGTTTTAAGGAATGTAAAAGTCGAATTGGTTGGTTTTGCTAAAGCCACATTTACAGATCAGAGAGGTGAGTATAGTTTAGATGGTGAAAGTGCCGGTAGATATAAACTCGTTTTGTACTGTCCTGGTTATGTTCCAAAAATTTCTGATATTGAAATTAATGAAAATACTATAAGGAATTTTTCTCTGGAGGCAGACCCGCTTTTAAGATATGAAATAGTTGTAACGGGAACCAAAACTAATCATACGGTTGGTGATATGCCTGTGTCAATGGAGGTTTTAACAACGGAAGAAATAAGAGAGTTAAATATTAGAGAAACTAAAGATCTTTTTGATGGTATGAGTGGTGTATATGTAGGTAAAAACGCAGGTTCATATGGTAATAAAGCTAATATTACTATTCAAGGTATGGACGCTAAACATACATTAATCTTAGTTGATGGTCAAAAGTATTATGGAGGTCATGGTAGCGTTGATGTTGCCTCTATACCTGTAAATATGATAGAAAAAGTTGAGGTTGTCAAGGGTCCGTCGTCAGCTCTTTATGGGAGTGATGCTATGGGCGGTGTTGTAAATTTTATAACTAAAAAACCATTTCAAAGAAAATCTCAGCTTAATTTAAGTACATCATTTGGAAGTGAAAAATTACGACTTTTTGAGGGTAATGGTAATCTGAATTTGGGTAACTTTGGAAGTTCTTTTACTATCTCTCAAAAAGATAGTGATGGAGTAAATGCTAACACTGATAAAATGGCTACAACTAATATCGCAGGTTTTTTGTCTTATAAGTTCTCTGATTTGTTATCTTTAAGTATTAATCCAAGATATGAGTATACTAACCTTAAGATGCAGGGCAGAAAACAGACAAGGGTTATTTTAAACTCAAATTTAGATTGGAAAGATAATAAGGGAACCTTTGCTAAATTGAGGACTTCTTTTTTTAGTTACCATCACTATACAATAAACAATGAATCGGGAGGAAGGAGTGATTGGGAAGATGACACTTATGAGGTGGAATTTTTTGTAAATACCCCTATTGTGAAAAATAATTTATTTACAGTAGGTTATCAAATGCGACACGAAAATATTGATGACGTAAAAAAGGATTACATTGCTAGTCAAACCATGCACAGCTTTTATGCCCAAGATGAAATAAGTCTTGGTCACTTGGTTATGGTTCTCGGGACAAGAGTTGACAAACATGATTTATGGGGAACGATATTTAACCCAAAAGCAAATTTTAAGCTAAGTATAACAGATAATTTAAAATTAAGAGCATCTGTTGGTAGGTCATTTCGTCAACCTAAGCTTGTAAAACTTTATGGATCTTGGAATATGGGATATTTCTTAGTAAAACCTAATATTGATCTCAAACCCGAGACCTCTGTTGGTGCACAAGGTGGACTGGAGTGGGCAATTTCTAATCGCTTAAATCTGATAGGGAGTTATTTTTATAATGACGTTAAAAACTTAGTTTCACATCATTTTGACCGTAGTCGTAGACCTTGGATTTTATCATGGATAAATGTTGCGAAAGCTATATCCAAAGGTATTGATTTAAATTTAAAGGTAATACCAGTTGATAATTTGAAATTAAACCTTGGGACCACTTTTCTGAATACAGAAAATAAAGAGACAGGAAAGACTCTGTATGATAGACCGAACTTTAGAGGATTTGCAGGTATAAATTATAATATTAAATCGATAAGTTTAAATATCAATATAATGAGTCATATAGTAGGAAAAAGAACTATACAAAAAAGAGTAGGTCGTAAATATATTGATGAGGTACTCGACCAATATTTAGTATTAGATTTAGCTGTTTCAAAAAAAATATACAGTTTTACCAGACTATATTTTAGAATAAGTAATTTACTAAATACAAAGGAAATTTATGACGAGTATAACATCACGGGCACAAGAATTATTGCAGGTATTGATTGTAACTTATAAATACTATATATAAAATTATCTGGGAATAAATATTAAAAAAATGAAAACATTAAATAGTTTAATAACAAACATTTTGCTTGTTGGATTTACAAACTGTGGGGATAAACAAACCGAAGCACAGCAAGTAAGAAACGTCGAAGAAATAACCAAAATGGTCATTAAGCACATTCCACAACTCAACAACAAAGGAGTTTACGAAGCGATGCGAAATGTTGCATTAAAAGTTTATAATGCAATAAATATAAAAGCTGTCTTAAAAGCGTTCTTTATTGTTCTTAGTAAATTAAAACCTGATTTAATCGGTGGTGTATTGCTTGATAATGGATTTCATTTTGAAAATTAAATAGGAGATATAACAATGAAGAAAATTATTTTATTATTATTGGTTGCTTTGTTTACATTAAGCATACAGGCGCACGAGAAAAAAGCCCTCTTAATAATTGCACACGGCTCGATGTCGCAACCCTGGAATATTCCAGTTTTAAACCTCGAAAAACAAGTAAAGAGCGAACTCGTCAAACAAAACATTAAAGGTTTTGTGCTGGTTCGGGTGGCATTAATGGAAATGGCAAAGCCTACAATTTCCGATGTTTTTCACGATTTCGAGGAACAAGGAATTACCGACGTTTTCGCTATTCCGCTATTTATTGCACCTTCAGGACATTCACTTTTTGATGTGCCTGCGATTTTGGGATTGAAATATAAAAAAGAGAAAGCCGATGAAATAAAATCGGAAGGTACAGACATTGTTAATACCCGAATTAAAATTACGGTAGGTGCCTCAATGGAATACGAAAATATTATAAAAAACATTTTGTTGGATAAAGTTAAGAAACTTTCCGAACATCCCGACAATGAAGCTCTTGTTATTCTTGCCCACGGCGATGAGAATTTTGAACCCTTGTGGGAAAACCTTGTTGAAGAAACCCAAAATTTTATTCTTGCAAAAACCGGAATTGATTATTCAACTCATGCATTTGTTGAAGTTGGTCAGTCATTTTCTACCGATGGTGTAAGTGCTATACTACAGGCAAGCAACCACAAAAATCGGGTAATAGTTGTTGGTATGTATCTGTCGATGGGCGTAAAACGAATGGCTAACAAACCCGCACCCCTCGTTATGATGGGACTTTGTATGGATACTAAAAAATTTTTTAAAGGAAAGAACATTGTTTTTACACAAAACGGCTTACTGCCCGATGCTCGTATCACACAATGGATTGTTGAACGTGCCAACGAATGGCTCGAAAAATAAAATTTATGCGGATTAATAATGATTATTATTCAAATTAGCAAGACACAATCAACTGTAAGGATATTTTGTGCAGGAAAATTACCATTGGTTATTGAAAATTGGCATATATCAATAATAAAGAGCCTGAAAGACAATATAAAGAAATTAAAATGAAATTACTGATAACTGCAATAGGCGTGTTTATTAGCTGGATTGCAATAGTACAAACAACAAAAATTATTATTTTTGACAGTAAAACAAAAAAGTCAGTTCTTTATGCAACCGTCTGCTTTGAAGGATTAGGAACTGAGAAAAAGCAATATGCCGTAATATCTATCAATAGCGAGATTACAACTTCTGCGAAAGAAAAATCTCAAATAGCATATTTATATTATCTTTGTGAATTAAAAAGGGAAAACAAATGAATTTTACAAAAATAAATAAAAAAGAAATAATAACAAATACAATACTAGAAAACCATTTTTTAATATTAGTATTAGAGCGATTTAATATCGGATTTGGATTACAAGAAAAAACAATAGAGGAAATGTGTCAAGAAAAGGAAATTAACGTAAATCTTTTTTTGACTATTTGTAATTTGCATATCAATAAAACAATTGAAAACAATCTTAATTTAAACAATAACAATATACAAAAAATAGTGGAGTATTTGCAAAACTCTCATAATTACTACATAACAGAACTTATCCCTAATATTTCCGGACAAATAGAAGATTTTGTAAAAAGCAGAAAAGAAAAAGATTTAACATTTATTCTTATAGAACGTTTTTTTAATGTATACAAAAACGAAGTTTTTAAACACTTGGAATATGAAGAAAGATTTGTATTTCCATACATAACAAATCTATTAAGTCAAAATGAAACAAACACCAATTATAAAATAAATGAATACAAATATAATCACAAAGATATTGAAAGTAAACTTAATGAACTAAAAAATCTACTAATCAAATATCTACCCGAAAAGAACGACAGAAAATTCAGACGAAACTTCTTGTTTGACTTATTTCGTTTAGAACGAGATTTAAACATTCACACTATTATAGAAGAAAGGATTTTGGTTCCGTCTATTGAAAAAATAGAAAAAAAACAGAAAAACAGATAAAATGGGAAAACTGAAATACATAGCATTTATTTCAATACCACCGCTTATTATTGAAGGAATTACAGCGATACTAAAACAATATAAAATAACTTTTAAAACTTTTGTATGTAAAAATATTCAAGAATTATCATCATATCAAAACAAATCATTTTTAAACTTGATAATGGTTAGTTCTAATATATCTAAAAATGAAATAAAAAATATTAACAATTTAAAAAACGAATTAACAAAAACAAATTGGCTTGGTATTATTGCCAATAATCCGGACAGAGATTTCTTGCTTAATTTCGAAAATGTTATCTATTTAAATGATAATACAAATACGATTTATCAAAGCATAAACAATTTACTGATAAACAAAACATCTTCAGTTAAAAACAAAAAAAATAATTTAAGTGACAGAGAAACAGATGTGCTTAAATTACTGGTAAAAGGTAAAATGAATAAAGAAATAGCCGATGAACTTTTCATTAGCATTCATACTGTAATTTCTCACCGAAAAAATATCACCGCCAAGCTCGGAATAAAATCAACAGCAGCAATGGTAATATACGCCGTGGCAAATAATATTATCGACATTAACGATAGTATAGATCTTATCTAAGTGGTCTTATCTCCATTAATAAGGAGTATCTGTTCACAATCGATTGGGAACGCCCATTCACTTACTATCCGGTTTGGGGAAAAGTTTATCCCTGTTCTTCGAATATTTATAGGCAAATTGAACCGCATGTGACAGCCACTCCAATCTCTGTTTCGGTGAAAGATTCTTGAACTCCGTATGACCGTCAAAATCACTTGAAGGAATATTGTGTAAAATTTCTTCAAAACTTTTACCCGACTTATCTTTCAAGCGTTTATCCTTCACTCTCTTGTCTCCTTTTCAAAATCTCCTTGAGTTCCTCAATATCGAAGAGATCTTTTTTCCTCGGAGGTTTGATCTCTTTTTTCATTTCTATCAATTTTTCAGGGGATATCAGATGGATTTCCTTTTCATCTATATTTATAGTTTCAGCATAGTCCTTCAGAATATCAAATGATTTTTCTTTTTCAAGAAATATATCAATCTGTCTAAATGGTCTGTCAACATCAATAAATGTAAAAACCAAAGCTCCTTTTTCATTCAACATTGCTTCTCTCTTATCCGAATAAAGCAGATATTCAGGAGGTACAGGTGCTCTTGGAATAAAATTCAGTTTCTTCATTAATTTAAGAAAATCATTAAGATTCTTATCATCCATTGCAAGTGACAGATCGATATCGGCAGTCATTCTTTCAACACCGTGAATAACGGCTGCCACACCACCGCAGATTATAAATTTTATCCCGCTGTTTTTTAATTCCAATATAATTTCTTCAAGATAATTTTCCACAACGTTAATCCCTCTGATAAAATTTATACTTCATTATAGTAAATAATACAAACTGCTAAGTGCCATAGGGCGTTACCATTCGCATGGTTATTTTATTAATAATGAAACTTTCAGGTATGGAAAAAATATGTGGTCGTTATCAACTATCACTCCGTAAACCCCACCCAAATCAAATAATAGCTTATTAAATTTGAGTCTACACCCTCCTGAAACTATTCCCTTACTCAAATCCTCATATCTGAATCTACTATAGTATTCTCCGATTAGAAATATACTTTTTGTTAATTTCTGACGAATCCCCGCCATGAAGAAAAGACTATTCCAGACCTCGGATATGCGACCGGTTTTATAGTGAAATACCCCCATGCCGATATGAACATTTGTTTTCTCTGTTCCATAGCTCGCAACACCTCCGGCAAGAAATCCACTCGTGTTTCCCGATCCCCAAGCTGCAATTTTAAATTTCTTTCTATTTATTATTCTATGTTTAACACAAAGAAAGACTCCTCCTTTGTCATCCTCTCCTCCAGAAGGAAACAATCCTGACAATCCGATCTGAACATTCTTTGAAATACCTACAGTCAGATTAAACAAAGATAATTCATAATTTGAAAATATGATAGAACCCTTAGGTAAAGTATCAGCTGTAGGAAGCATCATCAGTTCATTATCACCGAAATTATAGTTATTCGCACTCAAATGAAATGAAAACCCTACAAAAAACAAAATAATAATAATAAATAAACTTCGCAAGTTCATTCCCCCCCCCTGATAAATTGACTTGTTACTAAAGAATAGTATAGCAAATAATTTAAAGTAGGCAACTTATAATGCTTTTTTATTGCCACGTATAAGAAATTTACTTCACTTTTATTTTATCAGGATGCAAAAGGATAAATCAAGCACCATCTCCCTTGTCTTCAAGCGATAATTCTCGGGATGTGTGGACCGATCCGGGAGATTATTTCATAATTTATCGTTCCTGCAAGTTCTCCCAACTCTTCTGCCGTTATCTTTTCATTATTGTCGTTTCCGATCAATATCACCTCATCCCCCTGCTTCACACCCTTGATATGGGAGACATCAACCATAAACATATTCATACAGACTCTTCCTCTCACAGGAGCTTTATTCCCTTTTATCATAACCGTAGAAATATTCGATAATTTACGATCATATCCGTCATAATATCCCACGGGAATAACCGCAATCTTCATATCGTTAAAAGCCTTATAAGTCAGTCCGTAACTGACAGGAGATCCCTTCTTAATATTTTTTATCTGAGCTACTTTGGAATACCAGCTCAGAACAGGTTTAAGCTCAATATTATTCCTTCCGGACTCAAGATATGAAAGGAGTGTCTGCTTGGAAGGCCACATTCCGTAACCCGATATCCCTACCCTGACCATATCAAAATATGTTTCCGGAAATAGGAGTGCCGCTGCAGAGCATGAAAAATGCTTTAAAACTCCTCTCAGATTAAAACCCGATAAAACATCCTCGAAAATCTTTCTTTGAGAAAGGGCAAAAGAGTGGTCGGTCGTATCCTCAATATTTGCATAATGCGAATAGACTCCTGCAACTCTGATATTTTTATAAGGAAATTTTTTCATAACTCCGATAAACTCTTCAGGATTCATACCAAGCCTTGATGTTCCGGTCTCAAGTTTCATATGAACAACTCCGGTTTTCCCTTCATTTTGTGAAACTTCATTAATCATATCTAGGAAATCAACTGAGGGTGCAACAATCTCAAAACCATTCTCAAGAACATTTTTCAACTCATCTCTGTCACACCACCCGAGTATAAGGATCTTTTTCTTAGGATCCGTCTCTTTAACAATAAGTGCTTCGGTAAGCGAATCCACACCGTAATAATCGACCAGATCATACTCCTTCAATATGGAAACAACCTCTTTTATCCCGTGGCCATATGCATTCCCCTTTACGGCAAAAAGGAGTTTACGTCCGTCAATCAGTCTTTTAAATATATTCAGGTTATCTATTAATTGTTTAGAATTTATCTCTATCCGACTTCTCATTTTTCCTCATTTTATCTAATTTTATACTTTTTCCTCTTATATTCCAAATAATAATGATAAAACTAAAACAAAAGAGATAATTGAAGTATAATTACAGTGAAAGATAAATTTAACAAAAGAAGCGAGGTAAACGTTTTATGAAAAACGGGAATAGTTTTAGGTTGGATTATTTTTTTGATCTTTTTAAGACCGGAAAAGAGGAGATCAACAAAATTTTCTCAACAGCATTAAATAAGGGTGGAGATTATTGTGATATATATTTTGAAAAGAGAGCATCAAATTATATAGGTCTGGAGGACAATAATGTCAATAAAGCCTTTACAGGTCTCGATATAGGTGTTGGAATAAGAGTTATAAAGGGAGATCAGACGGGATTTAGTTTCACCGAAGATCTTTCATTAAAATCTATAATAGAAGCTGCAAAAGTTGCTGCAAATATAGCCGATAGTCCGATAAATTTATACAAAGCGGATCTGTCTGAAATAAAATTTAAAAATCTTTATCCTGTACCACCTGATTGGGAGGATATCTCCATCAAGGAAAAAATGCCTTTTTTAACAAAGATTAACAGCAGAGTATTCTCTCTTGATTCTAGGATAATAAAAACCAATATATGGTTCGCCGATGAAAATTCAAAAGTGATGATCGCATCCTCAGACGGAAAAATCTCTTTTGATATACGTCCCATGACAACCGTTTCCGTAAGCTGTACCGCCGATGAGGGCGGTAAAAGAGAGAGTAATGGATTTTCAGTTGCTGCAAGAAATGATTTTACCTTTCTGACCGATTCGGAGTTGGATCGCATAGCCGATGTTTCAGTTAAAAGGACGGTGGATCTTTTCAAAGCGGTAAAACCGGACGGAGGAAGTATGGAAATTGTGCTCTCTGCGGGAAGTTCCGGCATCCTATTGCATGAAGCTATAGGACACGGGCTCGAAGCTGACTTTAATAGAAAAGGAGTATCAGCATTTTCAGAAAAACTCGGCAAAAAGATAGCTGAAAAATCCGTTACAATTATTGATGACGGAACAATCCCAAATGACCGGGGTGCTGTCAATATTGATGATGAAAATAACAGAGGTAAAAAAACAGTTCTTGTAAAAAACGGAAAACTTGTAAGCTATATTCACGATAGAATGAGTGCAAAACATTACGGCGTAGAACCCACAGGCAGCGGAAGAAGAGAATCATTCAGATTCCCTCCGATGCCCCGGATGCGAAACACATATATGCTGCCCGGACCTCATAAAAGGGATGAGATAATTAAAAGTGTAAAAAAAGGGATCATTGCCGAAACATTCTCAAACGGTCAAGTACTTATCGGAGCCGGTGATTTTACATTTTATGTTAAAACAGGTTTTTTAATTGAAAACGGTAAGATCACTTCGCCGATAAAAGACATAAATATAATAGGAAACGGACCTGATATTCTTTCAAAGATATCAATGGTGGCAGATGATTTCAAACTCGCGGAAGGCGGTTGGACATGCGGAAAAAACGGACAGGGCGTTCCCGTATCAATGGGTCTGCCAACTGTAAAAGTTTCTTCCATAACAGTCGGAGGTGCTTAAAAATGAATAATAAAAAGAAATTGGAACTTGTAAACCGGATTACCGAAAAAATATTGAAAAAAGGAGCTGATGAGTGTTCCGTCACCTATATTGAAAGTATGGAAAATAATATCGAATTCAGAAAGAAAAAAATTGAAACTTTAAAAAGATCGGTTTCAAAAGGAATTAACATTTCTATATATAAGAACAATAGATTTTCCAGCCATTCAACAAGCAGTCTTAACGAGGAAGATCTTGAAAAGTTTATCGATCGTGGTATAGAAATGACATCATATTTAAATATTGATAAATTCAGATCTCTTCCGGACCCAAAGTATTATAAGAACAGAAAAAAAAAAGACCTTAAAATATACGATAATAATATTAATGCAATTTCCACTAAAGATAAAATAAAAACTTTAAAGATGATAGATGAAGCAATTTTAAAGTCCGGGGAAAATATTATCTCCTCCACTGTAGGTTTTTCGGATAGCCATACGGAAACCATTCTTCTAAACAGTAATGGATTTTTAGGAACAAAAATATCAACATCTTTCTCTCTTGGTGCCGAAGTAACGATCAAAGATGATAAAGGGAAACTGATCGAAGACTATTTCTATGCAGGAACAAGAGAACTTCAAAACCTCCCCGACTGGGGAATGATTGCACACAAATCGATAAAAAACACTTTAAGAAAAAGAGGACAGAGTAAGATTAAATCGGGTGAATATGAGACCGTTGTAGAGAATAGAGTGGTCGGAACTCTATTGAATACCCTCATATCTCCTCTCGGGGGACAATTAATCTATTTAAAAAAATCCTACCTCGAAAATATGAAGGGCAAAAAGATCGGATCCGAAGAATTAAATATAATAGACGATCCTTTCATTATGGGAGGATTGGGCTCAAGGCTCTTTGACTCCGAAGGTTTAACTTCTTTACCGAGAAAAATAGTAGATAAAGGAGTTCTAAACGGATTCTATATCAACTCATATTACGGGAAAAAATTAAAAATGGAGTCAACATCCGGATCTTATTCAAATCTGGTGATTCCAAAGGGTAAAAAGACTCTGAATGAAATCATATCGGAGATTACAAAGGGAATACTTATAACCGGTTTTATAGGTGGAAATTTCAACTCAACAACAGGTGATTTTTCATTTGGGATTACCGGAATTCTTATTGAGAACGGAAAATATAAAAATGCTGTAAATGAGATGAACATCACCGGAAACTCTTTGGATCTATGGAAAAATTTTTGCGAAGCTGCAACCGATACATTCGAATTTTCAAGAATAAGAACTCCGTCTCTTAGGTTTTCAAACATTCAATTCAGCGGTTCATGACTCTGTTTTTAACCTCTTCATTAACTGCAAAGGCTTGACATATCCGTATTTTTAATGTATTTTTTTCCAACAGGAGATATAAATGAAAGAATATAAAGGTGAATTAATATCTAAGGGATTTAAGTATGCATTGATTATTTCTCGTTTTAACAATTTTATTACCGAAAAACTCCTGGAAGGTGCATTGGATGCTTTACTTAGAAGCGGTGCAAATAAAGATGAAATTGATATAATTCGTGTTCCGGGTGCCTTTGAAATTCCTTTAACAGCAAAAAGAAGTGCAAAATCCGGTAAGTACGATTCCATAATATGTATTGGTGCGGTAATCAGAGGTGAAACACCTCATTTTGATTATGTTGCAAATGAAGTTACAAAAGGTATCGCAATGCTTAACCTTGAATTATCAATTCCGATAACTTACGGAATAATAACGGCAGATACAACAGAACAGGCAATTGAAAGGGCGGGAACAAAAATGGGCAACAAGGGATTTACTGCTGCCCAAACGGCAATTGAGCTCCTCAACCTTTTTATAGATGCAAAGATCTGAAAATAGCAGACCGGTATGTTTCGTATAAAATACAGCAGAGAAATAACTCTTAAACTATTATATCAGATTGATTTGATGGATCTGTTTAAACTTGATGTTGAGGATATCTTTGCCAATAACGCTTTTTTTTTTAAAGGTGTGAACGACTTGGAAAAAAATTTCATTATGACTCTTCTCAACATAATTAAAGATGACCGTGAAAATATAGATACGCTGATCTCAAAGAATCTTCGAGGATGGAAACTCGAACGATTAAACCCCATAGACAGAAATCTTCTAAGAATCGGAATTGCCGAATCCAAAGTAAATGACAAAAAAATAGTAATTATTGACGACCTTGTCCGAATTGCCAAAAAATACGGATCGGAAGACTCATACAAAATAGTTAATGCATTATTGGACAGTGTAATAAAATGAAAACACTTCTTGTTTTTTTAATGATACTTTTTCCCTCAAAACACATTGACCATATCTCCATTGAATTTATTTCCGAACAACCGTCAATCTTTCATAACTATGCAAATGATAATTTTTTGCAAACCGTCACTTTGCAATCCGGTAATATTGTCAAACTTTCAATAAAAAACTTCGGATATATTGATATAGATCTTAATTTTCGCATATCGTTGGATAAAGACTATGTAAAAAAACTTTCGAATGAAGAAAGAAAAACCGTTGAGGCTCTTTTTCACAATACAATATCTCTTAAATCTTACCTGCAAAATATTTCATGGTATGTAAAGGATAATATTTCTTATAAAGAGAATTCAATATTTAAAAGACCCGAAGAGGTTCTCATTCACAAAGAGGCAAATTGTATCGGATATTCGGCACTTGTCAGGGAGATGCTAAATTCAATCGGAATTAACAGCAAATATGTAAAAGGATTTTTCCTAAAAAAAAAAGATGAAAAGGATTTTATTCCGGTTCCGCACCGATGGTTAGAGATATCACTTCCATCCGGAGAAAGTTTTTTCTACGATCCCCAATATCAGGGATTTACTGCTAATTATATTGTAATGGACGGAAATATATCTTTTACGGAAATAAAAAAATTTTTAATTCACTTAATCGAAAGAAAAAAAAAATTTATTAATTAAAGAGGATAAAATGGAAGATCAGTTTAAAGTAAGATTGGAAAAATTGGAAAAAGTTAAAGAATTGGGAATGGAAACCTATCCCTACCAATTCGATAAGAATATATCAATTCCGGAATTAAAAAGTGAATATTCGGAAAAAGATGAAAAATATTTTGAAGATTTGAAAAATGAGTTTAAAGTAGCCGGCAGAATTATGTCGATAAGAAAAATGGGTAAGAGCTCTTTTTTTCATATTTTTGACGGAAATGAAACTATTCAGATGTATATAAGAAAAGATATGGTTAGTGAAGATATATTTGCTCTCTTTAAACTTCTTGATATTGGCGATATCATCGGAGTTTCAGGGAAACTTTTCAAAACAAGAAGCGGAGAATTGACCATTCTTGTTTCGGAAATTAAGTTTCTCTCAAAATCATTTCATCCGCTTCCGGAAAAATGGCACGGACTTCAGGATAAAGAGTTGAGATTCAGACAAAGATATCTTGATCTTATTGTTAATGAAAACTCAAGATCTATTATTAAAACCCGATCCGAAATAATTCAGAATATCAGAATGTTTTTTTACAATATCGGATACAGAGAAGTTGAAACACCCATGATGCACTCCATTGCAGGAGGTGCCTCGGCAAAACCGTTTATAACCCATCATAACTCCCTTAATATTGATCTCTATCTTAGAATAGCTCCGGAACTTTACCTAAAAAGACTTCTTGTCGGAGGAATGGAAAAAATATTTGAGATAAACCGAAACTTTCGTAATGAAGGTATCTCAATGATGCACAATCCGGAATTTACAATGCTTGAATTTTATGAACTCTATCAGGATTTTGAATACTATATGGATCTTACGGAAAAACTGTTCTCCGAACTGAACGGATCCGTTCTCGATGCCGACTATATTACTTTCCACGGTAATTCTATTTCTCTAAAACCACCGTTCAAAAGAAAAAAATTTATGGAACTGATCTCGGACAAATCCGGAATTCCGACAGAAGATCTTTGGATCGAAAGTAAATTGAAAAAATTTATAGAAATGAATCTCCAATCGGAAGAGATGCCTCCTACTTACGGTAAAATGCTTGAATTACTTTTTGACCACTATGTGGAAAATGACCTGATAGACCCTGTTTTTGTAACACACTATCCCAAAGCCATTTCACCATTATCCAAACAGTCAAGATTTGATGATAAAGAAACCGAAAGGTTTGAACTTTTTATCGGAGGAATGGAGATAGCCAACGGATTTTCCGAGCTCAACGACCCTATAGAACAGAGAAGAAGATTTGAATCTCAGGTAAAAGACAGAGAGAAAGGAGATGATGAAGCTCAATCCATTGATCAGGATTTTTTAAGAGCTCTTGAACAGGGCATGCCTCCGGCTGCCGGAGAAGGAATCGGAATAGACAGACTTGTAATGCTGTATACAGGAGCAGATAATATAAAAGAAGTTATTCTTTTCCCAACTCTTCGCCCGAAAGAATGAGATTTGAAACGTTCATTGCAAAAAGATATCTGTTTAAAGGAAGAAAAAACTCTTTTATTTCTACAATATCCTTAGTATCTATAATCGGAATTGCCATCGGAGTTGCGGCCATGATAATTGCCCTCGCTTTGATAAATGGTTTCCAAAGGGATATCAGAGGAAAAATTTTAGAATCTACAGCACATATTATGCTAAACAATATTATTGGTGACGGTATAGACGGTTATAAAGAGATAATGAAAAAAGTTAAAAATGATTTTCCTGAAGTCACTGATATCTCACCGGTTGTTTTTGGAACTGTTCTTTTAAAGGGAACATACTCAAGCGGATCAGGTGCCATTTTAAGGGGAATAGACTTTACAGGGAAACCTAAGGAAAACTGGTTAACTACACTTAAATCAGGAAGACTTCCGGTTAAAAAAAATGAGATAGTGATCGGGAAAGATATGGCAGAGAGAATGGGACTCTTTACCGGAGACAGATGTTTAATTATAGCACCGAGAACAGTTCTCTCTCCTACCGGATTAATTCCTAGAATAAAAAGATTTACAATCAGCGGAATCTTTGATTCGGGTCTTTATGAAATGGATAACGGTACAATAATATCCAATTTAAAATCAGGTCAGAAACTTTTCGGTCTGAAAAATAAAATTAACTATATTCAGTTATATGTAAAAGATATGTTCAAGGTTGATGAAACTGCAAAAAAATTAAAAAAACTTATTCCACCAAGATTATCAGTCATAACATGGAAAGATCAGAATGCTTCACTCTATAGTGCTCTTGACCTTGAAAAAACAGTATTGTTTTTCACACTTTCCCTTATCATAGTTGTTGCTTCCCTTAACATAATTGCAGGGCTGATACTGCTCGTCATTCAAAAAACAAAAGATATAGGAATTCTTCTTTCATACGGAGCCTCATCAAAAACAATTAGAAAGATTTTTTTTATTCAGGGAAGTTTTATCGGAGTTGCAGGAACTTTTTTCGGTACCGTACTTGGTTTGGGTTTCTCAGCTATTGCAAATAAATTAGAACTTATAAAAGTTCCGAGAGAAATCTACCAGATGAGTCACATAACTTTTTCTATAAAACCTTTTGACCTTGGGATGGTTATTCTTGTTTCTCTTATAATAAGTTTTACAGCTACACTTATTCCATCAAAAAAAGCTGCAAATATCAATATTGTGGATGCGGTGAAAAACGAATAATCTCTGTTAGAAAATCAAAATAATTATACTTCCGATAAAACCAAGTATGGTTGCAGCAAATCGCCTGATTGTAAACTTTTCCTTTAAAATAAGTGAAGCCATAATTACAATAAATATCGTATTCAGTTGATTTAGAATTGCAGCTGAATTCACAGATGTCAGTTTGAATGCAGCCACCCATAATGCCATTGCAATAAAGTTACCGAGTATTGAACCGGGCATTGCATATTTCCAGTTCCTGACGGTCAGCAAAGATCTTACAATTGTTTTTCTATCTCTTTGGAACGCAAGAAACAGAAAAAGACCTATAACCCCCGCTATTATTCTTACTTCGGACACCCATAAAATTGATGTTTTATCCAGGACAGGTTTCATAAGAATTATGCTAATTCCCATTATAAACATTGCGGTTGTCCCGTAAAAAATTCCAAGAGCAATATTTTTTTCGGATTTTTTTCCATCAGGGATTTTTAACGTTGCAATCAAAATTGCAACAATTACCATAATTCCACCTGTGATCTCTACAAGAGATATCGGAGTTCCCAAAAATATGTAGGAAAGTATAAGAACGGAAGGAATATAAAAGCAGTCAACAATTGCCGTAAGCCCGGCACCAAGCATATTAAGAGCTTTAAAAAACAGCAAGTCAGATAAAGATATTCCTATAAATCCGCTGATAATAAGAATAAGAAAATCTCCTGCAGTTACTTCAGCCGGTATAAAGGGACTCCCCATGATTATCAGGAGGGGAATAAAAAGCAGTGCTGCAACAGTTGATTTAAATAAATTCAATCCCAAAGGAGAAATCGATTCACCCGATTTTTTAAATAAAATTACGGCAAATGCCCATAATAGTGCACATGAAAGAGCAAATATTTTTCCTACTATATCAGGTGTCACGATTAAGAATCCTGTTGATCCCAAATGTTTTTTAAAAGATCTGCTATCACCAACAGATTTTCTCTGTCAGTCTCATCAAAATCACTAAAATTGATACTATCAATATCCAAAACAGCCATTAACTTCTTTTTATGATTATAAATCGGAACAACAATCTCCGAATTTGATCTTGAATCACAAGCAACATGCCCCGGATATTCGTGTACATCATCGACAATAATAGTTTTCCTCTCATTTGCACAATCTGAACATACACCATTATCCAATAATAACTTCACACATGCGGGAGGTCCCTGGAAAGGACCTAACAACAGATAATTCCCTCTGAAAAAATAAAACCCGACCCAAAAATAGTTCTCAAACCCCTCTTTTAATATGGCAGCTGTATTTGCAAGTGTGGCAATAGTATTAATGTGGTCTTTCACTTTCTTTTTTATCCGACCTATAGTCCATCTATAGGAATCACTCTTATTCATAATTATTCTCCGATAAAATAAAAGTATATCATAATATAACGACCTTGTGACATATTCAATGTCCTATTTTATACACAAAAAAGTTGTAATTTTCCGGTAAGTATCTTGCATACATTTATCAGGAGATAAACGGAACTTTAATGAGGGAGGAAACAGATCAGGGTCCGGATCCGGAAGACGTGTTAAAATTTAAATATTTCGATTTTTTAATTTACAATAATATCCGGTTTAAGATATACTGAAATTAATGTTAAAAACAGTCAGACTTATTTTTATTATTATTCTTTTTTTTATCGGTCCACTTCTATTTTCATCTGCTTATGAGAACCTTCAATACCCTCCGGGAATTAAATGGTTTCAGATTGATACTGTACATTTCGCCATAGTATTCCCGGAAAATTTAAAAAAAATTGCAAAAAATACTGCTGAATACTTTGAGAATATATATCCGTCTATTTCTCTATCTAAAAAAAATAGAGTTGAAAAATTTACTATTTTCCTGAATAACTTCGGTAATATTTCAAACGGTTATATCCAACTTGCACCTAAAAAGGGTGAATTTTTTTTAACACCTCCTCAAAGTATGTTCATGGGAAACATCGATTGGTTAAACGGACTTGCCATACATGAAGGAAGACATACTGCACAATTTTCATTTTTTAACAGAGGTTTTACAAAATTTTCCGGATTGATCTTCGGTGAATTCGGACGCTCACTTTTCTCTTTTTTATCAGTTCCACAATGGTTTTGGGAGGGTGATGCTGTTTATAGCGAAACAATTCTCTCAAAAGGAGGACGCGGAAGAGTTGCCTCTTTTAACGTTGGTTTAAGGACTTTGCTGCTTAATAATAAAATATATAGTTATTCCAAAGCATATCTATCGTCATATAAAGATTATATACCTAATATTTACAAACTGGGTTTTTTCATTACAACATATATAAGAAATAATTATCCAAAAAATACATGGAAGAGAATGCTTGATCATTCATCAAAATATTCATATTATCCCTTTATTTTTTCCTCTTCTTTAAAAAGAACGGTCGGAAAAGGGATAAAAAGAATCTATCGCGATTCAATGGAAGATATCTCAACATTCTGGAAAGAAAAATTTAAAAAAATATCCCCGACCACATTTAAAACAATAAGCCCGAAAAGAAAAGAGTGGACATATTACAGCTCTCCGAAATCAGATGATAATGGGAATTTGATCTCTCAAAAATACACTCTCTCTCGACCATTATCAATAGTAAGAATAAATCCGGATAAAACAGAAAAAAATATATTCCAGATAAACCCGATTGAGGGTACTAAAAATAATATTTCAGTCAAAAACCAAAACATTGTCTGGTCTGAAATCAGACCTGATATCAGATGGGGGAAAAAAGATTATTCGGAAATAGTTTTATTTAATGTAAAAAGCAGATGTAAAAAAAGAATTACAAAAAAGACTCGATTTTTCTCACCTGTCTTTTCCCCTGACGGACTAACGATTGCCGCAGTTAATGTTAAGCAGGATTCACAGTGCCGAATCGTAATTTTAAATTCTAAAACCGGAAATATTTTAAAGCATTTTTCACCGGGTGACAGATCATTTATTGCATCACCCAACTGGTCGGAAGACGGTAAAAAAATAGTGGTAATATTACAAAAATCAGGTAAAAAAAGTATAAGCATCATCAATACGGATAACCAAACTTTTTCAACGGTTCTTCCCTATTCGTTTGAAAACTATAATCATCCTCTTATATATAAAAATCATGTTATTTACGGATCGGATATTGACGGAATTGACAATATTTATTCCGTCAATATTGAAACCGGAGAAAAATTCCGTATAACATCAGCACTTTACGGTGCATATTTCCCTGAAATTGATAAAAAAAATAAAAAGTTAATATATTGTAATTATGATATAAACGGAACTGCCATAGTATCTTCCGATTTATCTCCTTCAGAATGGGAACCGATTAAAACAGTTCCAAGTAAAAAATATTACTTTGAAAACTTTAACAAATCAAGATTAAACAAGAATGAGTTTTCTTCGGGAAAAACCGTCACGTTTATACCAAAAATCAAAAAATATAATAAATTTAAGGATCTTATCAATTTTCACAGCAGATTTTTCGACCCTACAATGCCCGAGCCCGGTCTCTACTTTCTTTCCGACAATAAGTTAAACACATTTTCTCTCATAACTGCATTTAAATTTAATACAAACGAAAAAAGACCGGTTTTTCTGCTTCAAGGAACATATTCGGCTCTTTTCCCTAAGATCCATTTCTCTTTTTCCAAGACAGGCAGATCCTCGGGATATCCACATTACTATAGATGGAATGAAAATGAGTTTAAAACCGGAATTGAAATACCGCTAAACCTATCCTCCGGTACTCATTTAAGAAAGCTGTCCTTAAATACAAATATCTCTTTTATTCACATTGCCGATCAACACAGCAACAATCTGATAGAAAACGGATACCTCTCATCTCTTTCCTATGGATTTAACTATTCTTCCTTTAAACTATCCGCAAGAAGGGATATTATCCCTCAGAAGGGACATTTTTTTTATTCTCTCTTCAGACATACGCCCTTTGGAGGGAAATACAGAGGAGAAATTTTTTCAGTTTACTCCGGAATAATCATTCCCGGTTTTTTTCAAAACAATCAACTTTTATTTAAAGCTGCATATGAACATCAAAATCCTCTGAACTATATTTTTTCATCACAAATTTCTTTTCCTCGGGGTTATAACTATGATTTTTATAAATCTTTTTCATATATCTCTCTCGATTATATTTTCCCTATAGCTTATCCGGATTTTTCAATAGGGAGTTTAATGTATATAAAAAGACTCCGCGGAGATATATTTACCGATTTCGGAATAGGCTCGGATACAAACTTCATAAAAAAATCAATATTCAATTCTGCCGGGATTGAATTGAAAATTGATTTCAATCTATTCTCTATCCCTGCAGAAATTTATGGAGGAGTCAGACTCTCTTATCTATTTGGGAAAGATACATTTTCAATAACACCTCTTTTCTTTGAGATAGGTTTTTAAAGTTCTATTTTATATTTTATCGATCTCCGGACCGTTCTTTGTATCTTTTACAATATAACCTCTCTTTTTTATCTCATCTCTATATTTATCAGATAATTCATAATTTTTTTCCTCTCTTGCTTTCGCCCTTTCGTTCACCAGATCAAGAACATCATCAGGAATACCGATCTCTTCTTCTTTCAAAAGCTCCAAGCCTAATATCCTGTCAAATTCACCGATTAGTTTTAATTTTTCAATATTTCCCAGTTTAATGTCTCGAAACATATCATTAAGCAAAGCAATCGCTTTAGGAATATTTAGATCATCATTAATCCTGATTTTAAACTCATTTCTATAAAACTCTTCCCTCTGATAATCGCCGGTTTTAGTTTCACTCTTTTTTAGTTCATTGATTTTATTCTTCAATGACTTATAGCCCTGTGACGCTCCTTCCATTGCATCCCAGCTGAACATAAGTTGCTTTCTGTAATGAGCACCAAGACAGAGAAACCTATATGCAAGCGGGTTAAATCCCCTATCCGTAATACTTTTCAAAGTAATAAATTCACCTGAACTTTTACTCATTTTTCCTTTGTCCATAACCAGGAACTCTCCATGCATCCAATATTTCACCCAAGGTTTCTTACCTGTCGCCGCTTCGGCTTCAGCTATCTCATTCGTATGGTGTATCGGTATATGATCTATACCACCCGTATGAATATCAAACTGTTCACCAAGATAGCGTATGCTCATTGCACAACACTCAATATGCCATCCCGGATATCCTGTCCCCCACGGACTATCCCATTTCATCTCTTGATTATCAAATTTAGACTTTGTAAACCATAATACAAAATCCGTTATACTCTTTTTATTCGGATCAACATCGGTTCTCGCTCCGTGTTTCAGTTCATCTATCTTTAATCTCGCAAGTTTTCCATAATCATCTAACTTTTCAGTGTCAAAATATAGATTACCTCCTTTAAAATAAGTATAGCCGTTATTCTCAATCCTTTTATTCATTTCAATCATCTCTTTAATATGATCTGTAGCTCTGCATATAATATCCGGTCTCACTATATTTAACAGACCTGTGTCGTGAAAAAAAGCATCTTCATAAAATCTTGCAACATCGTAAACACTCTTTTTCTCTCTTTTTGCACCAAGAAGCATCTTATCTTCACCATCATCATCATCACCGGTCAAATGACCGACATCCGTTATATTCATTACATGTTTAAGTTTAAATCCGTTTTCAATAATTACTCTTCTTAATATATCGTTAAATATATAAGTTCTCAGATTTCCTATATGAGCAAAATTGTAAACGGTGGGACCGCATGCATAGAGATGGACAACTCCGGGGAGAATAGGAATAAACTCTTCCTTATTTCTGCTCATTGTATTGTAAAATTTAATTTTCATTTTCCTCTCTTTTTTCATTAATCTTTATATTTGCTCCATTATATTTTAGAATAGACCAATTTTCAATTTAATAAAAAAAAATGAGATATTTTTCTTCGGATTTTATATAACACTCTAAAAAACATGTATTTTTTTTTTGTTTTTTTTGTTAAAATCAAACAAACAGGAGGAAGTATGAAAAAAAAATTATTTATCTTATTGATGGTTGCAATTTTTCTCGCATTTGGTCTGTCCACAGGTTGTAAAAAAGGGAAAGATATAAGAGGGCAATGGAATGTTACGCTCAACTATACTTCGCAAACATTTAACATTACCGCTACTTTTACCGGTGACAAAACATCCGGTACATATATGGACAACTGGTCGAATTACAGTGCACCGGGTGGTACAGGCTCATATACGGTATCAGGTGATACAATCAAATTTAATATAAGTTGGTCAAACGGAAACTCGGCTCAATATACAGGAACAATAATCAGTTCAACTCAAATGAGCGGGACATTTACCGAAACAGCAGGATCAACCGGTACATGGATAATGATAAAAATCTGACACTGTCAAAAGAATAATTTATAAGCTGATTTAAAAATATTTAAAAAGCAGAGCAATTTTATTTGCTCTGCTTTTTTTTTCAAATATATAAATCCTTAAATAGTATTGATTGTAGTATTTTGTAAAATTTGAAAATGTTTTTTTTTTAATATAAAATAGAGTTGATTTTTTTGAGAGGATCATGAAAACAATATTTACATTAATTTTAATAACGGTATTAGCATTTTTTGTTTACACATATCTTCTTAATCCACTCTCTGAAGAGGAACAGAGGGTAAAGTCCATTGAAACGGATTTCAGGGAAGCTGTCTCTCTCTCACATCAAGCAGGCAGAACAGCAGCTCTTGGCGGTGTTGACATGACTTCAACTTTTGAAGAGGGATATGAAAGAGTTAAAAGATTAAAGGCAAAGCTTGAAGATCTAATGGATAAACTCAATGAGGACAAATCGCTTGACAGAGCAGATGATCTTCTTGAAAAAATGGATACATTCCTCAAGGATAAGTAAAAATTTAATCAACCTCAAATCTTTAATTTGAATCCAAGTAATGAAGAAATTCCGATAATCTTTTTTTTTACTTTTACCATATTTTTTTGACCCAAACGTATAAAATGCTTTTGAACTCTGTTAAGTGATTCAATATTACTATTTGCATATTTATAACTCACAACATTTTTTATGAGTTGTATATCTCCTTTTATTACCGGGGTTTCAAGCAATACTCTCATTGCCTCATACAAAGTATCATCAAACCGAGTATTCCCATATCCAAGTTTTTTATAAGCTTTATCTATCAGTTTCTTTGAACGCAGATAGGTTTCAGCCAGAAATTTATCGCTGAATGAATCAAATACAGTAACAAAATAATCATACCGAGAATAAGATTTTTTGGAAATTATATACTTTCCGTTTTTATATTCCGGAATAAATTTATTAAAAGGTTCCAAAAAATCAAGATTTTTAACAGGACTCTCCTCATGTGCAATATTATCAACAGCTGAAACAAATCTTAAAATAAGATCATTAAAATTAAAAAAACCTTTTATTTTCTTATTGTCTGTTGATGACAACAAAATATCCTTAATTAATTTATCACTCTCCGACAATTTGAAATCAAACTCTTTAACAACAATATGATCCGGTTGTATAGTCCCAATACCCGATTTTATTTCAGCAGAACCGCTCTTCAACTCACCTTTACTCTTCTCAATCAAACTACGGTTCTTAACATCCTTCGTGTTCAAAACAAATATTTTTAAAAAAACCACTGTTATTGCAATTAAAAAAATTCCGGTTATCAACATAAACTTCTTATATCTATCCATCTTTACTCCTTAATTTTAAAAACATCTAAGAATCTATCTCAGGAACTAACTCCTTCAGTATCTTAATTGATCTGATACAATTCTCTACATCATGTACACGAAGAATTGATGCACCGTTAATAATAGAGATTATGTCCGCAGTAATAGTTTCAGCTCCCCGCATCGCAGGATTATTCTCACCGGAAATTTTACCTAAAAACGATTTCCTTGAGAGTCCAATTAGTAAAGGTAATCCGAGCTCGGTAAATCTTTTCAAATTCTTTAATATTTGAACATTATCCTCTACTCTTTTTCCAAAGCCGATTCCGGGATCAATGATTATTCTATCACGCTTAATCCCTTTTCCTATTGAAAAATCTATCCGCTCTTTAAAAAAAGAAAATAATTCTTCAACAACATCATTGTAAAAAGGATCATTCTGCATATCTTTGGGTTTCCCCTTCATATGCATAAGAACTACCGGAACATTTAATTCGGAAACGGTTTCAGCCATTCTTAAAGATCCCTTTAATGCGGAAATATCATTTATGATATCCGCACCGGCTTCTTCTACGGCAAGTCTTGCAACAGACTCTTTTGTCGTATCTATTGAAACTCTTACATCAAACTCTTTTTTAATACCTTTTATAAGCGGGATTACTCTTCTAATCTCCTCATCTTCGGATATCCGATCAGCTCCGGGTCTGGAACTTTCTCCTCCTATATCAACAATATCAACTCCGGTACCAACCATCTTTTCCACCGAGCTTAAAGCATCATCTATAATATAATTCTTACCCCCGTCTGAAAATGAATCCGGTGTAACATTGACAATCCCCATGATAACCGGAACATTATAAGAAACAGATCTATCTCTATAATGGATATACAAATCAACTCTCCCTTAAATTATCTCCATATCACTCTTTTTAATCCATCCGGCAATAGTGTCCGATGCGGAAACATAAACCCATTCTCCGCTATTTTCCAAAACTTTCAGCTTTATTCCTTTTACAACATTATATAAGGTTGTATTTCCTTCACCGGGACCACTTAACAATTCCGACTGATCAAATTTAACAACTCCTATATTATGAGTCTTTACCTTATGAACCAGATAACTATGGTAGCCTCCCAAAGATATCATTGCAATCATAGAAAAAAATATGGCATATAGAAGAAATCTGTTTTTCCCCGTTAAAAGAATTCTTATAAAAAAAAAGTTAAAGACAATAACACTTACTAAAAGAAAAAACGAGATTGTATTTAAAGATAAGAATGATTCGATCTTTAAAAATACTTTTTCAACAAAACCTTCATCATCGGTTTTCCACTTTAATCCAAGTTTTGAATTTGTAATTTCAAGATTTTTACGAAGTGATTTGTCGAACGGTTTTAACCTTAACGCTCTTAGATAATATATCTTCGCTTTTAAAAAATTATCGGATTTAAAATAGCAGTTTCCCATATTGAAATATATTTTCCAATTTGAAATATTCCTACCTGCTTTACCATAGTATTCCAAAGCTTTGGAATAATCCCCCTTTTTATACTCATTATTTCCGTTTTCAAAAAATGTGCTGTTGTCTGCAAAGCTCATTGAAAAGATAAAAAAAAGAAGACTTAATAAAAATATTAACCTTTTCATCATAATTTCCTGTGAATTTTTTTTATGATCTCTATCAAACGAGTGTTCTCATTTTTCAGATCTTTTTCAGATCTTTTTTCAGGAGAAAATTTATATGATTCCGAATTTTTAAAAATCTTGATAAAACTATCAATATCACTTTTTGCCAGATTTAATTTATACAAAAAATCCTCTATGTTTTCCGATGAAAGATTTGATTTGCTTAAAGATGTATTCTCCGTCAAATATCTTTCGATAATTTTATAAATAAGTCCAAAATCTTCTGTTGATCTTAACTCCTTTAATATACCGTTTAAATTTTTCTGTTTTAAAAAAACTTTACTTTTAAAAATATATTTATTTAAAACAAACAGATATATTATCAAACAAAGAGAAAAAAGAAATGGGACTATTAAAAGAATTTTATAATACTTATTTTTATACAAAAAATTTTCCTGATCGTTAATGCTTCCCTTTTTAATATAATCTATATCTACTCCTTCTCTTTCCACACTGTCACCCGAAAAAGCAATAACTCCTTTATTAATTTCTTTATTTCCGGTCACATCTATAAAAAAAGGTAAACTTTTTTTTATTTTTATTTTTTCTTCTTTAGGATCAAAATATGTAAAACTTAAAGCAGGGATGGTTATCCTTCCGTCTTTTTTAAAAGAGAACTGGATTTCAGATCGCACAATTCCATTAATCCCATTATCCGAAAACATATTTTCTCTTGATACTTTTCCCTGAAAAACTTTATAAAATCTTCCCGATTCAAAAAAAGGGAGATTAATTATTTTAATATTTCCCGAACCCTTTACTTGCATAACAACCGTTAGGAAAGAATTGATATCCACTTTTTTCTGAACAGGATTAACTGAAAACGAGAAATCCCCGACAGGAAGACCCACTGCTTTTTTAGGAATTTCTTTTACATTTATCTTAATCGGTTTTGTTGATCTGATAACCCTTCCCCCATTTGAGAACATGGAAAATGCAGATAAACCGAGTCGCATTTCAAACCTTACCGGAGGAATAGTCAATAAACCTGATTCATTAGGGAATAGAACAGCTTTTCTTATCTCATAGACATTATATTTTTTATTATCTATATATTCGGTTTTGCTCTCAATTGATTCCTTTACTTGATACCATTCCTGCCAAAACCCCGCAAAAGATTGTTTTGAAAGCATATTTACAGATTCCACCCTGTTTCTCGTATATAATTTAACGGTATAGACAAGCTGTTCCCCTTTGAAAACACTCTTTTTTGATACGTTGGCTTTTACCTTAATATCTATACTTTCAGGTTTATTTCTACCCTGAGAAAAAAATGGAGAAAAATCCTCATCAAATCCTGCAAAAGGATCTACACTCCTTCTTCTATTGGATCTTGGTTTCACACTGCCGTCAACAACTTCAATCAAAAATTTAGGTGTTGAATAATTTTTTCCTCTATAAGAATAAATAATTGAAGGTATTTCAAGTTTTCCGATTTTCATCGGCATTAGATAATAACTGAAATGAATATATGATGAAGATGATCCATTGATGAATTTGAACTCCGAACTTCTTGAAGATTGAACTATTTTAAAATCTCTTAACTTGGAAAGATCGGGTTGGGAAGGATTGTTTATTCCTTTCATAGTGACTGTAAAAACCACAGAATCATCCAACCCTATTTTTTGTGCATCAACTCCTGCCGTAACTTCAATATCTTCCGAGAATAAAGCAAAATTGATTGATATTATAAAAAACAGTAACAAAAAAAATATTTTTAAAACGGAAAAAAAATTACCAGTCTTTCTCATTTTTTTTATTTTGAACTTTCCTCTTCTTTTTTTTCATCTGTTCTTTCTCTTTACGGTTTAAATATTTAAGTATTCCTTTATATTTTTCCTTTTTTATCTTTTCTTTACTGTTTTTTTTATCACTATCGTTTTTTTTATTCTTGTTTTTTTTATTTTTATCCTTTTTTTTCTTCTGCTCATTTAGCTTTTTTAATGTGATCTCAAAATTTTTCTTTGCATTTATATCTGTTGGATTTAATAACAGACTTTTTTTAAAACTATCCAGAGCTTTCTTAAATTTTTTCAATCTGAAATATGAATCACCAAGATTATAATAGAAATCCGATGATTTCATACCTAGTTTTTTAGGGTCTACTTTTGAAAATTCATTAAGAGCTTTTTCATATTTCTTTAAATTATAGAGAGTTAGAGCCGTATTATTTTTTAGCAAATTAGAATCCGGATTCATTCCCTTTGCCGATAGGAATTTCTCTAAAGCTCTATTATATTCTCCCTTTTTATAAGCATTAATACCCGCATTATTCTTTCTCGGGACAGGTTCAAACCAGTGCCAGAACAACAGCATCGGCGTCAAAATCAGAAGTGCTATCTTTTTTTCCATTTTATTTTTTTTGATGTGAGAATCATCTCTATCAGAAGAATAATTATACCAATTCCCAAAGGATATTGAAACCTTTCAATTTTAAAAGATTTCATTTTTTTTTTTAATATTGATCCTTCTGTTTTTTTTATTTTATTAATTAACCTATCAATGGAAGAAGAATCGGCTATTCTAAAATACTTTCCATGTGTTACGGAAGATATCTTTAAAAGTCCCTCCTCATTCAACCTGCTGTTAACTATATTTCCCTTTCTATCCTTTTTCCATCCTATAACATCTCCATTACTATTTTGTATAGGAATCGGTGCTCCCGAGACAGATCCGACACCTATTGTAAAGACCCTTATCTTATTCTTTTTATACTCTTTTAAAAGAACTTCCCATCTGTTCTCCAAATCTTCACCGTCGGAAATAAGGAATACTATCTTTTCACCGGAAGGTGTTTTCTTCATAATTTTTAAAGCAAGACTCAGTACTTCAAAAAAATCCGTTCCCTGCTCTTCTTCGGGACTTATCTGAGATGCATCGGTAAATAATTTGAAAACCTCATAATCAATTGTAAGCGGACACTGAACATATGCTCTTCCTGCAAAATTTATAAGCCCTACATAATCCGTATTCAGACTATCAACAATATCTTTTATCATCTCCTTTGAGATCTTCAAGCGAGATGGTTTCAAATCTTCTGCATTCATTGAAAATGATGTGTCAAGAAGAAATAACATCTCCTTTCCTTTCAATTCAATTTTTTCAAATTTACTTCCCCATTGAGGACCGGCAATGGCAACTATAAAAAGAAACATAGAAATGACTATAAGACTCGATTTAAAGAAATCTATCTCTTTCCCGCTTCTAACACTTAACTTTCCATATGCTTCTTCGGAAATGAATGTAGATAAAATTTTGCTCTTCTTTCTATAATTATAAATTGCAAGTAAAAGAAACGGTAAAATCAGGAGTAATAAAAACAGCATTTCCGAATGTGAAAAACTCATTGCTCAACTCCTTTTTTTATTTTTCAATCATAATTATAGCAGATTTACCGGAATTCATCATAAAAATATAGTAACAAATTCCGAAAACTGCATCAATACTATATTTCGGGGTTTATTTTGATATATTGCCTTTATTCGCAATGAAATTTTGTGCAATCTAAAAGAATGCCCATCATCAAAGGGAAAATATGTCTCAACTATAACAGTTTTCCACAATTATTAAGAAATTGTGTTTAAAACAAGAATATAATACAAAAAAATTTCTTTATAATCATTATGCAAATAATCAGGGGGAAAAACTATTATTTATCAATATTAACCAACATCTCTTATGTTTCATTAAACAATTTAATCTTATTTCATCAATTCCTTTAATTATTACAATCATAATCATCAATAAAAGAATGATTTGACACTAATCGGCAATAGTGATAAAATTCTGTAATTCCGGAGGATATTATGAAGAAAGAAATTCATCCTAATTATGTTGAATGTACAGTCACTTGTTCGTGCGGTAATACATTTAAAACCAGAGCAACCGTTCCAGAAATTGAAGTTGAGATCTGTTCAGCCTGTCATCCTTTTTATACCGGTCAACAGAAATATGTAGATACCGAAGGCAGAATAGAAAAATTCAAGAAAAAATATGGATATAAGGAACAGTGAAAAGTTTTTCAATTACCTTAAAACTCTACACGAAAAATATACAAAGTTAAGCAATCTATTATCAACTCCTGATATTACATCAGACAGAAAAAAATTTGCTTCTCTTTCCAAAGAATTATCCCAGCTTCGACCTATTAATGATCACTATAGTGAATATTCCATACTTTTAAAAGAACTTGAAGATTCTAAAGAGCTTATTGAATCTTCTTCCGATTCCGAGATGAAACAGCTTGCTAAAGATGAGGTTGATATTCTTGAAAAAAAAATTATTCAACTTGAAGATAAAATCAAAAAGCTGATAGTTTCCGATACGGTTGAGGACAGCAGAAATATTTTCCTTGAGATCCGTGCCGGAGCGGGAGGAGATGAAGCTTCACTTTTTGCTTCCGACCTCTTGAGAATGTATACAAGAATATGTGAAAGAAAAAACTGGAAACTTGACATAATCTCCACAAGTTATACGGGAGTCGGCGGAATAAAAGAGATAACAACAAATATTAAGGGTTCGGGAGTCAACAGATTTCTCAAATATGAAAGCGGAGTTCATCGTGTTCAGAGAGTTCCTCAAACCGAATCAAGCGGAAGGATTCACACATCAACTGTAACAGTCGCTGTTTTGCCGGAAGTTGATGATATTGAGATAGAGATCAGTCAATCGGATATAAGAATTGATACATACAGAGCATCCGGAGCGGGCGGTCAGCATGTTAATAAAACCGAATCTGCAATAAGAATTACACATTTTCCTACAAATATCGTTGTCTCCTGTCAAGATGAATCATCCCAGCATAAGAATCGTGAAAAGGCTATGCGTGTTCTTAAATCAAGATTATATGAATTTGAGAAAAACCTTCAGAAAAATAATATTGCAAGCGATAGAAAATTAAAAGTCGGAACAGGAGAAAGATCTGAAAAAATAAGAACTTATAATTTTCCTCAGAACAGAGTGACCGACCATAGGATAACCGGAAAAAACTTTAATCTGGAGACAATACTTGACGGTAATATTGATTCTCTATTTGAACTTGTCAATGAAGTAAACTCAAGGAAATTGATCGAAGAAAAATTTAAAGAAATTGTTGAAAATTGACTCTTTCCGAACTTTACCGGGAAACTTTACAAAAAAACGGATTATCACCATCCGAAATCATCAGCCTTATTAATTTTGTTTTTAAAATTTCACCTCAAAAATTCTGGGCTTATAAAGATTCAATTAAAGTAGGAAAAATTCTCAATATAAAATTTTTATATTATATAAAAAAACTAAAAAGAGGAATGCCTATCGCATACATTATCCGTCAAAAAGAGTTTTACTCCGAAAAATTTTTTATCGGAAAAGGAGTTTTGATCCCAAGACCCGAGACGGAGCTTCTTGTTGAAAAAACATTGGAAATTGCGGAATCAACCTCAAAAGTACTTGACATCGGTTCGGGATCAGGAGTAATCGGCATAATGATATCAAAAAAATCCGGTGCAAATGTTACCCTTTTGGAAAACAGTAAAAGTGCAATTAAATATCTGAAAAAAAATGCAACAAAACATCTTTCATCAGGAAAATACAAAATTTTAAAACGTAATCTTTTTCCCGACAAATCAGAAAATTTTGATATTATCGTTTCCAACCCTCCTTATATATCACAGAAAGATTATAAAAATCTTGATAAAAATGTTAAAGCTTTTGAACCGAAAGAATCTCTTCTCGGAGGAAATGACGGATACTATTTTATCGAACGAATAATAAAAAATACTCCGGCATATTTTAAAGAGAGAGGAACACTGTTTCTTGAAATCGGTTATGATCAAAAAGACAGAGTAGAAGAATTAATGCTGCAAAACGGTTTTTCAAAAATTATTTTTTTTAAAGACCTTTTCGGTATTTTCAGAGTTGCAAGGGGAGTTTATGAAAATTCTTCTCGTTAATCCGTATATATATGACTTTACAGCATATGATCTATGGCTCAGACCTATGGGATTGTTATATATATCTTCAGTAATCAGAAAATATACAGATTGTGAAATATACTGGATGGATCTGCTCGACAGATTCGCTTATGATAAAAAACCTAAGTCAAAGAAAGACGGAAGAGGAAAATATAATAAAGAAATCGTTGAAAAACCTGAGATCTATGAAAAAATTCCAAGAAACTATTCCAGATACGGTATTGATTCGGAACTATTTAAAAAAAAATTAAATGATCTTCCGGATATGGATATAATCCTTTTCACAACTCTTATGACATACTGGATTGACGGATTGAATTACACCGTAACTGAAATAAAGAAAAGATTCCCCGATGCCTTTTATATTCTCGGGGGAATTATTCCGACGCTTATCGGAGAAAACTTTGCAGGGTATATGGAATTCAACAAAATTATTTACGGATACGGTGAAGAAAAAATATTAAAACATTTAAAAATGTTGGGATGTAAAATAAAAGATCATCCCGATCTCTCGATTCTTGAAAATATACCCTACCCTGACTTTGATATTCTCGGTACCAAGAAATACCTTCCTCTTATGACATCAAGAGGATGTCCTTTCAGATGTTCATATTGTGCATCTCATTTGTTGAATAAAAAATTTCTTCAAAGAGATGCGGACGATATATATGCTGAAATCGAATATATGGTCGATAAATTCGACACGAAACACTTTATAATATTTGATGATGCTTTCCTGATTAATAAGGAGAAAAGATTTTTTAAAGTATTTTCAAAAGTGAAAGAGAATTTCAATATCGGTTTTCATACTCCTAACGGACTTCATACGGCTGAAATAGACAAAAAAACAGCTTCTATTCTTTTTGACTCCGGATTTAGAACGATCCGGTTAAGTTTCGAATCAACAAGCGGAGAACTTTTAAAAAAAAGTTCGAATAAAGTTTCTGTTAAGGATATGATCTCAGCCGTAGAAGAGCTTACACGAGCAGGTTTTAAAAAAAGTGATATTGAATGTTATCTGCTTTTCGGTTTACCGGGACAGGATCTTGGTGAAATGGAAAGCTCAATAAATTTTGTAAAAGATCTCGGAATCAAGCCGAGACTTTCCTTCTTTTCTCCGGTTCCAGGAACAATTGAATTTCAAAGAATAAAAAAACTTGGGATCATTGATAGTGAATTAAACCTTTATCAGACAAATAAACTATATTTCCTTTATGAAAAATCAGGATTTTCAATTAATGAAATTAATCATATTAAAGGGTTGGTTCAAAAAATTTCCGAATCTCAAGATAAAAAAATGTCTCAGTAAGTAAAACAACTTACCACTTAGAACTTGTGAACTCAGCTGACGGCTGTAAGCTGATGGCTTTCTTCATTGAGAATTACCTCCACCCGACCGTCGTCTATCCTCCGGAACGTCAAATTTATTAACTTAAATTTTAAACTCACTTCGTTCAAACATGAAAAATTTCCCCTTCGGGACGTTAAAAATTCGACTTAGACTCCTCTGCCTCCTCCGGCACATGGTACCCGCAGGGTGATATCTCAATGAAATGTCTTAGTAATGACAATCTCTTTAATTCTCAATTTTGAATTCTAAATTCTTAATTAAAATGACAAATTCAGTAAATTCTTAATGACGTTCACGAAGTGAACTAATGACAATTTCTATAATTCCCTGAAGAATTCTGAAAGCACATGTCAAGTCCTGAAAAATTGTTGTTAGTTTTTCAGTTCTTAGTCCCATATATTTTTACTTTAATAATTGTGATTTTAATTTAAATCTTATAAAATTCTATCTATGATAAAGAATAAAAAATTGATCGAATTCTCTTTTATAATATTTGCCTTATTATTTACACTTACCTATTTGTCAAATACTTATTTAATAAATACAATATTACCTTTGTTAAAATCCCTGTATCTTGTTTTGGCAATAATAATTATCGGATTCTACATTTCAAAAATTAACAAAAAAGATGCTCAACAAAACTCTTTACTTACCTATACAGGTTTAGGTCTTATTTTCACAGTAATATATTTTTATCTTATATCTTTTTTTAAACTTTTAAATACAATCTCCATTGGTATTTTTTTATTTATTCCTTTACTGTTATTATTACATTTAAGTTTTGATAAAAAGAAGAAGCTTGAATTTTATTCGGATATAATTGATTTCACAAAAAGAGATTTATTTGAATATTTACTTTTTTTAATACCATTTATTTATGCATCATTGCCCTCAACTTTTTATGATACTCTTGTATATCATCTCGGAATACCGAATATTTATCTTAACAATGGAGGTTTTATTCCAACCCCTCAATTTATGTTTGCAAATATGTCTATCTACTATGAAATCGCTTTAATTCCTGCAGTTTTTCTTGGAGATCTTGTACCAAGATTATTTCACTTTTTCTTGGGAGTAATCTTTCTACATTCAATAATTGATTTCGGCGGAGAGTTCTTTAATATAAAAAAAAGAAAAAGTCTATTAATTATAATACTTTCGTTACCACTTACTCTATTTCTTTTAACTACCGTTAAAGCGGATCTTATAAGTGCATTATTCATTTTTCTCGGGATAAAAAAATATTATAAAAAAAAATATTTTCTATCAGCAATATTCTGGGGATTTTCTATAGGTGTGAAATCACTCTCAGGAATAGCACTGATTATCTTTTTTGTTTTAATGATCATAAAACAGAAAAAAATATATTTTAAAAGACATATGTTCATGGGTTCAATATCCTTTATTATGCTATTACCTTTATTAATTAAAAACTATTTTTTATTAAAAAACCCTTTTTTCCCATTTTTATTAAAAATTTTCCCGACTGAGTCTTTTGATAATTTTAGATATATTATTGCACGTAACGAAATCGGAAGCTATTATCATTCTCTGATCGATATTCTTAAAGCTCCGTTTTCTTTCTCTTTTAACATGCACGGCTCAGGAGGTATAGTAGGTCCATTATTTCTTATCTTCTTGCCTTTCTTAATTTTTTATAAAATCAGACATAAATATTTATTGTTTTTTTCCCTACTTTTATTATTTATCGGACCGGCATTCGGGAAATCATT
>Ga0256845_1000159_pt1 | contig 62394 bp, 47 predicted proteins | sample RiftiametaG_FD_189101 | JGI IMG/M metagenome (GOLD analysis project Ga0256845, IMG submission 189101) | Tube worm associated microbial communities from hydrothermal vent at the East Pacific Rise, Pacific Ocean - Riftia | ecosystem: Host-associated > Annelida > Integument > Unclassified ...
ATGAATTTGTATAACTAATTTAGCTTTTCAAGTATATGTATAGCTATTTTAGTGTTATAAATATATGGTGTATAGTTATTTTAGTCTTTTGTTAAATAATTGTATAGTTAATTCAGGACGTTACAGTGTGGTGACAGTTGGTGCAGGAGCATTTTTATATCTACAACATCAAAAGAAGAAAAAGCAAAGTGCTAATGATTCTATCACAAACTCTTTTACAAGTAACAGTTTACCAATACCATCAAAACCAAGTTCGCATAGTGGTAGCTCGTCAAGTAGTGGGTTTCCACTAAAAAAAGGAAGTAAAGGAACATTAGTAACCAATTTACAAAATGCGTTAATCAAAAAATACGGAGCTAGTATTCTACCTAAATATGGAGCTGATGGTGGTTTTGGTTCTGAAACGGTAAACGCATTAGCGTCAAAAGGATTTCCAACGATTGTTACAAGTGAAGTTTTTTCACAAATAGTTATTGGAGGTGGAACAACTTCAAACAATAGTAGTCCTACTTCTTCAATAGCTAAATCAATACATTCTGCATTATCTCAAAATAGTTTAACCAAAGCCTTAACAGCTTTGAGTCGAATTAAAAATGTAGCAGGTTATTCAGTTGTTAATTCAGAATTTAAGAAAACTAGAGTTGGCTTAGTACGAAAAACATTAGTAACCGCCTTGTTGGATCAATTTTACTCATCAACAAAAAAGAAACAAATCAATGCTGAGTTCTATCGAATAGGATTAAAGTATGACGGTTCTAAATGGGCATTGTCTGGGTTTTACGGATTAGGAATAGACCAACTTATAACCATAGAACCAACCCATATTTGGGATGATGATGGACGAAAAATGAATGTACCCACAGCAACTATTTTAGGAGAATATTTAGATGCAAACAACGGAGTGACAGAATTTGAAACACTTGATAGAAGAAGATTATTTGTAAAAACAACCTCAATAAGCTACGCACAATGATTAAGAAAATAAAACAACTCGCAAAAGATAAAGGCTACATAATTTATGATGAGCCATACAGATTAAATATCTGGGGATTCAGGGCCAATACAGAAAAACCAAATTCGTTTGATGATGAACTACACGTTTTTACAAATGTCGCTAAAACAGGTAAGCCGAATTGGGCATACCTTGTTTTTAAAATCACAACCGATCCGGGTACTTATTGGCTTCAAAATCCAATGAACCCAAAAGGAACAGCTATTCTAAAAGCAGGACAATACAAAGACGTATACAGAATTGACAAGCATAGAGGGAAATATTATGCCCTTTGTCAAAGAAATGGAAAGGTAACAGTTGTAAGAGATTACGACCGAGATGCAGTCCTAGATTTTTATAACGGTAGAGAACAAACAGGAATGTTTGGAATAAACATACATCGAGCAAGAAAAACAGGAGAAACCTATAAAATTGATAGGTATTCAGCAGGTTGTCAAGTGTTCAAAAATGCAAATGATTTCAATTTTTTTATGAAAATGTGTGAAGTACACAGAAAGCTATACGGCAACAAATTCACTTATACACTCATTGATCAGCGAATGGAGTTTAGATCCAAACTTAAAAAAATAACAATCAGTTCAGTATTAATAGGTCTTCTTTTAGGAGGGTACTACTTTATTTCAAATGAAGAGTAACAATGAAAAACAAAATAACATATCTAGATTTATTCTCTGGTCTTGGAGCCTTTCCAAAAGGTTTACTTGATGCAGGGTTTAAGTTTTCTAATCACTATTACAGCGAAATAGATAAATATGCTATTGCCAATTACAAATACAATTTTAACCAATCAAAATACGTAGGAGATGTCACAAAAATCAAAACGAAAGAAATTCAAAGACCGGATATTATCACATTCGGATCTCCTTGCCAAGATATTTCACACTCTGGACACAAAACGGGAATCAACGGAGGTAGAAGTAAACTCTTTTATGATGCAGTTGGAATTATTGACAAATTGCGTCCCAAAGTTTTTGTCTTTGAAAATGTCAAAGGGTTATTCTTTAGTAACAAAGGGAAAGACTTTGAGGTCGTACTTAGAGAAATTGCCAACATTGGGGTATATGAATGCCAATGGCAACTTATTAATACTGCCTGGTTTTTACCCCAAAATAGAGAGCGGATTTTCCTTGTCGGATCTCTTAGAGGATTCCGTATCCCCCAAATATTTCCTCTCATCACGGGATATAAAGAAAATCAAAAAAGGAAAGCTTTAGTAAAGTTAGTCGGTCGAATAAATAGAGGTCAATCAGGTAGAGTTTATTCTGAATTTGGCTTTTCGCCAACACTTACAGTTGGTCACGGTTATGGAAATGGAATAGTTAAAGTAGGTAACAGATACAGAAAACTAACTCCAATAGAATGTGAACGATTACAAGGCTTACCAGACGATTGGACTAAATACGGAGTCTATGAAAATCGAAAAGTAGAAATAAGAGAATCACAACGCTACAAGCTTTTAGGAAATGCCATAACAAGTTTACTGATGAAGCTAATCGCTCAAAAGATTTATCCTGCCTTTAGTAATGGCATTAATGGAGTAAAGCAAAGTAAACTAGAACAAAAGGCCCTGCAATTATTAAACGAACTCAATAAACTTTAAGACTATGAAGACTATAAATAAAAAGAGATTAGAGAAGTTAGAACTAAAGGCTTTAAAATTTATTAATACAGTTTCAGAAGCAATTGACAAGCCTCTATTTTCTGGTAATAGTGGAGGGAAGGATAGTGCAATTGTAGATTGGCTATTGCAGAAAAGTGGAGTTAAATATATTTCTTTTCATGCAAATACAACATTAGATCCTCCGGGAACAATATCATTTATAAAGAAGAATTACCCACATACTCAAATATTAAAACCAAGAGAAACTTTTTATCAACTTATTAGAAGGAAAGGATTACCAACTAGATTGAATAGGTATTGTTGTGAACATCTAAAAGAGTATGGTTCGATTGGTAAAATGGTTTTTGAAGGTGTAAGAAGTTGTGAAAGTAAAAATCGAAAAGGGAGAGATTATATTCAATGTGATAATCGAAAATGGCAAAAGGGAGCGAAACATATTTATCCTATTTATGATTGGACAGATGATGAGGTTTGGAGTTTTATCGAGTTACATAAAATTGAACTAGCACCAAGTTATGCAAAAGGATTAAAAAGATTAGGGTGCGTTGGTTGTCCTTTAGTTTCAAAGAAAAAAAGACTAGCAGAATTTAAGATATACCCTAAGATTTTAGAAAATATAAAAAGAGCGATTAAAGTTGGAATGGAAAAGAATCCTCAATGGAAACTTTCAGTTGCAACAGACAAGAATGAAGAGACTGCCATTCAATGGTGGTTAAGTGGATTAACAATGAATCAATTCTTTTTAGAATACAAATTTTCAGGTTCGAGAAAAGAAGGATGGAAAAAAATAAAACTATGACTAAGCAAAAACTAACATACAGCAAAATGACTTTCATATTATCTATAATTGGATTTTTTGGAAGTGTAGGATTCTATTTAGGGGTTTTGAGACAAGTGTATTCAAAGCCTGACAACATTGAAATTCAAATATCAGATTTATCAAGAGAAAACAAAGAATTGAAAACACAAATCACAGTACTTACCAAAATGGTAGATGATTGTCAAGATAAATAATGACTTACAATAGAAAACATATCGGCAATTCTAAGGAGAAAACTTACTATCAAACAATGGTAAGCCATTTAAAAAATGGAGATAAGTTAAATCGTCCTAAAACGGAAAAGTTAGCAAATAGTTTAGGTATCAATGACCGAACACTAATTAAAGAACTAACCGAATTAGCTATTGTAATTCGTGCTCGTGAAATTGCATTAGGCTCAGGATCTCAATTTGATAAATACAATGACATTGTAGAGTTGTATAAAAATCAAACAAACCTATCCTTTAGAACAAGTCAAAGTATTCTATTGCAACAATATTCAACTCCCGCACCAATTGGTTATTTAATGGGATTGTATTGTGGAATTGATTCACAAACAAAATCTGTATTTGAACCATCAGCAGGAAATGGTTTATTGACTATTGCGACAAAGCCAAGTAAAGTTGTTGTAAATGAGATAGACCCAATACGAAATGAAAATCTAGTAAGACAGATTTATAAAGAAGTATTATCACAAGATGCTTCTGTAGAATTTTCTCGATTCTTGAAACGTTTTGATGCAGTTATTACCAACCCTCCATTTGGAAGATTGAGTAAAGCAGAAATGTATGATGGTTTTCCAATTAAAGAATTAGACCATCATATGGCGTTAATCGCTTTGTCAACAATGAAGACAAACGGTAAAGCCGCAATCATTATAGGAGGTCATACAAATTGGGATGAGAGAAGTAGAATCCAAAAAGGAAAGAATCGAATTTTCTTTAACTATTTGTACAAGTATTACAATGTAGAAGATGTGATTCCAATTAACGGAAGTAAACTTTATTCACGTCAAGGTACATCATTCAATACACGCTTGATTTTGATTGATGGAGCGAAACCAAGACCAGATGGAGTTGCACCTCTAAGAACGGAATTATCAGCACAAGTAGTCAATTCATTTGACGAACTTTTTAATAGAATCAATATGTATAATAAAACTTCATTTAGCAAATTAGAATTAGAGGCACTTGAATTAGAAAGTCAATTGTTATCTCAAGAATTAGGAGCACCTTATTTACCTGCGTCAGATTCTTGTTTTACGCTTGAAACACAAGTTCCAGATGCAATGGAATTTGAAATGCACACGGCTATTAATAGAATCAAACAAGATGTTGGTGGAGATATGGATAATTTTGTGCGTCATAGATTGGGTTATAAATACAAAACACAATTATGCAATGCTTTATCAGCCGAACAAATAGATGCAGTAGGAGTTTCAATTTATAATATTGAAGCATTAGGTCAAGCCGTAATCATAGGAGACCAAACAGGAATAGGAAAAGGACGTGTTGCGGCTTCAATGATTCGTTATGCAGTTGAACAAGGAATATTGCCAATTTTTCTAACTGAAAAAGCAAATTTGTTTTCAGATATATACAGAGATTTATCAGCAATTGGTTCAGCTCATTTACGACCATTTATTGTAAATGCGAGAGGGAGTAAAACACAAATTAAAGACGAAAACGGAAATGTAGTTTATGAAGCTTTGAGTAAACCAGAACAAGATGCAATTTACAAGTCTCGTAAAATACCCGCAGGCTATGATTTTGTAGTAGCAACTTATTCTCAATTTAATTCTCCAAAAAACAAACCTTTGAAACCTCATTTTTTATTAGGAATAGCTAGAGGAGCAATATTGATAATGGATGAAAGTCATAATTCAAGTGGCTCATCTAACACAGGGATATTTATGCAAGGTGTATTAGCAAAAACTAAAGGAGCGATATTTCTTTCAGCAACCTTTGCCAAACGTCCAGACAATATGCCGATTTATGCTATGAAAACAGCCATTTCTGAAGCCAATATGAGTAAAGAGGAATTAGTTGATGCGATAACAAAAGGAGGAGTAGCTTTACAAGAGGTTTTAGCGAGTCAATTGGTTGCAGAAGGGCAAATGATAAGACGTGAACGTACCTATGAAGGAATTGAAGTAAACTATATAACCTTACTCGATAAAGCAAACGAACACAAAGCAATAGCCGATAATATTACTAACATAATTCGTGATATAATCAAGTTTCAAGAAGTTCATATTAACGATAGAATTGATGACTTAGATGAAATAGCAGCCGCAGAGGGAAAGCAAGTTGATTTGCGAGAGGGAACTAATCAAGGTGGAGTAGATAATCAACCGTATTTTTCTAAAGTGTTTAACATCATTAATCAAATGTTGTTTTCAATCAAAGCAGAAGCGGTAGCCGAAAAAGCCATTGAACGATTAAAACAAGGCAAGAAACCTTTGATAGCATTCGCTTCAACTATGGGAAGTTTTATCGAACAAATGGGAAGTGTAGGAGATGTGATAAAAGCCGATTTTTCAATTGTACTAGACAAAGGTTTGCAAGGTGTTTTGAGGTACACAGTAACATTACCAAATGGAGAAAAGGATTACGAATATTTCAACGTATCTGACTTATCAGTTGAAGCACAAGACGAATACGGTCGAATATCTGAAAATATACGAGAAATTTCAACAGGGATAACCATTTCTCCAATTGATGTAATAGTTCAGAAAATTGAAAACGCAGGTTATACTGTAGCAGAAGTAACAGGACGTAAACTCAAACTAAGATTGAACCTTAAATCTGGAATGGGAGAAATTGATACCCGAAAAAAGTTAAATACCAATGATGCTTTTAGAGAATTTAATAACAATGATGTAGATGTTTTACTAATCAACCAATCAGGAAGTACAGGAGCATCAGCACACGCTATTGTTACCGATAAAGTCTCGGAAAAGGAAATAAAACAAAGAGTAATGATTGTTTTACAACCTGAATTAGATATTAATACTGAAGTTCAAAAACGTGGTAGAATTAACAGAACAGGACAACTTTTAAAACCTATTTATGATTATGTAAACTCTGCTATTCCTGCCGAACAACGATTAATGATGATGTTGCAAAAGAAATTAAAAAGTTTAGATGCAAATACATCTTCTAATCAAAAACAGAGTAATAGTATTTTAGATGTTCCAGATTTTCTAAACAAATACGGAGACAAGGTTGTTATTGAATATTTAGAAGAAAATGATGAGGTAAACGACTTATTGGGAGATCCATTAAACTTAGGAAGTGGTAAAGAAATCAAAGAGGGAGGAGCACATAAAGTATCTGGACGTGTGGCAGTATTATCAACTAAAATGCAAGAAGAATTTTACCGAGAGATAAAAGACCGTTACGATACTTTAGTTGATTACTTAAAACAATCTGGGGATTATGATTTGGAAGTAGAACAATTGGATTTACAAACTGAAACCATATCGTCAAAAGTAATTAAGGTTGGTAAAGGAGGTAATTCAAGTTTTGGAGAAGACAGTATTTTAGAAAAAGTAAATGCAAACGTTTTGAAAAAGCCATTCAAAGCAATAGAAGTTCAAAATTTGATTCAGCAATCTTTAAAAGGAAAGTTAGAACAAGATATAAAAAATGAGTTATATGATGATTATGAGTCGTTTATAGCTATTCAGTTACAGAAAAACATTAATGTTATTTATGACCGATACAAAACGCTAATTAATAATATATCAAGCGAAAAGAAAGTCCTAAAAGCATTGAAAGAAGATTCTGCATACGCTAATCAGTTGATACGAGAACGTACAAAAGAGTTAGAAGAAGCAAGAGAAAAACGTATTGCAGATGAAGACAAAGTAACACAAAACAAAAAGCAATATATCAAAGGGTTGTTCTATTATTTTAGAGTTGGGAAAAAATTGCAATATCCAGTACCATCTTATGACGGAACAGCTCAAAACCAATTAGCCGTTTTCTTAGGTTTTCAGATAGATACTAAAAAGCCAAACCCGTATGCACCAAGTGCCATTAAATTGAGATTTGCAGTTGCTTCAAGTCAAAAGTATTTGGCTATACCTGCAAGTTACATTAAAGATATTCAAGCTATAAAAGGAGCAAGTATTGGTATTGGTACAGTTAGTTTGGACAGTTTTTTAAGAGAATGGACAGCTACCATTCAAGAAAATACAAAAGATAGATCCATACGCTACATTGTAACAGGAAATATCCTACAAGCATTTTCGTCTTTCAAAGGTAAGTTAGTGAGTTATTCCACAAAAAAAGGAGACGTTAAAAAAGGAATTTTAATGTCAGAACATTGGTCAGTTGATAATGAAATTAAAGGACGTGTAATTGTTCCCATAGCTAAAGCTTTAAAGATTATTCGTTCAATGACAAACGGGAGTGCCTTGTATGGAAGTCATAATATTTCATTTTTCAAACAGTATGATAATACTTTCAGAATTGTAGTGCCTGCATCAAACAAAAAAGGAGCAATTATCTTTTTGAATAAAGACTTACTCAAATTGGTAAGCAACAATATGTTTGAGAAAACATCTAGCCAAATGGTAGCCAATTTAGAAATGGACAACCTAGAAAAATTCTTAGAGATACTACAAGAGCAAGTAGGAGTAACTATTCAATTGTTACAACATCAAATTGAAAATGTAGGATTAGTTGTTTCCAAAACAAGAAAACGTGTCAAAATTCTGTCTCCTCCAAAAGAAAAGGAATTTAATATTGATACGCAACTCTTAGAGTTTGAAGCAGAAGCCTTAGAACTAGAACTTGAATTATTATCCTTTTAAAACTTTAGCATTATGATTACGATACAAAATTATTATAAAGAAACAGCAAATTTAAAACAAACTGATTTACCATTAACACTTTGGAAAGGGCATCAGTTTGTTGATAAGGTAACACAAAATGGTTCTTCTTGGGGTGCTTATCATTCAAGCGATTCTATCAAAAAAACAATTGATTTATTCATAGAAAAATTGAATGAGTTTTTGTCAAAAAAAGGAGGGAGTAAAGCAAAGAAAGTCCTTGAATCGAATAAATTCCAATTTACAAAAGATAGAGCACCAAATAATTTATCTGAGTTCAAAAAAGAGCTGAAAAATAATATGGGGAGCAATCTTTATTTGAGGAGTGAGTATGATAGAAAAGCATTCATTGAAGTAAGTACAGAATTACGTAAAATTAGTACTGTACAATCTAATTCGTTTGCAACAGAAAGAAGTAACGGAAATGAATCTTGGATGGATTTTGGAAAAGCGATTGAATGGAAGTTTTTTCCTACTTATGCTTATTATAGAGAAAGCACCGTAAAACTTTGGTATTATTATTCTAAGCCTAAAGGTTTTAAGGAGGAATCTAAAACGATTAAAGGTTCAGAAAGAAAAACATTTCCTAAAACAGCAAGAACAACAAAGCCAAAAGTTAAGCCTAATACACCGACCTCAAAGACTTTAAAACCAAAAAAGAAAACAGCAAGAGAGTTAGCTTACGAAAAAGCAGAAAAGGTAGAAACAGTTAGTTTGGAATTAAAACTAATCAAGCGTTTTGTAATGATGCACGACAAAGTGAAATCACAAAATCAAATTCGATTATTTATCAATGCTTTACAAAAAGCAATTATTGAAAAACGTATTCGTAAAACATCTCCTTATGCTAAAGAGATAATCAAAATACAAGATTATTTACTTGGTTTACACGGACAGTTTAAAAACGAAACAGATGTTTTAAAAATTGATATTGCAGAATCGGTAAGAGGTAAGTACTTAACTTTAGTAGGTAAACAAACTGAATTATTTTCTGTAAAATTAATTAAGAGCTATATCAATCTACAAGGTAAAACGGTAACCAACCTAAAAGCTAAACGATTATTCAATCGAATTGCATTAGCAATTAATACAAACAAGCTGACAAAGAAAGACCGTTATTGGGATGAAATAGAATCGATAATGGCTACCCTAAAATCGTTTGTCAAAAAGAATATTGAAGGTGGAATGTTGGTTGTTTCATCAAAAGAGCTAAACGGATTACAAGGGATAGTTTTAGGTTGTGTGGTTTGCAATAAGAATTTAAACGGAATTAATTCAACTCCACGAAATACCATAATGAGCAGTACAGATATTGTAAACCTTGATTTTGAAAAATTAGGATTTACCGGGAAGTGGAAAAACTTGATTGGAGATCCTTCAAGTGGCTTTACAGCAATGATATTTGGTAAACCAAAAATGGGTAAATCATATTTAGCAGTTGATTTTGGTGGTTACTTAGCACGAAACCACGGAACAGTATTGTATGTCGCTCGTGAGGAGGGGATTGATGATACATTGCAACAAAAATTAAAAGATAAAAATGTAGCACACCCAGATTTATACGTGAGCGATTATCTACCAGAAGATTTATCTAGTTATGATTTTGTGTTTTTGGATAGCGTTAACAAATTGGGATTAACTCCAGATGATTTGGAACTACTGAAACTCAAATTTCCAAACACTTCATTTGTATACATTTTTCAAACAACCAAACAAGGAAACTTTAGAGGAGGTAACGAATTTCAGCATGACGTAGATGTTGTGATTGAAGTGCCTGAAAAAGGTAAAGCCATTCAGTTTGGAAGATTTAACCAAGGAGGAGAAATAAACATATTTAGTAACAATTAAAACAGATAAAGATGAGAAAGCAAAAAATAGCATTAGTGTTGAGTGGTGGTGGTTTTAACTGTGCCTTTCAATTAGGAGCATTGAATTATATCAATGAAAATTGGAAAAAGATAACAGGTTTGTCAACTCCAATGAAGTTTGATATTATAGCAGGTGTAAGTGGAGGAGCTTTAAACGGTTCTTTGATAGCAATGAATCAATTACCATTACTAAACGATTTGTGGGTTCATCAAATCGGTAGAAAGGGAGTTTCAGAAGTTTATACTTCAGAATTAATTGATACATCAAGTCAAGCTGATAAAATCAAATTAAAAATTGATATTAAGCAATTGGCTAAAAAGTTAATTCCAGAGTTAAAAGTCAAATTAGGATTCTTCAATAAAATTGGATTGATTTTTTCAAAACAAAAAAGAAAAGATATACTTCAATCAATCATTAAGGAGGTAGAGGAGAGTATCAAAATCAATTTACCTAAATACAAAAGTATTGCTGACAATTCGCCACTTAGAAAAAAGTTAGAAAAGTATTTAGATAGAAGTAAAATCAAAGGAACTGATTTTTTATGTGGCTTTGTTTCATTAGATACAGGAGCTTATCATGGAGTGTTACACAATGACTTTTCTTCAAAAGAAGACTTTGTAAATGGAGTTATTGCATCAACATCAATTCCTATGGTTTGGAATCCTGTTAAAGAGATTCAGTTTAATACTGAAAATGGAATTGTAAACAGTAAAAACAATGTTGATGGAGGAGTTAGAAACGTTTCGCCTTTAGGGGATGTAATCAAATTAATCAATCAAGATAAAGAAGATTGTTATTATAAAATCATTGTTATCAATACCAATAGTGGTCAACCAAAGAAAAAGGACTTTTCTAACAAGTCAATTATTGAAATAGCAGTTCGTTCATTGTATGAAATTGCAATGACAGAAGTATTTAACAATGATATACACCATTTCTCTAAAGTAAATGATATTGTGAAACAAGCAGAAGCTTGGGATGATGATATAGCATTATACAATGAGTATAATCATCAAATTAAGTCGTATGATGCAGTAATTATCAACCCTCATAAGGATATTGACTTAGGTAGTTCATTGGTTGCAAATGAGAAATTAATCAATCATAGAATGATTCACGGAGCATCTATGGCTCAAATTGCCTTTGACAAAAAAGATTTCAACAATGGATAACGCTAAGAAACATAGCGTTAATAAAATCAATGAAGTTCTAATAAAAACAGAGGTTACAGAAGATTCTAATGATTTAGAATTTTCGAATGAGAATACTTTGCCAACTAATAATCGGTTGGCAAAGAAACTCCAAAAATTGCCCAACCCAGAATCTAGCCACTACATTAGCCAATGTAGTGGTAAATCAATGGGACTAATGGATATCTTAAAATTAAAAAGCATACTGAATTACAAAGACTTACGCTCAGTTATTAACTGGTGTTCAAAAAATGATGTATTCATAATTCAGCAAGGTAATAAACAGTTTGTCAATCAATGGGAATTCATTTTATCCTTTTATAAACCATTCATTACCCACTTAAAAAGAAAACATAAGAACTGGAAAGAAATGTTTTTGAATTATTTGAATGGAGAGTTAGGTCAATTATTAACAACTCCAATTGACAATGCTCCAATTATAGGTTTAGACAATTATAAACCTAAAACAACATTAGAAGTTTCTTTCCTAGATAAAATCAAAAAGATATGAATAAGCAAAAACCATTAATAATAGATAAGAGAGATAAGGTAAAAGGGTTGTTTACATATTGTAGTAAATGCCAACGTTTAATTGATAACCGTGTTTGTGGAATTACAAAGAAACGATTGAGTACTTGTAAAGATACAGACAAGCATATGTTCAAAGCAATTGTTTCTATTCCTGGTACTGAAGGAGCAAAACGAAAAACAAAAACTTTTAGAACGAGAGATATTCAAGAAGCTACAAGACTAAAGCACGAATTTGTAAATGAATTAAAAGAAGCTAATTATCAAAGTACAACTGTACTGACAATTGATAATGAAATGCCTAAACCAAAATTACTAATTGAATGTATGGCTATGTATATTGGTTACTTGAACAATGATGGAGTAGCGGCCCATAAAGTAAAAGTAAGAACCATTAGCCACATAAAAGATGTTGAGCGTTTCTTTAGAAATTTTTGTTTGAGCTTAAAAGAAAATAATATTGACCACACTTTGATTACTGTTTATCAGCTAAATGAAAAAGCAGTAGCCTTATTACATAATTATATTGTAGATGTTTTAAACTATAAAAATAAGACCTACAATAAGTTTATGGGAGCAATGAGACAGTTTGTTAATTGGTTAATTGTAAAGCGAGATTATCAGCTTAAAAATCATTTTGTAGGAGTAACAAGACGTTCGGAAGTAATTGACAAAACCATTGTGTCAAAATCAGAGTTCAAAAAACTATTATCAGTTTTAGATCCTAAAAAAGGAATGAAAGAATACTCAACAGGGGAGCGTAAGAATTTTTACCGTAGTTGGTTAGGTAAAGCGTTTAGACTTGCATTAGAAACTGGGCTAAGACGTGAAGAATTTATGTCAATCAAATACAATGATATTGTTTTGAACGAAAAAGGAATTCCAACATTCATAAAAATTGAGAATTTCAAAGTCAATCGTAAGAATGGAGTATCTGGAACAGAAAACGCAACAATGAAACATATTCCAATCACAAAAGGATTGAGAACCCTATTAAATGAACTTGATTACAAGACTTTCAAAGGTTCAGATGAATACGTTATAGCAAAAGAGGAGAAAACCACCTTAAAAACGAGAATAGACGTAGTTTCAAAAGCTTTTACTCATTATTGGCAATTCACCGCCTTAGAAAAAAAAGCACAACTAAAGCATTTACGAAAAACATACCTTACTGCCTTGGTTCAGCAATTCGGAGAAAAAGCAAATCTTATCAGTTCTCACTCTGGTATTGATGTTTTAAAGAAACATTACGTAAACGATCAGGAGTTGATTAAAGCTACTAATGACTTTAGTGTTTTTTAGGAGTAAATTACCATTTATCCATTTTTCTATATGGCATGTTTAATTCCTTTGTAGCGTTTTTTATTGTTCCGTAATTATGTTTAGCCCATGCTTTAAATTTTGATTTAAAATTCTCTTCCATTTGCTTCCACGTTTTTCCTTTTTCAAATTCAAAGACATTAGTTGAATCTGATTTCTGCGTTGGAAAATGTGCGTATTTTTCAAAATCAGCCCTAACTTTTCTAAATATTTTTGTTTCGATATCTACCTTAAATTTTTGTTTGATATCGTTGTATTCAATAATTCTGTATTGATGCCATAAAATTGCTAGTTTATCAAGGTCTCTAAAATTTCCTGCAAAAGTTTTACAATTATTTATTAACCATTCTATAAACTCTACATCTTCAGGGTGCTTAGAAAATTCTTTAAATTTCATTTTACTCCAAACAGCTTTAAAATCATTTTTTATATTGTATGAATATTCCCTGAAGGACGGCAGTTTAACAATTAGTTGAGCTGCTCTATCCCAAAAAAAATCAGCCCAAAATTCTTTACTTTCCCTTAATTGGTCAATATTATATGAAGAAATAAAAATGATACGTTTCAAACCTTTATTCTTTCCAATACCAATTTTCCCATCTGTTGTGGAAAGTGCATTAAATATAATATTCTGTTGTTTTAATGATAGACCTTCAGCTCCTTTAACAATAATATAGTCATTTTCAAATAGTTTTTCAATTTCAGCTTCTGTTTCTCCAATTTTAAATGGGTATGTTATTGTTAAATTTTCAGCATTATTTTCAGCATTATTTTTTATAATTTTTTTTAGAGTATGCTCTTTACCTGTTCCATTATCACCAAGTAGTAAGATTGAGAAAAACCCAGGATTATCTATAAAGTACTCTAGTTTTTTTTTCGCTACATCTCTTTCGTTCATAATGTATGATTATTAAGCATTTTAGGTGTTCAAATATTACATTGTGCAAATATATTAAACTTTTTTTAGATATACTTAAATTCTAGATTGAAATTTATATATGTTTGCAGTGCCACTTTTTAAAACGTGAATGTCAAAATTACTACATCGGCAAGGTTAATAAATATACAGAACTATGAAACTAAGAAAAACAAACCATTTTTGGGAAAAAGCTTGGGATAGAGGAATTTCAATGCTAACAATTAGTAAAATAGAAGGTATTTTGTTAAATGATGATAGATATAAGCTGTCTATAGAAAAAACAAGGTTAATTATTGGCAAAGAAAAAATGAAGGAGTTGGGAATAAAATCTAAAGCATCAGGTTTGGTAATAATTATAAAAGAAGGCTACCTATTGATAACTACTTTTTTTGTTGACAGCATTTGGAATTACTGTAAATCGAATAATGAAGAGATAAAAACAATTTTAATGTAAAGCGTAATTTTATGATAATAAAAAGAATAATACCAAAAGATAATTCAGCAAATCAAAAGAATGCAAATAAAGGAACTTCAGGAGTAAACAAGCAATATGCAAAAGTTCAAGGCAATAGAGGTAAACTACTTAACCCGAATCAAAGAAACAAGAAATGAGAATACTAAAAATAATACACGGTTATCCACCAAACTACAATGCTGGATCAGAAGTTTATAGTCAATCAGTGGTAAATGAATTAAAAAAAGAGAATGAATTGTTTGTCTTTTCAAGAGAAGAAAATGATTATAGGTTAGATTTTGATTTTAGGAATGAGCAAAAGGTTAATATTCATTTTACATACGTAAATATGGCGAGAGGTAAAGATGGATATAATCATCAGTTGTTGAACGATAGATTTGGGATTTATCTCAAATCTATCCAACCTGATATTATCCACATTGGACACCTCAATCATCTTTCAACAGGTATAATTGATGTAATAAAAAAACAAAATATTCCTATCGTTTACACGCTTCACGATTTTTGGTTAATGTGTCCAAGAGGTCAGTTTTTACAACGTGATTTTGATGGAAACAACCTATACACGTTATGTAATAAGCAAGAAAACAATAAATGTGCAAACTCTTGTTATAAGATGTATTTTGATGACCAGTTAGGGGAGGAGTACTATACTAAATGGGTAGAAAACAGAATGGAAACTACAAAGAAACTAGTAGAAATAATAGATTATTTTATTGCTCCTTCTAAATATTTAATGAACAGGTTTGTTGATGACTTTAATATTCCTACAAGCAAAATTGAATATTTAGATTATGGTTTTCCGTTACATTATCTAAAACCTACTCAAAAAGAAAGTAAAGCTAGAGAATTTACTTTCGGATACATTGGTACGCATATACCATCTAAAGGACTTAATATTCTTATTCAGGCTTTTAAACAACTAAAACAACCTGCAAGGCTAAAAATATTTGGTAGAGAGTTGGGGCAAAACACCAAAGCATTAAAATTAATGGCAGAAGATAGCCTAAATCCTATTGAATTTTGTGGTGAATATATCAACGAGAATTTAGCTGATGTTGTGTTTAATAAAATTGATGCGATTGTAGTTGCATCCATTTGGGGGGAAAACTCACCTTTGGTAATACATGAGGCTCAAGCTTGTCACATACCTGTTATTACAGCAAACTATGGAGGAATGAAAGAATATGTTAATCACTTAGAAAACGGTTTATTATTTAAACATAGAGATGAAGACAGTCTCTTTAAACAAATGAAATTTGCTGTAGAAAACCAAGGAAAACTACAACAATTAGGGAAGAGAGGTTTTTTGCACTCTGAAGACGGCTCTGTACCAAATATACAAGAACACTGTATGAGGTTAACGGAAATTTACAACACTATAATAAAAGAAAATAATGACTAATAAAATTTGGAGAATAACACTAGATACAAATCCTGAAGATTGTAATTTAAAGTGTATAATGTGTGAAGAACATTCGCCCTTTAGCAAGTTTAAGGAGGAATTGTTTAAAAAGACAGGAGAAAAAGTGAGAAGAATGCCCAAAGAATGGATAAAACAACTCTTTTTAGAAGCAAAAGAGATTGGGGTTACTGAAATCATTCCCTCTACAATGGGAGAACCTTTACTTTATAAAGACATTAACTTGTTTTTTGAATATGCAAAAGAATACAACATTAAAATAAACCTGACTACGAACGGAACATTTCCTAAAAAATCGGTTGAAGAATGGGCAGAACTTATTATACCAGTAACATCTGACACTAAAATATCTATAAACGGAGCAACAAAGAAAATTTGTGAAGACGTAATGCTAGGTTTAAATTTTGAAAAACAAATTGAAAACATCAAGCAATTTGTAAATTATAGAAACGAACATTATAAGAATACTGGGTTTTACAGTAGAATTACACTACAATTAACATTTCTACAAAACAATATGCACGAGTTATCTAAAATGATAGAACTTGGTGCAAAATTAGGAATTGATAGAATAAAAGGACACCATCTTTGGGCGCATTTTGAAGAGATTAAAAAACTAAGTTTTAAAGATTCTAGTGATTCTATTATAAAATGGAATGCAATTGTTGATGAAGCGTATATAGCAGTTGAAAAACACTTGAAACCAAACGGAGAGAAGATATTGTTAGAACAGATTGAACATTTACCTTTAAATGAAGATAAAACAGTAAAAGATGAAACGAATTGTCCATTCTTAGAAAAAGAAGTGTGGATTTCAGCTAAAGGTAAATTATCACCTTGTTGTGCTCCTGATAAAGAACGTGATACTCTAGGAGACTTTGGAACTTATCCAGAAACTTCTATCAAGCAAATGATAGAGAGTAATACCTATCAAAATTTAGTAAAAACCTACAAGCAACACTCTTTGTGTAAAACTTGTGTAATGCGAAAGTAAATGACAAATAAAAAAGATATAATACAAATTTTAAGCACTTATATAGAGAAAAAAGAAACTATAAAGAGTATGCTACTGATTGGTAGTTTTGGTAGAAACACTCCTAAACCTAATAGTGATATTGATATTCAATTAGTAGTAAATGAAAGACTGGAAATGTCTTTGTTAATGGTAGAACTAAATGAATTATTTAAGGAGGAGGTTAAGTTTTCATTTTTTATGAAACATAAAAATAAGGTAACATTATTCTTAAATGACGAATTATTGAAAGTTGAACTATTTGCATATCAAAACAACACAGAACTCAATCAACTATTTTTAGGTTCTGAAATAGAAAATGTAAAGCATTCAATTGTGTTTGATAAAACAGGAACTTTGAATGATTATTTAACATCAATATTCCAAGATAAAAAACGAAAAGAGATTGAAAACACGAAAGAAACAGTTCTAATACATATTGATAATTTCATTAATAGGTTTGAAGGTCTTTCAAATGCACATAGTAAAAGTGATGGGTATAAGTTTGGAACTATATTAAATAACGCTTTAAATTCTTTGGTACGATTAATCTATTTATGTGAAGGTAAAAGAGCATTTGAATATATGCCAAAAAATTTCTTGACAGACTTTAGTTATCCATTAGAATTGGGTATTGAAAAAATAGGAACAATGGATTTAACTATTGCGAATAAACATAAAAGACAATTGCTAGACCTTTTCATTAGTTACCTTCCTAAAACAAATGATTTATTTGAGTTAAAGATAAATATTAAAGAATTAGAAAGTTTTTTAGAATCGGTGTATCAAAGAGACTTTTTCTGGAATTTCAGAGATGCTTCAAAATTCAATTCAAATTTAAAAGAAGGGGTAATATTCAGAACATCTGCCTTGTGTCTTATAGAGAATAACTATGAGAAAGAAGTAAAGGAGCAATTGACAGATAAAAACGTTTCTACAATCATAGATTTAAGAGCTGATAGAGAATTGAAGGAAATAAACTACACCAAAGATTACAATAAGATTGATTTTGTTTGGGCTCCTTTTGATCCTTGGAACCAGAGTATAGAATTTCAAAATACTTATAACTATGGTACTAATGCCGAAAAAGCCTATCGCTTTTTTGTGAAAGAATGCAAAGACAGTATTAAAAATGTAATGGTAGCAATTATCAATAGTCAAAAGGCAGTTGCAATTCATTGTCATGCAGGAAAAGATAGAACAGGTGTTATTTTTACCTTATTACATTTGTTGTCTAAAGCTGATAAGCAAGCCATAATTAATGACTATATGGCAAGTGAAATGGATACTAATATGAATCTTTTAAATATTATCCTAGATGAAGTCCAAGAATATGGAGGAATTGAAGAATACTTAAAATCTTGTGATTTAGAAATGTTAGAAATTGAGAAATTAAAAGAAAAAATATGCAGATAAAAGAAGAATTAAAAAACTCCTTTACATCTTATTGGTCTTTTATGGCTTTAAGAACAGCTTGCCAATTAAATCTTTTTGATGAAGTTAGCAAAGGAGATTCTACTTTGGTAGAGTTAAAGGACAAATTAAATACCGATTATAAATCGCTAACAATTTTAGTAAATGCCTTGGTTGAATTAAATACTTTACAAATTATTGACACAAAATTAAAGTTACAACCTAAAGGAGAGTTACTAACTGAAACTAATCCTGACAGCTTAAAGCAAGCGTGTATATTATGGGGTAGTGAACATCTGGATGCTTGGCAAAACTTACAATATACTATAAAAACAGGTAGGCCCTCATTTGAAGAGGAGTTTAAATCTCCTTTTTTTGATTACTTGAAATCCGACAAAAATAAATTGTACAATTACCATCAAGCAATGGCAGAGTATGCTGTTGATGATTATAGAAACATTTCAAAATTATTTGACTTCTCACAATATTCAACAATTACAGATATAGGAGGTGGATTAGGTGTGCTTGTTCAATATATCCAGAATAGTTTGCCTAATAAAACATATCATTTAGTAGAATTACCAGAGGTAATAGATTTAGTAGAAAACAAAAATAACATCAACCTTATCAAAGCAGATTTTTTTAAACCTATACCTGTACAATCCGAAATGATAATTCTAAGCCGAGTTTTACACGATTGGGACAATGATAAAGCTAGGTTAATTTTACAAAATTGTATTGAATCATTAACTAATAATGGTAGGATATTAATTATTGAGATAATGCAAGAAGAAATAAGTGCTAATTTATTGTCTTTAAATATGATGTCTATGTGTAAAAGCCATGAAAGAACTTTTACTCAATACGGTAACTTGATTGAAGGAGTTGGATTAAAAGTGTCAAATAAAACAAAACTAAATAGTTTGCAAACCATTTTAACCATAGAAAAACAATGAATTACAAAGAGATAAAAATATCGGAAGATGAAACATGTTTTCTATATAGCGGTCATAAGCTTTTTAATAAGAGTTTTAAACAAGTTTTAAAGTTTCATTCAGAGGGAATTGCTCCTGTGTCTGATGATTCAGGATGGTATCATGTTAATCTAAATGGAGAACCTTTGTATAAAACACGATATATAAGAACATTTGGCTATTATTTTGGAAAAGCATCTGTAATAGATTACAATAATAATTGGTTTCATTTGAATACATCAGGAAATCGCCTTTATGATATGAATTATGCTTGGTGTGGAAATTATCAAGATGATGTTTGTACTGTAAGAGATTTTAGCAACAACTACTTTCACATAAATAATAAAGGAGAAAGACTATATAATGAAAACTATACTTATGCCGGTGATTTCAAAGATGGGTATGCTTGTGTAAGGCTACAAGCGGGTGTATATAAGCACATTGATATAAATGGAAATGATTTGAATGATAAAACTTTTTTAGATTTAGGAGTGTTTCACAAATCTTTTGCAATTGCAAAAGATAAAAATGGATGGTTTCATATTAACAAACAAGGAAATGAGTTATACAAAGAAAGGTATTTAATGCTTGAACCTTTTTACAATGGAGTTGCAATTGTTGAGAATGAATTAAATGAAAAAATATTGCTACTTGAAAACGGTAAATCAATTCTTAAAATTAGATAGCATTATCTTTGCGTTAGTAAAAAAAACTACGCAAAAAGTGAAGAGTTTGTTACCCGGTTTTGTTACCCGAACCAAAAAAAGGCACTTTTTCAAGTGCCTTTTTTGTGAGAATTTCTCTCTTTTTGTAGCGAGAAGGAGATTTGAACTCCTGACCTCCGGGTTATGAATCCGGCGCTCTAACCAACTGAGCTACCTCGCCTTACGTTATTTTCAACTTGTTGAAAATCGTATTTTAAGTCTTTTTTTTTGTGCAATTTTAGGTCTGCCGACCTCGGTTTGAGTTTTGAGGTTGCCCTCAGTATTATGAATCCGGTGCTCTAACCAACTGAGCTACCTCGCCTTACGTGAATTTCGCTTTCAGAATTTCGTGCTTTTTTTACTCTTTTTTACTTCTTTTGAAGTCTTCCGACCTCTAATTCTTTTTTGAGGTTGCCCTCAGTATTATGAATCCGGCGCTCTAACCAACTGAGCTACCTCGCCAAAATGTTTAGAAAACAAAAGAATTGTTTTGCGAGTGCAAATATAATGCTTTTATTTTTTAAACAAATAAATTAATCAATTATTTTTGGAGATTTTACGGTTTCTTTTGTTAGAGCCAATTTTAAAACTTCATCTAAAGTAGATACAAAGTTGAATTTAAGACCTTTCAAGTATTTTGGTTTAATATCCTCAATGTCTTTTTTATTTTTTTCACACAAAATAATTTCTTTAATATTAGCTCTTTTGGCAGCTAAAATCTTTTCTTTGATGCCTCCAACAGGTAAAACGGTACCACGTAATGTGATTTCACCTGTCATCGCTAAATTCTTTTTTACCTTACGTTGAGTAAAGGCAGAAGCAATAGCTGTTACCATAGTCACACCAGCAGATGGTCCATCTTTAGGTGTTGCCCCTTCAGGTACGTGAACGTGAACATCCCATCTGTCAAAAATATCATATTCTAAACCTATTAATTCAGGATTAGCTTTTAGATATTGATGGGCTAGCATAGCTGACTCCTTCATGACATCACCAAGGTTACCAGTTAAGGTTAATTTACCTTTTCCTTTTGTTAAACTTGTTTCAATAAATAAAATATCTCCACCAACTTGTGTCCAAGCTAATCCAGTAACCACACCTGCAAATTCATTACCAATGTATTTATCTTTAGAATGTGATGGGCCTAAAATTGTTTTTAATTGTTTTATTTCAATTTTTTTAGAATATTTCAAATCCATTGCAATGTCCTTAGCTCTATTACGCACTAATTTTGAAATTCTTCTTTCTAATCCCCTAACACCAGATTCAGCAGTATAATCTTCCACTACTTTTTCTAAAACAGCATCATCAAAAGAAATATCTTTTAGAGTTATTCCGTTTTCTTTAATTTGCTTAGGTATTAAATGTCTTTTAGCGATTTCAACTTTTTCTTCCACGGTATACCCATTCACTTCAATAATTTCCATTCTATCTCTTAATGGACCTTGAATTGAACCTAAGTCATTTGCAGTAGCTACAAATAATACTTTAGATAAATCATAGTCTAACTCTACAAAGTTATCGTTAAACGCACTGTTTTGTTCTGGATCAAGTACTTCTAGTAATGCAGAAGATGGATCACCGTGATTGTCTCTTGCAATTTTATCAATCTCATCTAAAACAAACACAGGATTTGACGAACCAGCCTTTTTTAAGTTTTGTATCACTCTACCAGGCATGGCACCAATATAAGTTCTTCTATGACCTCTAATTTCAGCTTCATCATGAACACCACCTAATGACATTCTAACGTACTTTCTACCTATAGCTTCCGCGATAGATTTTCCTAAAGATGTTTTACCAACTCCTGGGGGTCCATATAAACATAGAATGGGAGACTTCATATTTCCTTTTAGCTTTAATACGGCTAAATATTCAATAATACGTTCCTTTACCTTATCTAAACCAAAATGATCACGGTCTAAAATGTCTTGTGCTTTTTTTAAGTCAAATTTATCTTTAGTTGTTTTTTTCCAAGGTAAATCTAAAATTAAGTCAATGTAGTTTAATTGTACAGAGTACTCAGCACTTTGAGGATTCATACGTTTAAACTTTTTAAGTTCTTTTGTATAAGCCTCAGCAGTCTTTTTAGACCATTTCTTCTTAGCAGCTCTTTTTTCAAATTCAATCGCCTCATTCGCCCCAGGATTATCACCTAGCTCTTCTTGAATGGTTTTAATTTGTTGATTTAAAAAATATTCTCTTTGTTGTTGATCTAAATCTACTTTTACTTTAGACTGAATTTCATTTTTCATGCTCAACATCTTAATTTCATAAGATAAATGAGCTAAAATTTGTTCTATTCGTTGTTGAATGTCATTCGTTTGTAAAAGTGTTTGTTTCTTTTCTACATCACCACTTAAATTAGAGGCAATAAAATTAACTAAGAATGTAGGGCTTTCAATGTTTTTAATAGCAAAACTTGCTTCAGACGGAATACTTGGAGATTCTTTAATAATCTTCAAAGCCATTTCCTTCATTGAATCTAACAAGGCCATGTTTTTAACCACAGTCATGTCTAGTTTAGTTTCAGTTAACCCTTTAACTAAAGCTCTAAAATAAGGCTTTTCTTGGATAAATGATTCAATTTCAAAACGTCTTTTACCTTGTATAATAATAGTTGTAGAACCATCAGGCATTTTCAATTTTTTAATAATATGCGCCACAGTTCCGACCTTGTGAAGGTCTTCTATTGTTGGTTCTTCAATCTCAGCTTTAATTTGAGATACTACACCAATCGTTTTATCTTTAGCGTAAGCATCTTCAATCAATTTAATTGATTTATCTCTACCCACAGTAATTGGAATGACTACACCAGGAAATAAAGCGTTATTTCTTAAGGTTAATATTGGTAATTCTTCAGGAACTTCTTCTTTATTCATTTTTTCCTCCTCTTCTTCAGAGATTAAAGGAATAAATTCAGGCTCTTGGTCTATTATAGTTGAAAGGTCAAAAATATCGTTGTTCATAAATTCAGACATAAGTACAGTTTTAGTAAGTTAGTTTGTCAATTTTGTCATAATTTGATTTCAATTTTCTCTTTTATGTTGAAAAATGTATCAATTATTGTCATCTGTATAAGGTTGCAATTGCTATGCCATTATAAATTGTTGTCAGCAATGTGTTTTAATATGGCTTTATCTACATCTAATAAGTCTAAATGGCGTCTTTTCATCATGTTCTCTGAAACTTCAAAAGATTTTTCTAATTTAAATTTTGGACTATTTTCAAAGCCACCCCAATTATAGGATGAAATATATTTAGGTGGAAACTGTGCACCAAAAATATTAGCATTTACACCAATAGTAGTGGCAGTGTTCAACATAGTGTTAATTCCAGTTTTAGAATGGTCTCCCATTAAGACACCACAAAATAAATTATCAGTTTGTTCTAGTTGATTGGTCTGGTAAGAATATATTTTAAGTTTACCGTAATTGTTCTTAAGGTTAGATGAATTAGTATCAGCTCCTAAATTGCACCATTCTCCAATAACTGAATTACCAATGAAGCCATCATGACCTTTGTTTGAATACGCTTGGAGGATACAGTTTGAAATTTCGCCACCTACTTTACAGTGAGGTCCAATAGTAGTGGCTCCATAAATTTTGGCTCCCATTTTTACGGTCGCATGATCGAGTAGGGCAAAGTCACCTCTTATAATAGCACCTTCCATTACTTCTGCATCTTTTCCAATGTAAATTGGACCTGTTGAGGCATTAAGAATTGAAAATTCTACTTTAGCACCTGCTTCTATGAAAATCTGTTCAGGATTTAATGTTCTATTCGTATCACTTATTTTTTGAGAGGTTCTATTTTCAGTTAATAGGTCAAAGTCTAGTTGTAATGCTTTATCGTTTAACTGAAATAATTCCCAAATGTGAGTTAAGTATAAAAGAGAATCATCAGTAATGTCTACTTTAATGTCTTCCCTGTGTCCTTTTGTGGCAATCCATTTACCATTACAGTATAAAGCTTCATTATTCTTTAAAGACAAAATATGGTTGATTAGATTTTGATTAGGTTTAACGTTTCCTGCTAATTTAAAATCAAAATTTGAAGTAGACTTATATTTAGTACTTAAATAGGATTCTGTTTCATAGTAGGTTGTCACAGATTTTGAAGCCTTTGAGAAAAAGTTAACCCAAGTTTCTTTTAGTGTAGAAATTCCGAATCGTAATTCACAGATGGGTCTAGTCAATGTTAATGGTCTAAAGTTTAAGTGAAGGGCATTGTCAGTCAATTGTATTATCATAATTCAAATATAAAAAAATTATAGGCAGATGTGATCTGTTTTGGAGATAATTTTAGTTAAAAAAGAGTGGTTGGTAATAGGGATAAGTTGATTTTAATTAAAAAGTAGGGGCAAACAAAAAAAGCCTTACTAAAATAGTAAGGCTTCAAATACTGTAAATAAAGAAAATTATTTTTTCTTCATTGTCTTACCATATCTAGACTTAAACTTGTCAATTCTACCTGCAGTATCAACATGTTGTTGCTTACCAGTAAAGAATGGGTGAGATTTGTAAGAAATATCTAATTTTATTAAAGGGTATTCATTACCATCTTCCCAAGAAATAGTTTCTTTTGTTGATGCACATGAATTACAAATAAATGCATACTCATTTGTCATGTCTTTGAATACAACTAATCTGTAATCTTCTGGGTGAATTCCGTTCTTCATTTTTTAATATATTTTAATTTCGTAATAATCCGTTTTCGGATTGCAAATTTAGTTATTTTATTTAAAACAACAATGTTTTTTAAAAATAAAATAAACTTTCTTATTTTTCGTATATATATTTGCAGATACAAAGATATGAAGAATTTAATTTACTTACTAATTTTTACAGTACTTTCAGTACTTTCGTTTTCGTGTAAAAAACCATTTAATTATTCTAATAAAAATTTGTCTTTTTCGACAGATAGCCTATTGTTTGATACGGTTTTCACCACAATTGGTTCAACAACTAAGCGATTTAAAATATATAATACAGATAACTCTGTTATAAATATAGAAGAAATGGAACTTATGGGAGGTGTAAACTCTCCATTTAGAATTAATATTGATGGAACGTCAGGAACTGTGTTTAGAGATGTTGATTTAGCAGATGGTGATTCATTATTTGCTTTTGTTGAAGTGACATTAGCAGTTAATAATGTGTCTAACCCATTAGTAATCTCAGATTCTATTCGTTTTAAGACGAATGGAAAAAACCAATATGTTAATTTAGATGTGTGGGGACAAGATGCGTATTTTCATAACAGAGAATTAGTAAGTGATGCTCAACCGTGGTTAAATGATAAGCCACATGTTATATATGGCTTTGCAGCAGTTGGTTTTCCAGAATCTGAAACGTCTCCTGAGGTAACAGACCAAACGTTAACTATTCCAGAAGGGACTCATATATATGCTCATAAAGGGGCAGTCATGTTTGTTTATAAAAGTACTTTAATTGTGAATGGTGCACTAGATAATGAAGTTATATTTGAAGGTGACCGATTAGAATCTTTTTATGATGACATTTCAGGACAATGGAGAGGAATCCGTTTAAACCAAGCTAAAAACTGTATCATTGATTATGCTATTATTAAAAATGGTGGAATTGGACTCCAAGTAGACACTACTTCAAGTAATATGACTTTAGAATTAAAGAATACAATTATTACCAATAATGATTTCTATAATCTTTACCTAGTAGCAGGTCCAATAGTAACTGTTGAAAATTGTTTGTTCGGAGATGCTGGTATTATATCTGCTTTTAGTTTTGCAGGAGGAGATATCTCTTTTACGAATTGTAATTTTGTGAATTATTGGAGTGGGAGTAGAGGCGGACCAAGTTTTGGAGTGAAAACATGGTATAAAGTAGGCAGTACAATTTATGAAAAAGATTTGAAACTTAAAGTGTATAATTCTGTGATGTATGGTAATGTGCAGAATGAACTTGTCATTGATAGTTTAGCAAATAGTTCTTATCTATTTGATGTGACGTTTGAAAATTGCCTGTATAAGTCAGAGAATGAATTAAGTTATACCTATATCATTAATAGTATATGGAATGAAAACCCATTGTTTGTGGATACAGGTCTGAAAGATTTTAAAATGCAAGCAGGGTCGCCTTTAATAGATGCTGGAAGCTCTGCTAACTTTACATCTCAATCTATTGATGGTGTTGGTAGAAGTAATCCTGATATTGGGGTTTACGAATATTAATAAGCTGAGTTCGATCGATCTAAGTATCAATGCTGAAATTCAATGCATATGAAGTTCTTTCTCTAATACTATCAGACTAGCGGTTTTGTTTTAAGGGAGAGGAGAAAGTTATCTTTAATGAATCCTATATTGAAACGTTCAAAACTTATCAATACTTGAAATAACTAAACTGTTTTATATTAAGGTAATCAGCTATAAATTGGATTACTTTTTATTTTTCTTTCTTGAATTGAACTTAGATTAATGTATTAATGATCATTTTGTTGGTGAATCGTGATGTGCATAGAAAAGAAAGTTAAGCACAAAAATAAAGCCTCTACATATTCAAAATACATAGAGGCTTTATTAGTATAAATAGAGGTCCTTTTAGTTACCCATTTCACTCATAAACTTAATACGCATTAACTTTAGCTGCTCTTCATCATAATCGCCATCAAACTCATTGTGAGCTTCTGCTAAATCATCTGTTTCTGCTTCTCTAAAGTAATCATAGATCTCTTCTTGTTCATCTTCATCTAACACATCATCAATATAGTAATTGATGTCTATTTTAGTTCCTGAAGAGACAATTGCTTCAATTTCTTCAATTATTTCATCAATGTTTTTTTGTTGAGAGTCAGCAATGGCATCTAATGGCATTTTAATGTCTACATTTTTTATAATGTGAACTTTTAAACCTGATTTGTTGACTAACGATTTAACAACAAAATCTTGTGCACGTTGAATATTATTGTCTTCAACATATTGAGTTATTAATTCTATAAAAGGTCTCCCATAACGGGATGCTTTACCATGACCAACCCCTTGAATATTTGTTAATTCTTCAATTGTAATTGGATACTGCATGGACATGTCCAATAAAGAAGGTTCTTGAAAGATAACAAATGGAGGAACATTCTTTTGCTTAGATATTTTTTTACGTAAATCTAATAACATTTTATAAATGACATCATCAGCTGCCGTGTTTCCACCTGCTTTTTGATTCATTATAATATCATCAGCTCCACCTGCAGAATAATCGTGTTCTTTTAATAAGATGAAAGAATGAGGGTTTGTAATAAACTCCTTACCTTTTTTCGTTAATTTAAGATTACCATAACTTTCAATTTCTTTGGTTAATAAACCAGAAACTAAAATCTGTCTTGAAACAGCATTCCAAAATGTGACATCTTCCTCTTTACCTTGTCCAAATAATTCTAATTTATCATGCTTATAAGCTACAATATCAGAAGCTTTTATACCAGATAAGAAATTACAAACATATCTTGCTTTTTGTACTTGCTTTAATTTTTCTACAGATTTAAGGAACAATTGAACTTTGTCCTGTCCTTCAAATTTTTCTCTAGGGTTTTTACAATTATCACAGTGGTTGTCACATCTCTTTTCGTCAAACTCTTCACCAAAATAATGTAATATATATTTTCTTCTACAGACAGACGTTTCAGCAAATGAAACCGTTTCGTGTAATAATTGCTTTCCTATTTCTTGTTCGGCAATTGGTTTTCCATGTAAAAACTTCTCTAACTTTTCAATGTCTTTATAACTATAAAAAGTTAAACAATGTCCATCACCACCATCTCTTCCGGCTCTCCCTGTTTCTTGATAGTATGATTCTAAACTTTTAGGAATATCGTGATGTATTACAAATCTAACATCTGGTTTGTCAATTCCCATTCCAAAAGCAATGGTTGCTACAATAACATCAACATCTTCCATTAAGAACATATCTTGATGCCTGGCTCTAGTATTGGCATCTAATCCAGCATGGTAGGGTAGTGCATTAATATCATTGACTTGTAAAACTTCAGCAATTTCCTCTACCTTTTTTCTACTTAAACAATAAATAATACCAGATTTACCTTTTTTTCCTTTAATAAATTTAATAATTTGCTTTTCTACCTCTAGTTTAGGAAGTACTTCATAATATAAATTATCTCTATTAAATGAATCTTTAAAGATTCTAGCATCCAACATATTCAAGTTCTTTTGAATGTCATATTGAACTTTATCGGTTGCTGTAGCTGTTAACGCAATAATAGGAGCTACAGTTATAGCTTCAAAAATTTCTCTTAAACGTCTGTATTCAGGTCTGAAATCATGTCCCCATTCAGAAATACAATGGGCTTCATCAATTGCAAAGAAAGATATTTTAATTGTTTTTAAAAACTCAATATTTTCAGGCTTAGTTAAGGACTCAGGAGCAACATATAATAATTTAGTTCTCCCTGCTGAAACAGCAGCCTTAACATTTTTAATATCCGTTTTATTTAAAGACGAGTTTAAAAAGTGTGCAATATCATCATGTTCACTTACTTGACGAATCGCATCTACTTGATTTTTCATCAAGGCGATTAATGGGGAAATGATAATGGCCGTACCTTCAAGCATTAAAGCTGGTAATTGATAACACATTGATTTACCACCACCTGTAGGCATGATTACAAATGTATTATTCCCGTCCAAAACATTTTGTATAATCTTGTCTTGTTCTCCTTTGAATTTGTCAAACCCAAAATGTTTTTTTAGAGATTTATTTAAATCTTGTTCGATTACTTTACTCATCCTAATTATTTGATAATTTTATAGCTCTGACGAGATTATATAATTATAAAATTAATTATATTGAAATCATCAATCTAGTATAAAGGTAAGTTAAAAGTATTTATAATGCCTAATTAATTATTCAATTTTATTCAATTTTATTTTTTAAGATATGATTTCTAAATTAGCAACATCAGCTGTTTTATTTTACCATTCCAAAGAAAAAGCCTGTGAAGTAAGGAATAAGCCAGATTAACCAGACAGTAAAACTAAATTTATGAAAAATAGTGATTTGTTTTGTTTGATTTGTTGAAATAACATACGTAGCCCATACTGTGTGAACTAACATTAGTAAGAGTCCTAGTGCACCAGTTAGGGTATGAAAACTATAGGTTAATCCTCCAGATATTGACATAACATAGTTTGTTCCTAATGTATCAGCTATTAAACCTAGCCAAAAAAAGAAAAGGTGCCATGCTTTAAGTAATTTACTGTATTTTTCACTTAATACTCCAATTGTATAAAACAATAAGGCTAGAGTGAAATAGACAAGAGCAGTTAATATAGGTATAGGCATTTGTTATTTTTTCTTAGCTATGATAAAGGCACATTTCATTTTATTTCCAATTAAAGACGATTTTTCAACTTCAAAATTTAGATCTAAAAGATAGTTTTCTATAATTTTTAATGTTAATTTTTGCCTGTTTTTAGGTGGTTTACCATAGGTTTTCTTGTAGCGGTAAATTAATTTCATTTTGTTTAGAAACGTCATCCCTTCCATTCCAAAATCAAGTATAATTAGTTTACCATTTTTTAATAATACAGTTTTGGCTTGTAATAACACAGCCTCTGGTGAATCTATGATGTGTAATAAATTAGCCATAAATACGGTGTTAAATGAATCAACTGGATAGTGTAGGTTGAAGCAATCGCTTGTTCTACTGTTACATTTTTAGCTTGTTTTAATCTAGTTTTGGTAACATTAACCATTTCTTTTGATAAATCAGTTACTGTTAAATTGGAAGCTTTTTTTGCGATAATTTTAGAGTAAGTTCCGTTACCACAACCTAATTCAAGTGTTGTATTTAAAGGTTGTAATTTAGACACACTCTCTAAAACAATGTCCATGTCCTTTTCACCAACTACGTATTTGTTTTTCTGTTCGAATTGTTCTGCAAATTTTGACCAATATTCTTCCTTGTTTTTCATTAGTTTAAATTAAAATTGAATATAATATTTGTGCAAACAGTACTTTTAAAATTAAGGCGACAGGAAACATGATAGAATAGGATATTAAAGGAATTCTATTTTGAGTCATTTCTTTTGATAAATCTAATATAGCTGGTTGATTTGATAGAAAACCTAATAATAATGAGTAGGGTATTTTGAATAATTTATAGCCGATTAAAACACTAATAATCGTGGATGCAATACTGATGATTGCACCAGCACTAATAGCCCAAATCCAAACGCCATTATCAATGTTGGTGATAAATGCGTTTCCTGAATTAATACCAATGACAGCTAAAAGTAAAATTAAGCCAAATTGATTAATGGTTGTGCTGACTCCAAAAGGTAAGGTCCAATTTATTGAGCCAGTTCGTCCAATAGCTCCAAAAATAAGTCCTACAATTAGTGGACCACCTGCAATTCCGAATTTAAAACTAATATTAAAGAAATTGAAATTTATAGAGCCTAATAAAAGCCCTAATGAAATACCAATTCCTAATGATACAATGTTAATTTGACTAACATTGTTATATGAGTCACCAAATAGAGTAGATAGGTCCTTTAAATCACTCCTTTTAGCAACAAACCTGATACGGTCACCAAGTTCAAGAATTAAGTTTGGTTTTGCTAATAAATCCACATCACCACGTCTAATTCTTGTAATTGTAGCGTCATACTTTTGATTTAGATTAAGACTAGATATCTCTCTCCCAATAATTTTAGGATTACTAATGAAAATTGTTTTGACATCATAGAGTTTCCTGTCGTATGAGATATTACTTTCAGATTCCTCTCCTAATATTTTTATGACTCTTTCTAATTCTTCAATGTTTCCAATTATCATTAAGTCGTCATTTGAATTAACAATGGTTTCCCAATTGGTAAGTTGTGGTTTTGAATTCGGTTTACAAATTCTACCATAAAGAATGTTAAACTTGTTTTGGTTCGTGATTTCTCTAAGGTTTTTGCCTCCTATTTCTGGGTTTGTTATTTTTACTGACTTTGATGATAAACTTTCTTCTAGTGGATATATTTTTTTTAAGTCATTGAACTCTTTTTTATAGTCTATTTTTAATAATTTACTCATTAATTTAAGCGCTATAATTACCCCAAGAATCCCGATAGGGTATGAGAATGTGTATCCTATGGTTAAGGACTGTGTAATTTCATTTAAGTCTGATACATTATTCTCTCTAATCATTTGTATTACACCAGCTAATGCAGGTGTGTTTGTTGTTGTACCTGTGTAAATACCTGTTATTAATTCTGGCGTTAAATCAAAAAGATAGTAGACGAGTAGCGCAATTAAAACGGATACAGTAAGGGTGGAGACTACAAATGTAATATCCCTTAATCCGTTATTCTTTATAGACTGAAAAAAAACTTTACCCGAGTTTACACCTAAAGAGTAAACAAATAATACTAATCCTAATTCAAAAATGATAACCGGAATATGATTATTTGGATCAAAAGCGCCAATAAATAGGCCAACAAATAGAATGGCTGAAATCCCAATAGAATTTCCAAATATTTTTATTCTTCCAACAAGGTACCCAATGGCAGATACAATAAAAAGTAAAATGAGTGGATTTTGAAATGAATTCATAATTACTATTTTTTTTCATTAAAAGTAAAGTGTTTAATTAAATTAACCACCCTTAATCTTATCTAATTGTTAATTATTATGTAAAGAAGTATAATAGAAGATTGGAATTAAAGGTGGTATTTTATTTTTATCGTTTCGTTCAACCTTAATTTAAACTGTAATGAATGAATTTATGTTTAGGTAGGTTGAATAAGTGTAAGGCTTTTAATAATGTGTTTTTTTTGAGGTGTATCTGTTTCCATTCTGATATTTCAGTTAATAGTTTTGATGATTTATAGTTAAAATTATCAGGTAATTTAAGCGTATTATATTTAGTCGAAAGTTTGTTTAGTATTGAGATAGAGTCAGAATAAATTAAATTTGTTTCTGTATCAAAATGGATTTCACAATTTGTAAAGTTCTCGGATATTTTTTTAAATAGAAATTCTATATCCTTTTTTGAAAAATGAATTAATAATTGTTCTATAATAATCATAAAATTTCCATCCTTATGCTTTTTAGTTATTGATTTTATCCATTTTTCACTTAATAAAGGTTGCTGTATGTTTTTGTCATTTTCAGTTGAAGGAATAATCGTTTCTCGTATACTAATTACCTCAGGAGTGTCAATTTGATAGAATATAAATTGTTTTGTATCTTCATTAATTCTACTATACCGAGTGTCAAAACCACAGCCTAAAATAATGATGATTGGTTTTTTTTTATTTTTTATAAAACTGGAAACTGTAGAGTCATAATGTTTTCTGACTAAAGCACTTTCTATTCTCTCTTTTGTATTAATTTTTTCGTTAAAATAGTCACAGTTAATTTTATTAGCAATACTACAGGCCTGCCAATCTTCAATGATGGGCTCATCTTGTATGGTTTCTTTGCATGTCATTTTTAAGCTTTTAAAAATGGAAAGTGAGCGTTTGTGTGATTGATAAGTAGTCAAATTGTTTATTTTTATTAAATTTATTTAGAATAATAACTCCAGCCATGATTAGCGGTGGTTGTATCATGTGGTACAACAATTGACATGCCTTTTTCAAAAGATGGAATAATTTCTTTATAAATTTTAATAGAGTCAATTGTTATTTCTTTTGTGAAAATTAAATAATATATGTTGGTGGGCGTATGACCAATATATCGATTGTTTTCTAAAACAAAAGTATCCCGCAGCATAATATAATTAGCATTACCAACTGGGCCATTCAATGTATATCTGATACTATCTTGGTAAACAGAAAATGAAACGGTATGCCAAAAGCCTGAACCAATTCCAGCTTCAAATTGTCTACTCCATACACCTTCAAAAGGAATTTTTTCTTTAACTGTTTTTACAGATTGTTTGTAAATACATGAGCCATCATCTTTTGTATGTTCAGTAGAAAAGTTCACTGCAGTTTTATCTATACATCCTTTTTTATGACAGTTTGTTAGAGTTATTAAGAGTAATATATATAGTGTTAATTTCATATTTTATAAATTTTGAAATTCAAACTTTGGATAACCTTTGTCACCTGTTTCATTGTAAAAATCAATAAAGTGTAATTTATAATAGATGCCTTCAGTGGATTTTATAATAAAATTCATAGCCGGATTAACAGTGTATTTACCAGAGGAAAAATTAAAATTTTTCCAATCATATCCAATTATATCTTTAATGTATGAAGTGGGATATGTAAGGATAGATTCATAGTTTATTTGAGTAAATTCAGTATCGAAATCCTCAGATGCTTCTACTAGGTATCTATTTAAAGTAGTTCCTGATACTAAGTATGGAGTACTTTGCGTGCCATGGAATATGTGAGTGTATTGAGTAAAACAAAGATCCCATTCTGCTTTTGGGGGCTCAATACTAACTTCTGAGCCTCCTGATTGGAATGTAAAAAAACTAGAATTATAATCTGAATTTTTTGGTAAAGTGAGTTGATTAGGACTTATTTCTGTTAAGCCAGAATAAGCTATAGTCCAACTTAAGGCTGTAACTTCAACTATTTTTAATTTTCCAAAGCCTTGATGTGTACCGTCATAGCTATAGCCATAATTAATGATAAACAAATCTGAAGTGGTCCATCCTTCAAAGGCTGTTGAATCAATATGACCATTTGAGGATTCCCATGTCCAGGATAACCCAACGGTATCAGTTTTGCTTTCAAATAAGCCAGTTGATTTAGCAATAGACATTGACTTGGCAGTATTAATAAAAATATGTGTACCATTAACGCCATTTTCAAACGCCAAATCCCAATCTGTTTTTAAGTTCGATTTAACCATTGTATTTGTTTTTAAATCAAAAAATAATTGCTGACGGTAATCCGAAAATAGTTCAACAGAATTTTCAGTGACATCACCAGCTTGATGAGGAAGAATAGCTATTTCTTCTTTTTCACAAGAGAGTAAGATAAGACTAATACTTAGAGTGGTTAAAAGTGGTTTTAGTTTCATTTTTTTGAATAATTAAGTTTATAATTGATAGACATAAAAACTGAAGCTCCTGTGCCTATTGACCTTGAACCTGATGGACTGTGAACGCCACTAGAGTTTGTACCTGTAACGCCAATGTTTTTAGTGTTGAATAGATTTTTAGCACCTAAAATGATACTCAATTTTTTATTTAAAAATTTTCTGTTTACACTTAAATCAAAAATAGAGTAGCTAGCCATGGATGACGTAGATATAAGATCTTCACTATCTATGTTATATTGATTTCTCGAACCATTGTATTTATAAAATAAATTAATTCCCCATTTTTTGTCGTTAAATTGGTAAGACAGTTGACTACTCACTTCTGGTGAAAAATTATATACTTCCTTTGTTTCCTCTTTTAAATCATTTTCTCTTCCGACTAAAGATGGATTAATTGAGAATCTTAAATCATTACGTCTGTATGTTAATTCTAGTTGTGTCCCAATAGTACTGTATTCTTCTATGTTAGTATAAGTGAAACTATTGGATGAATTACCAAAGGGAACTAACTCAATTAAATTATTAAAGTCATTGTAAAAAACAGAAATAGTTGTTTTGAAAAGGCTATTGTTTTTTAATGATTTAATATGAGTGGCTGACGTATTATAATTCCACGAGTTTTCTGAAACTAAGTTCGTATTACCTTGAATGTTGTGATTGATATCTACAAAGTTAAAATACAATTCCTTTAAAGTAGGTGATCTAAATCCTTTGGCTATAGATGCTCTTAGGTTTATTTTTTTAATAGAATATTTTAAATTAAGAGAAGGAGTAAGGGGGGATTTATAAGTTAAATTATAGGCATATCTGATACCAGGCTTAATAATTAATTTGTTTTTAAAGGTCGTAAATTGGGCTGAAACAAATACAGCATAATCACCATTAGATTTCCTTTTATTTTCTATCTTTTTTCCAAATGCGGTTTCATGATTAAAATCAAGACCCAATTCAAAATTGAACCATTTTTTTAAATTACTTCTGTAGGTAGCTCTTAAGAATTTAAGTTCAAAAATTGTAGTGTCTTGGTCGCTATCAGCTGAAGTTAAGATCTGATTTAATGTAGTTAAGTCTTTACGGTAAGTGTTTTTCACTCTTTTGTAGTAATTATAACCACTAACTACATCTATATTTCCTTTCTTTAATGATTTTGAAATGTTCAAACCAAAATCATTTCGATTGGTAAAGTAGTAGTCATCATAAGCAATTTCATAAAAGGGTTTTGAAGGAAATCCTCTATTTGTTATTTTTTCTGCATAGTATCTATAAAATGGATTGATTTGAAGTGATTTTAATTTTACTATATATTGAGCCTCACCTATATATTGTAATTTAGGATTCCATTGTAAATATCGATTTGTATCAGCTAGTGTTTTTTTTGGGATAGAAGCAAAATCATGTGTTGGATGCCAACCATCAAAATATTTCCGTCCACCACTCAATTTTAGGGTATGGTTTTTATGCTGATAGGCAATATTTCCTGTTAAATTATAATTACCAATGGTTTGATAGTACGCTAGAATATTACCACTGAAGCCTTGGACTAATTTTTTGTTAGTAATAATATTTATGGTACCAGCTAAAGAATTTGTTCCATAATTGACGGAAAGTGGTCCATTAACAATTTCAATTTGTTCAACATTGTCTAAATTAATTTGACTTAAATCTACATTACCATTTAAACGTCCAATTACTGGAACACCATCAATTAAAATTTTCACATTTTGTCCTGTCATACCTCCCATTTCCATTGAACTACCTAAGACATTGTCTTGTTCAATTCGTATATTAGATTGGTAAGCTAATACATCTGTCAAGTTTGAGGCTCCACTGTTAAGTATGACTTCGCGATTGATAATTGTAATTTTGTTTACGGCTTGCTCAGTTGATGTTGGATTGTATTCTCCCGTGACACAAACTTCGCCTAATAATTCAGAATTATTTTTTAAAATTATAATTTTTTCATTATGACAAGATAGCGAATCATGATAAGTTATAAATCCAATAGAGGTAATGATGAAAAAATAATTATTGTCACATTGAATTATATCGTTAGAAAGGTTTAATTTCCCTTCTCCATTTGTAAATTGAGTTTGTTTATTGCCAGCTTTAAGGTATGTCACTTTACTGAAAGGAATAGCGTTTTGCTGTTCATCAATTATTCTTAAATTTAATTGAGAGTAGGCTGATGAAACCATTATTAGAAAAGTGAATGTAAATAATTTTGACATTATGACTTAAGATTTAAGAATTTGTTTTGCTTGTAAAAAATGGTTAGCCATTTCAAACATGAGTAATGTTTCTTCAAAATCATCAGGGGTTTGACTGATAAAAGAATTAGTTGTTAATTGTATTAATACCTTCTCTCCTGAAGGAGTGGATAGGGTATAGTCTTCAATAGTTGAGCTGATTTTATTGAAGTCTTCAATGATAAGTTTAAAGGCATGAGAGCATAATACGGTCATATAATTACCAATTTCAATATGTATATATTGGCAACCGTTGCAAATAGCAATGGAACCAATGTCGTTTTGATGTAATACCGTTTGAGTGGCGCACATAAGATTAGTTTTTGATTAATTTTTTAGCTTGAAATAAATGATTGGATAACTCAAACATTTCTAGAGTTTCTTCAAATTCTTGCTTTGTTAAACTGATGAATGAACTATCAGTTAATCTTATAAGCAATTTAGTACCTGAAAAAGTTTTGAAATACTTTTTACTCCGCTTTCTTTTTTGAAAATCTTTTATGAGTCTTTCAAAAGATTTTTGATGTAGAATGGTCATAAAACTTCCTATTTCAATGTGTAAATGAGTACATTCTTTACAAGTAGAAACGTAGCCAATATTACTTTGATGGAGTATGTTTTGAGTGTCGCACATAGTAAGTTATTTTTTTGATGATAAATGAGTTATGGTGTCAAGTATTGAGCCTGTTGGGCATAATAATCTACACCAAATCATAGGGTAAACCCAATTAATTAATAAGCCAAATATGGCAAATGTGAAATACCAAACGCTTTGTATTTCTACACCAAATATATAGGGGAAGGGTTCTAAATGACTCATACTTCTTACGCCTGCCAAAATTCCGACAGTTAGAAAGAATAGAATAGTAAATCGAACTTGCTTAATTTTTTTAGACTTTAAAAAGAATTTTTTATTCAAACCTTTAGTTAATTTAAGTTGAAGACGTTGGACATTTCCATAGGGACAAATATATTTGCAATACGTGTTTTTCCCCCAAATTGCACCTAACAAAACAAATAGGGCGTATAACCCCATAAATGAAGATAAAGCGGTTCCTATAAAAGGATGTATAAATGTGACATAGGTAAATGATTCGTTCAGAAAAAATCCAATATATACGACAGAAGTTATAGAAGCTAGGATGACAAAACGCTTACTTTTTCTTAATTTTTTTTGATATGCATATAAAAATAGAATGAACACTAATGAAATTTCAAAAATCCAAATCAAAGTTAAGGAAGCGGTTGTTTCATAGTTTGATATACCAATTCTATCCGTTAGGTCTTCCATTGGGTCTATAGATACAAATTGTATAAGGTCAGTTGTTGTTAATGCAAAAGCTTTTGTCGTAATTGTAGCACCTGAAATGGCATCAATTTTATGAATCTTAGTTAAATCTTGATTCGTATACTGCCCATAATAATTTGTCCTGGCTATTTTTTTTAAGTAACTTTCAGTTTCGTTTGAGCTTATTAATCTTGATTGTTCAATCTTTCCTGCTTCATTAACAAATATACCAACGTTAATTGGGCCTGAATACCCTTTAATATGGTCACTTATACCTTTAGATTGAAAATAAAACGTACGTTTACTGGGTTCATTAATTTCAATATAGAATATATGATCTGTTTGTTTTAGATGATAGCTAGCGGATGGATTAGAATAGTATTTTACAGCATTAATTTTTAGTTTATTTCCGTAATCTGAGTTGGTGACTATATTTTCTTCAAAAGCGATAAGTGAACTCCTTTTTTGAGTTGTGTTTTGATCAATAATTAATGAATAACCATGGCCTTTAATTTCAAATTTACCTACATCCTTTGAATTATAATGATTCTCTTGTTTTTTATCAGATATCAAAACTGGTTTAACTGGACTTTCATTATGTTCAAATACAAAATCAATAGCTAAGCTTTCTTGTAATGGGCCATATGCCCAAAAAAAGAGAAAAAAAATGGATGCTACCAAAGTAGCAATCCATTTTCGTTTGTTATGACCTAGAAAATTCATAACTACTCAACTATATTCTTTAAGGTTTGACTTGTAATATCAATTACCCATTGATTTAAATTTGCGTCAGGTAAAATAGCATCCTGAATATATTTTACATGCTCAGAGCTTGAAGCTGCATCCACTCCGTTTTGAATGATTTCACCTTGAAAATGTTCATCATTCGCTACTAATACAGGGATTACAATTACATTATCTTCCAATTCAAATAATTTTTCAATACCTTCAGTTGTCGGTTCAGAAGAATAGGTTACAATATGTCCACACCAAGAATAAGCAATGCTTTCATGACCTGTTTTAAGTTTTAAATATTTTCCAATTTCTTCTACTAACTCTTCCCATTGCTGATTATATTGTTCATCTCCATAAGCCACTAATAAAACAGCTTCATTCTCAGCACTGGCACTTAAATTTTCAACTCTTCTAGCAACATTCTTTTTTAAGATAGTTGTATAATCAAGAGGAGGGGTAATGGTAACTCTTGCCTTTGGCTTATAAGTTTCTATTTTTTCTTTTTTAAGTTGTTCAATAATTTTTGGATCTGAGCTTAATCCAACTATTACAGGAATGTCATGAGAGTAATGAGAACTAACTGTTAAAAAGATAGGTACTACAATTACATCTGTATAACCCGCTTCATCAAACTCTTTTAATCTTGTAGCAATTGATGGTTCATTGTATTCCATATGTGCAGTTTCAATTGCTTCAACACCGTTTAAAGCTAATAGTTGTTCTTTAACAGCATCTTCGACATCAAACAGCATTTTTCGCCAACCTTCAGAATGAGAACCATGGTTTACTAACAAAACTGCTACTTTTTGTTTTGTAGATCCTGAATTGTCTTCTATTTTATTATTTCCATCGCAAGAAAATAAAAGGGTTGCTAATAGTAGTGAGTATAAATATTTCATTTTTTGTATTTTTTTTAAATATTATAAGTAAGTGAACCCATTAATGTTTCTAGTTACACAGGATTCACTTACTTCATAGGGTTTGGTTATTTGTTGATTATTATTTTCTGTGTTATAGTTTTGCCATTTTTATAGCGGATAGTTAAGATGTAAATACCTGAATTATAAGTGTTCACATTATATTCGATTGGTGAATTAGTAAATTCTACATTTTCATTTATGGCTTGTTTTCCTGTCATTGATTGTAATATAATACTTGCTTCTCCAGTTACATCACTTTTAATATTGAATGAATTAATAACTGGATTAGGGTAGGTAGTAATTGTAATTTCAGAATTTGTATATACACCAAGTGCGGCAACTTTTTCTTTTGTAAATTCAATATTACCACTTGTAGAACCTCCAAAACTAGTGAAGCCTAATTTCCATACATCACCTTCGAGCGTTTGAATAAAGTAGGTTGCAGAATCATCTAAATCATATGAAAATGTTCCCATATTGAAAGATTTCCAATTATAACCGATTGTATTGATTTCGTCAGAGTAGGTTGCAGTAGTATTAATAGTAGCATCTAGTGTTTCAACACTGGCATCTTTATATGCTAATATTCCGTTATTTAATAATACACCAGTTACTCCATAAGTTGCACCAGGGTATATTTCAGTAATATATTTACCAAAAAGTATATCCCATTCTTCAGATAACGGCTCTCTATCAATTTCTGTGGCTGTCGCTATATCATAGTATACAAAATTTTTTCCAGAGTAATCAGTTTTTGTAATTACTTCTGTAATTTCATTTGTATTATTTAGATTACTATATTTAAATGTGTAATCTCCTGCGCCAAGTTGCTCAATCAATACTTTTTTTATTGAACCGTTGCTCAATTTTATAACGAACGTTTTAGACCCAATGACAAAATGTGTAATTGAATTATAAGTTCCCCATCCTAAATCTGAAGGATTGTTTAAATCAAAATCTGCATTAAATGCTCCCATACTCCATGATAAATCAGAATCAAAACTTTGTGTCCAACTACCCATTCCTGTAGTATCAATAGTTGCCCAATCCGTTAAACTGTATGGTGTAACATATAATTCTACAGAGTTTGCACCGTTTATTCTGATACTTGATCCAAAAGCACTGGCGTCAAATGCTAAGTCCCAATCTTGATTTGAAATATTAGATACTTCTCCATTTTCTAAATTATAGTAAGATTGGTTCGTATACCCTGTTTGTACACTTACTTGATCATTAACTTGACCTGTCGCTGATAGCATCATTAGTACTGATGCTGAAAGTAAAATTTTTTTCATTTTTATATATTTAGTTTCCCTTATTTTTATTAAGTCTAAATAAGGATAATACAAATGTAAACATCTTTTTATTATTAAGACTCATTCTAAATAGAATATTATTAAAACTGACAAAAGTCAGTTTTAATAAATGATACTTTTAAATAACCAAGTTGCTCGGATTCATAAACTTTAATTAAGTGTTTTGTTAATGATTTGTTAATTTTTTTTAATCAGTCAACATAGTCTCTATATTTGTAACATATAAAAAACTTAACTAAAATTTGAATTATGAAAAAAGTATTATTATCAATGACCTTTGCATTTATTGCAGTATTAGGATTTAACTTTAGCTCAACTGCTCAAACAGAAGTTGTTGCTGATATTACAACAGGACCACAAATTACAATTGATAAAACCGTTCATGATTATGGTACAATTGAACAAGGTGCAAATGGAGAATGTGTTTTTACTGTAACAAATACAGGAAATGAACCATTAGTAATTTCTTTATGTAAAGGATCATGTGGTTGTACAGTTCCTACTTGTCCTAAAGAACCAATTGCTGCTGGAGCATCTGCAACGATTACGGTAAGATATGATACTAAAAGAGTTGGACCAATTAACAAGTCTGTAACTATTACTTCAAACGCTGCAAATGAGCCAAGAAAAGTAGTTAGAATTAAAGGGAAAATTAATGCAAAACCAACAGGTTCTGCACCAGTTAATACGGGGACTCCTACAAATAACTAAGATTAATGAAGCTATTTGTTTTTGCGATCATAATAGCAATTGGTACCGCTTCTCCTTCTAAGGATGGAGCGGTATTTTCTTTTGTAGGTAAAACTATGTTTATGTTTGCTGATGTAGAAGAAGGAGAGCAATTGTTACATACATTTAAATTTACTAATACTGGTAATGAGGCATTAATCATTTCTGATTATCAAGTGGCTTGTAGTTGTACTAAGGCTGTTTTTTCGAAAGCGCCTATTCTGCCAGGTCAAAAAAGTGAAATTACAATTCGGTTTGATTCTAAAGGAAAATACGGATTTCAAGATCGAATTATAAAAGTGTATTCTAATGCCAATAAAAGTCCAATAAAATTGAGGATTAAAGTTTTTGTTCTCCCAAAAAAATAATTAAAGTTTATTTAGTTTGATTTTATTTTGGAAGAAATTAACCGAGTTTCCACTGCTTCTTTTACATCATGAACTCGTAGTATATTGGCACCATTCATTAAAGCTATTGTGTTAATTGCTGTAGTGGCATTTAAACTTTCAGAAGGTGTAATGTTTAGCAAGTTGTAAAGCATTGATTTACGAGACGCTCCTATTAATATTGGATACTCTAATAAATTGAATAACTCTAAATTAGCTATTATTTCATAATTTTGATCACCAGTCTTACTAAACCCTAATCCTGGGTCAATAATAATGTCCTTCACACCTTGTTTTTTTGCTAACTTTATCTGGTTTGAGAAGAATAAAATCAAGTCCGTTATTAAGTGATTATAATTTGTGTTCTTTTGCATGTTTTGAGGTGTTCCTTTCATGTGCATCATGATAAATGGAGCGTTATGTTTTGCTGAAATAGTAAATATACTAGGGTCGTTTTGACCTCCAGAAATGTCATTTATAATATTTGCACCTTCAGTCAAGGCTTGATCAGCAACAACCGATCTAAAGGTATCTATTGAAATTAAAATGGAAGGAAATTTCATTCTGATATTACGAATAGCAGGCAAGACTCTTTGAAGTTCTTCCGTTTCAGAAATGTCTTTTGAACCAGGTCGAGAAGAGTAACCACCAACATCAATTATAGTAGCACCTTCAGAAATAAATTTTGAAACTTGTATAAGGATTTCTTTCGTAGAATTTTTACGACTCCCTTCAAAAAAACTATCTGGAGTCGTGTTAATTATACCCATAATTAAAGGGTTAGAAAATTCATGTAAAATCCCTTGACAATTTAAGGTAATTTCCGAGTTAAAAACAGTATCTTTCACGATTAAATATTTTAGATTAACATCAAATGCATCAAACAAACGACCAATATAAACAAGTTATTGAAAATTGCCGTACAATTTTCGTGAAAAAAGCACACGATTATGGGACGGCTTGGCGTATTTTAAGAACAAGTTCTTTGACTGATCAAATTTTTATAAAAGCGAATAGAATCAGAACGATTCAAGAAACTGGAGAGAATAAAGTTGGAGAGAGTATTGATGATGAATTTGTTGCAATAATTAACTATTGTACAATGGGGTTAGTTCAACTTGAATTAGGATATGATAGTGGGGCAGAAATGTCAGCAGAAGATGCGATTCTAAAATATGATGAAAAAACTGAAGTTGCTTTTGAATTAATGCAAAAGAAAAATCATGATTATGGTGAAGCATGGAGAGATATGAGAGTATCATCATTAACGGACATGATAATGATGAAGATTCTAAGAACAAAACAAATTGAAGATAACAAAGGGAAAACGTTAATTTCTGAAGGAATTGATGCTAATTATTTGGATATGTTAAATTATGCAGTTTTTGCACTAATTCTTATAGACGAAACCTAAAATGTTAGAAATTTGTTAATGTAAATTGTAATCAAAATAGACTGCTTAACTTACAAATCGTATAAGTAAAAAATAAATAAATATGAGATTAAGAGAAAATCGAGTAAACTTAGGAGGAAGATCAATGCCACTTAATATAGTGTCAATTATATTGAATATAATTGGTGTTTTTTTCATAGCAAAAGGGTTTCATGTCAGCTCTGGCGAAAGTGAATTAACCTTTAAAATTATTGGTTTTACAACATTTTCGCTGGGATTAACAGGTTTATTTATGTTAAAAGGAATGCATTTATTTTCTTTTGTGGCTAGAACGTTTGTAGGTGGTTTGTTTATCGTATCTGGTTTAGTGAAAGCCAATGACCCCTGGGGATTTGCTTTTAAATTAGAAGAATACTTTTCTCCGATGGGATTAACTTTTGATTTCCCATTCTTTGAAATATTTCACGGTTTTGAATTAGAAATGTCTGTTGTGGTTTGCGTTGCTGAAATTGTATTAGGTGTTGCTGTTATAGTAGGTGGGAGAATAAAGTTAGCATCTTGGCTATTATTATTGATGATGATTAGTTTTACTGTATTAACCTATTATACTTATAGTTGTGTAGATACAAATGAATTACTAAATGAAATGGGGCAATTAGCCGAGCGAGATTGTGTCACTGATTGTGGTTGTTTCGGAGATGCTTTAAGAGGATCTGTAGGACGGTCATTGACTCCTTATGAAACGTTTTGGAAAGATATTGTATTAATGTATTTTGTATTAGTGATTTTTATGAATCAATGGAGGATAACAATGAATACTACATTTCAAAATTGGATAATGGTACCTTCAGCATTAGTTGTCGTTATTTTCTTTTCTTGGGTGTTTGGATGGTATTTTCCAATATTCTTCTATTTATTTGCTCTATTAGGATCGTTTATATTTGGAAATATGAACATTGGAAAAATTGATAAAGTATGGAGAATGGCAATTTATGTGGCTGTTGTATCTATTTTATTTAGTTTATTTACAATAATGTATTTGCCGATTAAAGATTATAGAGCTTATGCAATTGGTAATAACATAAAAACGGAAATGAATAAAGGAGAAGCTGAAGTTTCAAAATTTGTCTTTATTTATAAAAGTACTGAAACTGGGGAAGAACAAAAATTTGATGAAAACGAATATAAAGTATATGGTGATAAAACCAAATGGGAATACGTTGATAGAATTAAAACGGTTATAAAGGATGGTGTAGATGCGCCAATATCTGATTTCTTATTAACGGCTGACTATGTGAGTTTCTCTAAAGAAGAATTAGAGCATAGTGTATTGGATTCAATCGCTATGTGGGATTTTGAGTCTTATTATGAAACAAAAATTGTAAGAAAATCAAATTTAGGTGTTGTGGATACAATCTCTGATTATGAATTTGCATCTTATTACTTTGATACAACAGCAATAGAATTTGATACTGTTTATTACACTAAACAAAAATCATTTAGTGGATTAATGGATCCAACGACACCATATATGATGGATGTTACAGAATACATTCTAAGTCTTGAAACGGTAATGTTGGTAACTATTCGTGATATTGATGCTATAAATGAAGCGGCTATAGATAATTTGAAAGCAATTTATTCTGAATCTGTGAAAAATAATATTCCATTTTATATACTAAGTCCTGCTATGCAAAATCAAATTGATAAGTTTAGAACTGAGTTTGAATTTGACGCACCCTTTTTAGCAATGGATGGTACAGAGATTAAAATTATTATAAGATCAAACCCAGGACTCGTCTTACTTAAAAACGCAACAATAGTTGACAAATGGCCTAGTAAAAGTATTCCTTCATTTGAATACATACACACTCAATATTTAAAATAAAATGCAAAATAAAAAAATAATAGCTGGAAATTGGAAAATGAATTTAGATTATAATGAATCTAAAACATTAATTCAAAACATAGCAAATTCAGAAGATGATTTTAATGCAAATGCAGAAATCGTTGTATTTCCGTCAATGCCATTCATTAGTGTATTCCATGAATTATTGAAAGATAATAATGTAAGATTAGGCGCGCAAAACTGTTACATTCAAAACTCTGGTGCCTTTACAGGAGAAGCCTCCCCAACTCAATTAAAATCATTAGGAGTTACTTATTGCTTAGTGGGGCATTCCGAAAGAAGAGAAATTTTCACAGAAGATTATAAACTTTTAGAGAAAAAAGTAAAAGCATTGTTAGAAGTAAATATTACACCCGTATTTTGTTGTGGAGAAAAGTTGCAAGTTAGGGAATCTAATGTGTATAAAGAGTTTGTGATGCGACAGATTGAAGAATCGTTATTTTCATTATCTCCTCAAGATTTAGCAAAAGTAGTTATTGCTTACGAACCTGTTTGGGCAATCGGAACAGGAAAGACGGCAAGTGCAGAGCAAGCTCAAGAAATACACAACTTAATTAGAAATCGAATTACTAAAGATTTTGGTGAAAAAACGTCAAATTCAATTTCAATACTTTACGGTGGAAGTATGAATCCAGATAATGCTAGAGAATTATTGGCTCAAAAAGATATTGATGGTGGCTTAATTGGTGGTGCGTCTCTAGATGCTGATATGTTTGCTCAAATTTCAACTTCATATTCAGAATAAATGGACTATATAGAATTAACGATAGAATTTTCAACAATTAGTCCTTGGAGGGAGATTACGTTGTCGGATCTAGCCGTGGTTGGTTTCGAAAGTTTTACGGAAACAGCGGAAGGATTAAATTGTTATATTTCTGAACCTAATTATTCAGAAGATATGCTTTTAATTCTTGGTAATTACGATAAATATATTACTTCTTATCAAATTAATAAAATAAAAGATAAAAATTGGAATGCAGAATGGGAAACTAATTTTGACCCTGTTTTTGTTGAAGATAAATTAGCGATTATTGCTCCTTTTCATACAGATAAATATGAACATCAGTTAATTGTTAAAATTCAACCTCAAATGTCTTTTGGAACAGGACATCATCAAACTACATGGTTAGCTTCTAAAAAGTTATTCAATTTAGATGTAAAAAGAAAACGAATTTTAGACATGGGTACCGGAACAGGTGTGCTTGCTATAATTGCAGAAAAATTAGGGGCTGAATATGTATTTGCTCCAGATATTGACGAATGGTCTTTTAATAATGCAAATGAAAATGTGGAATTGAATGACTGTTCTAAAATTGATGTTGCACTTGGAGGTGCTGAATTATTAGAGGGTAAACAATTTGATATTATTATTGCAAACATCAATAAAAATATTCTAATTCAACACTTTCCTATCTATGCAAAAGCTTTAGTTTCGGGTGGAATAATGTTGAACAGTGGCTTTTTTACAACAGATAAAAATGATTTAGTGGAAGAAGCTGAGAAATATGGCTTTATTTTTGAATCAATAGAATCTAAAGACGAGTGGGCTATGTTAGAGTTTGTGAAAAAATAATTAGCCTTTGAGTGTAATTTAAATAAAATAATATGTTGAAATCCTTTGTATTGACTTTTGTATTAATGATTGGTATTGGAGCATTTTCCCAACCCTTTTCTAATGAACCTGAAGCTTTTTTAAAAGAAGTAACTAAGTATTTAAACATATCAGATAGGGCTAAAACCAAAGTTTTTATTGAAAAATTTGGCCCAGTTTGGTTAAACGAATTTCCTTTAGAATATAGAATTAAAGTCGTAGAAACATCCAATTTGATTGTTGAAAAAAAATTGTCAGCTTATCCTAACTTACAAGGATATTTATTGTCGACTTATTCTTTCGTTAAAAATAAGCAACCGAAGGAAAGTTTTAATTCTTGGCATGCAACAATTGATAAATTACTGAATTCTAAAAAAGTAAAAAAATTCAAAACTTTTATTGAAACCTGTTCCGGTTTCTTTACAAATGGAACAATTTATTCTAATACAAAACATTTATGGGGTGTTAGAAATGGAACCTACAGATTTGAATTTGAAAAGAATAATCCGAAAATTTATTTTGAAAACGCTACTTTTTATTGCTATATAATTAATAAGTCAAAAGGTAAGAGAAATGCTAAATATACTGATTCAACTGTTGTTCATCATACTAGTGGTCAATACCAACCGTTAATATATAAGTGGAATGGTACTGGAGGTATTGTTGATTGGGCTAAAACAGGTTTAGATCCTGCTAAAAATTTTGCAACAATTACGGATTATACACTATCATTGAAAGCAACAAAAATTAAATGTGATAGTGTTGAAGTGCATACTGATTTTTATGAGAAACCTCTAAAAGGTACCTTTATTGATTATGCTAGAGCTTCAACAAGGAACACTGATTATATTTATCCTCAATTTATTTCATTTAGTAAAAAAATTGAAAAAAGAAACATTTTACCGAATATAGATTATATAGGAGGGTTTTCATTGAATGGAAATAGTTTTACAGGTGTAGGGTATGAAAATGAGTTAGCAAGTTTATTATTTTATAAAAATGGGAAAACATTTTTAAAAGCTAGTTCAAATCGATTTACTATAAATTCTAAAGGAGCAAAAGCAAATGAATGTAAAGTAACTATGTACCTTAATGAAAGTGATTCATTATTCCACCCTGGAGTTAATTTAGATTATGATACTAAAAAAGTTGAATTGACAAGAACTAAAAATGGTGTAGGGCAAGCACCGTTTTCTGATACTTATCATCAATTAGACATGTTTGTAGAGAAAATAATATGGTCAAAAAATGAATCAAATTTGGCCCTTACATGGTCTAAAGCTTCTAATAAAAGAATAGCAAGATTTGAGTCTAAAAATTATTTTGATGATAGATTGTATACTCAATTGCAAGGTATGAGTAAGATACACCCTATTGTAGCCTTATATAAGCACTATTATAAATATGATGAAGCTACGTTCTCTATTGCACAAGCTTCAACTCTATTGGGTTTAACTACCGAGTCAGCAGTGCCAATTTTGTTAGATTTGGCTAATAAAGGTTTTGTATCTTTTAATAAAACTCAAAAAACGATAACGGTTTTATCTAAGTCTAAAGTGTATATTAATGCAAAGTCTGGTAAAAGTGATTATGATGATATTGTGTTCTACTCAGATTTTACTATGGTTAAATCAAAACCAGCTAGATTAACTAATGGATCTAAAGATAAAACAGCGGATTCTTGGAATATAAGAGCTGAGAAGCTAAACAAAAGGAAAAAATCTAAAATGAATTTTGGGACTTTAAATATAAAAAGTTTAGATTTGAAATTAAATGAAGTTGACTATGTTGAGCTGTCAGTAGTTCAAAGAGTTGTAGTTATTCCAAAGGATGGTGAATTAGTGATTCAAAACAATAGAAATTTTTTGTTTGCTGGTGCTGTAAGTGCTGGTAAATTGGAAAGTTATCCAAATGAAGCTTCATTTGATTATGACAATTTCAAAATAAATTTATTAGATGTATCTCAAACATTATTACGTGTGAGGCCAATCTATGGAGGATATGATAATTTAGTGGATATGCCTTCTCATATTGAAGGTATTAAAGGTGTAATTCTAATTGACCATCCAAGAAATAAGTCTGGAAACAAAAAACAAATTACGGACTACCCAAAATTGAGAGTTAAAAATAGTGCTTATGTATTTTATGATCACAAAGCAATTTATAATGGGACTTATGACAGTGCATCTTTTTATTTTAAATTAAAACCGTTTAGTATTGACAGTCTTGATAATTTTGATGAACACTCTATTCAATTAACTGGCGAATTCAGATCTTCAGGTATATTTCCAGTATTCAATGAAACGTTAAAAATTCAAGAGGATTATTCATTTGGGTTTAAAACTGAAGCACCAGAAGGTGGGTATAGATTTTATGGCCAAGATGCAAAATACAATAATGACATAAGGTTAAGTAATAATGGGTTGAGAGGATCTGGAGAAATAGATTTCTTAACATCCCATACGGTTAGTGAAGATTTTGTGTTTTTTGCTGATTCTACTATGGGAATTGCTGAGTTTACAAATAAAGGTCAAACAAAGGCTGAAGGTTTAGAAGTTCCAGATGTTACTGCAAGTGGAGCACTTGTTACCTATATTCCAAAACAAAATTTACTAAAAACTAAAGCTCAAAGAGCACCTCTCTATTTGTTTAATAAGGAAGTAGACATGCATGGTGAAACTTGGTTGTCTCCAAAAGGAATGACGGGGAAAGGATTAATGTATTTTGGTCAGGCAGAAGTAGCTTCACAAAATTTCAGCTACAAACGTTGGATAATTGATGCAGATACAGCCGACTTTAATCTAGCAGATTCAGAGGCTGAGACTAAAAGTGATCAGATTACATTTGCAACTAATAATGTAAATGCACATGTTGATTTTGAGGCTAGAAGAGGAGAGTTTAAATCAAATGATGGAACATCTAAGGTTGAATTTCCTGTTAATGAATATTTTTGTTATATGGACATGTTTACCTGGATGATGGATAAAGATGAGATGGAGTTATCTAAAAATGATAATGATTTAAATATTGACTCTGAGTTAGATTTAGCTGGCCCAAATTTTTATTCAACTAACAAAAATCAAGATTCTTTGAGGTTTAGAGCACCAAAAGCAACATTTAGTTTGAAAGATAAAGTAATCGATTGTGATAAAATTGAGTACATAGATATTGCAGATGCTCGAATATCTCCAACTGATAAAAAAATAATTATCCGAAAGAAAGCTAAAATGGATCCATTTGAAAATGCGACTATTGTAGCCAATTTTGTAACTAAATACCATACTATAAATAATGCTTATGTAGAAATTTTTGCCAGACGTAAATATGAGGCAAAAGGGGAATACAATTATGTGGATGCTAATGCTAATGAATTCAAGATAACATTCAATAGTATACATCCAGATACTGTATTTCAAACAGTAGCCTCTGGTGAAATTACACAAGAAGAGAATTTTAAATTAAGTGAGCAATTTGAATTCTATGGTAATGCAAATTTAAATGCATCTAACGAATTTTTAAACTTTGATGGTGCTACCCGAATTATTCATGAGTGTGATCAATTAGCAAAAAACTGGATGAAATTTAAAGCTGATATTGACCCCAATAATATTCAAATTCCTGTAGGAGAAAATATGAAAGATTTAGATGGTAATGACATTGCTGTTGGTATGATTTTAAGAACAACTTCTGATGTGGATAGTTTGGGTATTTATCCAACATTTTTATCTGCATTAGAGAATAAGAAAGATAGAGTGTTGTTTACGTCTAATGGGGTGTTAAATTATAATGCAGATGCGTCTGAATTTAGAATAGCAGCTCAAGATAAATTGATTAATAGATCTGAGTTAGGTAATTACATAAGCTTACATACTAAAAGCTGTTCAATGAATGGTGATGGAGTCATTGATTTACATGTTAACTTACCAGATGTTGAATTCAAGCCTACTGGTACCGTTAATTATAATGCAGCAACAGGTAGTACTACATTAAATGTATCTGGCGGTTTAGATTTTTATTATGATGATAAAGCGTTAGAAATGAATGCTACTAAAATTTTGGAAACTGAAGAATTGACGGGAATTGACTTTAATACTATAACGTTAGAACAAGCCATTAAAGAGGATGTTAACAAAGAGACAGCAGAGAAAATTAAATCTGATTATACCTTAAAAGGAGAAGTAAAAAAAGTACCGAAAGAAATGCAGAAGCCATTTTATTTTACTAATGTACGTTTTAAATGGGATGATAGAAGTAAGGCATTTTTATCAAAACCAATAACAGGTATTGTTAATATGGGGGATAAACCTATCTATAAAGACTTTACAGTTAAAATGGCCATTCAATATTCTGTAGAAGATAAAAAAGAAAAGGGTAGAGGTGATAAGTTGTCCTATATGATTGAATTACCTGGAGCTAAACATTATTACTACCATTTTGAAAGAATCCAAAAAGACACTAAACTTCAAGTGTTTACTAATGATAAAGTCTTAAAAGAATATCTATTAACATTGAAAGATGATAAGAAAAAACAGAAAAAATTGTCGTTTGATTTCTCAAGTAAAACCATCTATTTAAGTCAGTTTAGAGGTTTATTTGGAGAATAAAGTGAGAATAAGTGAACCTTTATAGTATTTAAGCGTATTAAATTTTACGCTTAAATGTTGAAAAGTGGATAGTGACATATGCTTATCATTTATAGATGAATAATAACAATTTAATTAAAAGTAATAATTTGATTTGAAAGTCAATTTAAAGTTCATATTCATAATATTAATTTCATTTATTGGAATTAGTCATTCTTTTGCCCAAACGTTAGGTGAAATAGAAAAGACCGCAGATGAGTTATTTGAAAAAGGTGAATACCTAGAGGCGGGTAAATTATACCTAAAAGTTATATCTGATAGAGAAAGAATCAAAGATCATACGCTTAACTTTAAATATGGTACCTGTTTACTATTTTACAAAGGTGAAAAAAAACAGGAGGCAATTGCTTATTTGAAAAGAGCAGTTAAAAAACCTTCTATTGATGTTCGTGCTCATTATTATTTAGGAAAGGCCTACCATTATAATTATCAATTTGATTTGGCTCAAACGTCTTATGAAAAGTTTCAAAAAGATGCTTCTGTTAATGATAAAAAAGAATTTAATGTAGCAGCAGACATTAAGGCATGTATAAATGGAAAGAAATTATTGTCTGATGTTACAGATATGATTGTGATTAAAAAGACCCAAATCAAAAAGGAAAATTTTTACGAGCTATATAAATTAGAGAATATAGGTGGAACTATTTTAAGGTATGATGAGTTTCAATCTAAGTACGATAAAAAAGTAGCTCATATTCCTTTGATTCATTTCCCTAAAGGATCACCATATATTTATTTTTCATCCTATGGTGAAAATGGAGCTACTGGGCTTGATATTTATGTAGTAAAAAAATTACCAGATGGTGGCTGGTCTTTAGCTCAGAAAGTAAGGGGAGGTGTTAACACATTTCAAGATGAAGATTTTCCTTATATGAGTCCAGATGGACGTTTTTTATATTTTAGTTCTAAAGGGCATAATTCTATGGGGGGATATGATGTATTTAGAAGTAGATATCTTTCTGAAGAAAATACGTATTTGGCTCCAAGTAATATGGATTTTGCAATTTCATCTCCAGATGATGATATATTTTATATTGTAGATAGTTTAGATAGAAATGCCTATTTTACATCTGCTAGAGAAAGTGAACTTGGTAAATTAACAGTATATCAGGCAAGGGTTGAAAAAATACCAATGCAAATGGCTGTTATCAAAGGAGAGTTTATTAATAGTATTGATAATTCAAATAAAGATATTGAGATAATTGTTTCTAATTACTCAAATGGTAAAGAAATAGGTACATTTAATTCTGATACAAGAAAGGGAAGTTTTCTAATCACTTTTCCTAAAAGTGGAAAATATACTTTTATTATGACAGTAAATGGTGAAGAAGTTTCGCATCAAGCTATAATTAATATCCCTTATTTAAAAGAGTTCAGACCTTTAAAAATGACTATTTCTCATTTAACTGATGTAGGAAATGAAAATTATATTAAAGTTGAACAACAGTTTGATGAACGATTTGAAAATCCAACAGCGATTATGGCAGAAATTTTCAAAGAAATTTCGAAATTAAAACCTAATGCTGCTAAATTTGACTTGGATTCTTTAGATAGATTAGGTAAGGTTAATGAAATATTTGTTGAGGCCGGTTTGGATCCATATTCTACAAAATCTGATGTAGAGAAAGTGATTCAAGATGTAGTTATTGATCTTGAAAAGATTTTTGATGAAAATGATAATAATTCTACAGTGTCCTATCATTTAGCTGAAGAAAAATTGAGAGCATCAAACGATATTCTTGAAGAAATTAAAGAATTAATGACTGATGTCTCAAACGAGAAAGATGTGGTAAAGAAGAATGCAATACTACAATCGGTATATTCAAAAAATGAAATCGCTAAAAAACAAAAAGCGGATGCAGCAAATTATTTAGAATTAGCAAATCAAATTGATGAAGAGAATAATCTAATTCAATTAGAATTGGTTAATGCAAAAAAAGTATTACTTAACGTTAAATCAGTTAATGAAGATGATCGCGTTGCTTTTGGAAATATAATTTATAATGAAAAAGTTTTCTTTGATGAACATGTGAAGAAAGAAAGTAGAAGTACTAAATCGGATCAGATAATTATAGCGGGATCAGCAAACATAAAAGAAATTGCTAAAATTAACTCTGAATTAGTTCGGCTGAATTCTGAAATCTCTAGACTTGAAAAAGAAAATAATAACGCTAGAATTAATGGTGAACAAGCTAAAAAGAAAAAAGTAAAAGAAAATTTTTCAAGATTAATAGTTGAAAATGAAAGCGAAATTGAAATGTTAACTAATGAAATTAAATCTAATAAATTTAAAATTGATACGTTTTCAGAAGGTGAAGAGAATTCAAATTTAACTAGTTCTGCTCAAGAAATTAATGACCCTGCTTATGCTGTAAAAGCGTATACTACAAAAATTCATCCTAATGATAAGGCTAAAATAAAAAGTAAGCTAAATGAATCCAATTCAGAATATACTAATATTGAAAATCTATTAAGTACTAATAATATCAAAGGTCAAGGGGTTAGCTTAACCGGATTAAACGAAAGTAGAACTGATTTTACACCTTCAGAATGGGCAGTAGCTATTGATGAAGAAATTAAAGCTCAGGAAAGAATAATGTATAAGTCTACAGATAAAGATGAAATTGATAAAATTAAAGGTGAAATTGTAAGACTTACCGCTTTGAAAGAAGTTAAAACGAATAATCAAGATTCTGAAAATGCGTTGGCTGCCAGAAAAGAAATAGCAGACGATTACGAAACTGAAGCCATTAATTTAAATCAAATTACTAATAAAAATGAGCGTATTATTGCTCAAAATAAATTAGTAGAAGAAACAATAGATAAGGTAAAATCAGAGATTGTAAGTTTAAGAGCGGAAGTAGCAAGAGATCCTTCAAACTCTGAAGCTTCAACAAAAATTAAAGAATTAGAATTGTTAAATGAAGAATTGTCTACTAAAATTGATAATTCTGTTGTTGACTACTCTGAGGTTTCAACTGCTGTTAGTTTAGATAAAGTTTATCCAAGTTTTAATGAAAAGGTAGAAAAGATTACTAATTCTACTTTAACGGATAAAGAAAAGGCAGGCCGAAAAGTAGCTTTAAACAATAAATTACTATCTAATGTTGATAATGAAATTAAAGCTCTAACAGCTTACGCAGCAACTAATCCTTCAAATAAAAGTGACATTGATGAAAGAATTATTGCCCTTAAAAAAGTAAAATCTGAAAAATCAGATGAAAATATAAGACTGAAAGTCATTAGTCAATCAAATGATGTAGCTGATACTCCAAATACAGATGATATATTTAAAGAATTCAGAAATCTTAAAACTGAAGTTTATGAAACGAATGTAATGCCTAATTATGAGTCAAAACGTTCAATTATTGATAATTCTAGTTCAACCGAAGAAGTAAAAGCAAGTGAAGATATTAAATTAAACACTGAACTAGTTTCAATGATTAATAGTGAAAAAGAAGCATTAAAAAAATATCTAAGTACTGAACCTGCGAATAAGAAGGATGTCGAAAAAAGAATCAAAAATCTGGAAGCATTAAAACAAATAAAGTTGACGGAAAATGAACTTAATCAAAACTTTATAGATAAAAATCCAAGTTCTATAGATGATAAAACTTTAATATCTGAATTAATGCCAGATTATCAGAAACAACAAAATGTAATTAATAATAGCTTTAAGTCAGAAAATGAAAAACAAAAAGATATTACTGCATTAAATAATGAACTAAAATCTATAATTGATACTAAAATTTTAAGTAAAGAAGGAAGTTTAGCATCTGATATCAATAATGAAGAGATTAAAAATGAATTAAATAGCTTAAGACAATTAAAGGAAAATTTAGAAACAAAAGAAGGTCTAACATTGAGTTATTTAGAGTCAGTTTCAGAATCGGTTTCGGCTACTGATTTACTTTCTACTTATAATACTAAGAAAGAAACTATAGAAAAGTCAGAGGATACTGAAGCTCAAAAAGCAAAAAAGAACATTGCATTAAATAATAGATTAATATCTAAAATTAATGTTGAGAAGGAAGCATTGAACACCTATTTAAAATCTGATCCGGCTAACAAAAAAGAGATTGTAAAGAGAATTAAAAATTTGGATAAATTAATAGTAACGGCAACAAAGGAAAACGAGATCAATTCTTCTATTATTGAAAGTACAACTGATAATATATTGAGTATTAGTAAAATTACAGCTGACTTTAAATCAAAAGAAGCGGAGAACAATAAAATTGAAAATACGAATCAAAAAGCACTTGCCCAAAACCAATTAATTGAAGAAACATTATCTATTGTTGAAACACAAGTTTCTGATTTGGAATCAAAGTTAGAGAAGGATCCAACAAATGATTTGATTCCAAATCAAATTGAAGAGTTTGCTGAGTTTAAGAATGATTTAAATTCTAAAGTAAACGATAGTGCAGTGGATTTATCTGGGATTAGTGGAGCTGTTGAAATAGCTGATATACTTCCAACTTATTTTACTGAAAAGGAATCTATTGATAATTCTGAAGCTGATAAGACAGTAAAAGCAAATGATAATATTGCATTAAATAATAAATTAATTTCTAAAATTAATACTGAATTAGAAACTTTAAATTCTTATTTGAGCACTGAGCCAGCAAATAAGAAAGATGTTGAAAAACGTATTAAAAATTTGAAGCAATTTAAATTGACTGCAATTGGAGAAAATGAAGTTAATCAATCAATTATTGAGAGCGTAAATACAACTGATGCTGTTATAAGTATTGCTAAAATTACAGATGACTTTGAATTAAAAGAAGTAGAGAACAATAAAATTGAAAATTTGAATCAGAAAACACTTGCCCAAAATCAATTAATTGGAGAAACACTATCTATTGTTGAGGCACAAGTTTCTGCTTTGGAATCAAAGTTAGAGAAAGATCCAACAAATGATTTAATTCCAAATCAAATTGAAGAATTTGCTGAATTTAAGAATGATTTAAATTCTAAAATTGATCATAACGTAGTGGATTTATCAGGGGTTAATGGGACTGTTGAAATAATAGATATACTTCCAACTTATTTTACTGAAAAGGAATCTATTGATAATTCTGAAGCGATTGAAACAGTAAAAGCAAATGATAATATTGCATTAAATAATAAATTAATTTCTAAAATTGATACTGAATTAGAAACTTTAAATTCTTATTTAAATACTGAGCCAGCAAATAAGAAAGAGGTTGAAAAACGTATTAAAAACTTAGTGAAATTAAAATCTGGAGCTAATAAAGAGAATGAAATTAATCAAAAAACTATTAACGATAGTAATACTGAATTTCCTACTGTTGATATAGTGAGTATAGATAAAGTTATTTTAGATTTTGATACCAAACAATCAGAAATTAATAAAATTGAAAATGTTAATCAAAAAACACTTGCTAAAAATAAACTAATAAGTGAAACAATAATTATTGTTGATGCACAAGTTTCGGCTTTGGAATCAGAACTAGTGAATGAGCCAACAAATGATTTAATTCCAAATCAGATTGAAGAGTTTGTTCAATTGAAAGAGAATTTAAATTCTAAAATTGACAAATCAGTGGCTGACTTGTCAATACTTAGCGCGACAGTTGAAATAGGTGATTTATTACCGAATTATTATTCTGAAAAGGAATTCATTGATAGTTCGAAAGGAAGTGAAATTGTAAAAGCAACTGAAAAGATTACTTTAAATGGGAAATTAATTTCTAAAATTGATACGGAGTTAGTGGCTTTAAAGAATTACTTAGCTTCTAACCCTGCTAATAAAAGTGATATAGAAGAAAGGGTTAAAGATTTAGAAAATTTAAAATTTGTAGCAGATAATGAGAATGTTAGTTATCAAAAAGTAATTGACTCAGAACCTCAATTATTGTTGGGATCTATTTCTGTAGGTGACTTAATACCGGGATTTGTGGAAAGAATTGAAAGTATTGATAATAGTGACGAAACAGATTCAAATAAAGCAATAGCTAAGAATAAACTTAATTCAGACTTGATAACAGAGATTGATTTAAAAATGATAGAGTTAACTAATTTAAAAGAAAATAATCCAAAACAATTAAAAGAGATAGACGAACAAATAAGTAGATTAACGCAGTTAAAAATTAATACCTTAAAAGAAATTGAAGTTATTGAAGATATTATTAAATCTACTTCTGAATTACAAGCTTCATCAGGTACAAAATCTAATTCGATTGCTGATTTAAGTGTTGATGATTTTTCAACGACTGAAGGAAAAGAAGCAATTGAATTTTTAGAAGATGAATTAATTGAATTGAATGAAATTAAGGCAGACTTAGCTAAGTTAGAAACAGAAAAAGAAAATGAGACGTCAGAAAAATCAATTAATAGTATTGATAAAAAAATCACAAAGAATAAACTTAAACAAGCTCAGGTTGAAAATGAAATAATTGAAGAGTTAGCTAACGTTAATAGTCGAGAGTTATCTATTAAACAGGCGGAAGTTATTAATTCAGAGCTAAATGCTAAATCGTCTGGTTTAATTGATAATGATTTATTAAATGCAGACGAGCAAGTTAAAAATGCAAAAAATAAACTTGCTGACGCTGAAGGTTTAAGAAATGTAGCAGGAGCATCTAAAAATCCTATAGAAGCTAATGAAAAGTATAAAGCTGCAATGGTGTTAGAAAATGAGGCTAAAGTGGAAATGGATGAATCGATTACAACTTATAAAACTGCGATCGTTGTAAATGAATTAAATTCAAAAAGTTCGATATTAACTTCTGTTGATGAAGGTATTGAAAATAGAACATCTACAAAATTATTTGATCAAGCTAATAGTATTGAAAAGCAAGCTAATTATTATGAAAATAGAGCAAATGTTTTAAGAGATAGCGCAGAGACTGTGAAAAGAAAATACAAAGATGCCATATTAATTGATGTGCAGTCGAATGAAAATATGGCGAATGACTTAAGAACAAAAGCTTTTGATGTTAAAGAAAAAGCGACTGATCTTAAAGCTCAGGAAGATGAATTGTTAGCACTAACATCAACTGATAAAGTAGCTGTTTTTGAAGGTAAAGAAAAAGATGAAACGTTAGAAACTGACGAATATAAAGCTTACTTTGAAACAAAACTAGCTGCAGATGAGGATATGGAAAAAGCTATGTCTTTAGAAAATGAAATTATCGATTTAAAAATTAAGTCAAAACGTAAAATTAGAATGGCTGTTGTTATAGGTGGTGACGTAAATTCAATTTCTAATGATGAAGAGATTAAAAAATTACAAGCAGAAATTGATGCCTTAACTATAGAACAAGAAATGTATAAGGAAAATGCAATTCAAAAATATAATGAAGCTAAGACGACATTAAATGCTTCAGAATTATCTGATGAAGCTAAGAACAATATTATAGCTTTTTCAAATTCAAATGAACAACCAAAAGATAAAGTGTTGGAAACTTATGATCCTTTGTTAGCTGATTTTAAAGCACCAGAAAAACTAAGTACTGATATTTTTAGAACAACTGATGTTGCTATTTATTCTTCAGTAAAAGATATTCCTGTAGATGCAGTTCAACCATCAGGTTTAGTTTATAAAGTTCAAATTGGAGCGTTTAGAAATGAACCAGATAAAAAATACTTTGATAAATTTGCGCCAGTTTCGGGGCAATCTTTAGATAATGGAATTACGCGTTTCATGGTTGGTTATTTCACAAATTTTAACCCAGCAAATACGGCTAAAACGAAAGTGCGTGGAATGGGAGATTATAAAGATGCATATGTTGTCGCTTATTATAACGGAGAACGTGTTTCGATTTCAGAAGCAAGAGTAATAGAATTGAATAATGGAATTCCAACAACTGAATTTGTAGAGTCTACAGTTTTAACAGGAGTTGAAAAAGGAACACCTACAATTAATAACACTAATTCAGAGAATCAGAATCCAAGAGTAGATAATGATACAGTAACTGATAACAAAAAGACAGACAATACAACAACAGATAAGACTACTGAGCAGGTTGTAAATGATACTAAAAAGGTTATTGTAATGCCTATTACTGATGCTGAAAAAGCTAAAGCATCTTATTATACAGATTCTCCAAACGCTGCAAAAGCGAATCAAGTAGAAATTATGAAAGGTTTATTTTTCACGGTTCAAATAGGAGTATATTCAAAACCTGTGCCTGCAGCTGCATTATTTAATACTTCGCCTTTAAATAGTCAATTGACACCAACTAATAAGATTAGATATACAACTGGAATTTTTAATTCAGTTAATGAGGCTTCTGTTAGAAAAGCGGAAGTAGTTGGATCTGGTATTGTTGATGCGTTTGTTACTGCTTATTTTGATGGTGAAAGAATTACTGTAGCGAATGCTAGAGGTATATTAAAATCAAAAGGACAAGCAGTATTATTTAGAAATCAACTGTCATCAGAAACAAGCGGTACAGATAATAATGTACTAGATAAAAATGAATCAACTAATAGTGTTGTTTATGAAAAAGGAAATATTCATTACAGAATTTTAATTGGAAAATTCAAAAAGAAAGTACCTAGAAAATATGCTGCATATTTGTTTAATACGGAGGGGGTTGTTTTTGAAACTGAAACTGACCTTGAAAAGAATATTTTCCTGTTAACAACTAAACAAAATTCAATCAGTGCAGTTAAAGAACACTTAGTAGAGTTAAGTGAGTTAGGAATTGAAAATATGCAATTAGTATCTTATCATAATACTGATATTATTGATTTTAATGTAGCACAAAGTATTAATGATGACAAAGTACCAGATAATTATATAACACTTGATGAACCTCAAGGTGTTGATGCTGACTTTTTACTGTACCAGGCAGAAGGGATTTATTATCAAGTGGTAATTGCAGAATTTGAAGATGTAGTTCCAGTTGGTTTAGCGACATTGATTATTGAATTAGATCCTGATACATATGAAGAAGAAACTAATGATTTTGGATCAGTAACTTATGTATCGACTAAATTGGAGAGTTTTGTTTTAGCTAATGACCAATTAAATACATATGTGGCTAAAGGGTTTAAGGCAGCAAGAATTATTGCAATGCATAAGTATAATGAAATAAGTGTTGAAAAGGCGAAAGCTATAAAAGGAAAGTAAAATGACTGAAACAGCAGTAGAAGAGCAGGTAAGCCAAAAAGCTAAAATTGTTGAAACGAATGATTTAATAATTTATAATGATGATTACAATTCGTTTGATCATGTTATAAATTCATTAGTTAAAGTGTGTAAACATGAAAGTATACAAGCAGAACAATGTACATTCATTATTCATCATAATGGAAAATGTGCAGTAAAAAAAGGAGAGTTAAAAACCTTAAAACCAATGCGTGATGCCTTATGTGAAAGAGGAATTGATGCTAAGATTCATTAAAAGTGTAAAAATCTTTGATTTAATAGAAAAGAATGAGTACTTTTGCACTCAGAAAATGGCTCCGTAGTTCAACTGAATAGAATACCACATTACGGCTGTGGCGGTTGTAGGTTTGAATCCTACCGGAGTCACCAAGTAGGACAAAAGGGAATTATATCCCTTTTGTCCTTTTGTTTTCCCCTCGAACCTCCCAGTATTCTTAAGTATTAGTCCCATTACAGAATTAATAGATGTGGTTCTAACTTTGTTTTTTTCAAATGTGAACTTTTCGGGGAAAATAGAACCAAGTAATTGTTTTTTATCCTGTACGTTACTGTTTTTATACCATTCAACGATATTTGGTAGAATTTTAATTGCTTTGTTTACTTGTTGCTTTAAATTAAGTTTTTGGTCTTTTAAATCGTTCAACTTTGCTTTAACATCATAGATACGATTATTCAAACGCTCCTTTAATTCCTTATAATCCCCTGCTTCTAAATCTCCATCTAAAAAAGAATTTTGTAACACTTCTTTGCGTTGCTCCAATTTTTCTAGTTGTTGTTTGATTGCAGTTCTTTTTTGTGAACACCCATTAGTTGCTCCCCCTAATTCAGATTCAAGGATTGTTGTATAAAGCGTTTCAACTTCTTCAATCAATTCAATCCCTGCTAATAGCTTTTCCATTTCTTTATTCGCTATATCCGCTCTGTAACGTTCTTTTTTACAATGAGCACAAAAGTAGTAATAGTGTTTTTCTCCACTTCTACTACGTGAAGCACTACCTGTTATATGTTTATCACAATTAGAACAATTGAGTAAACCACGCAAAGGAAGTTCTTCACGGTCTTTAATAACAGAAATACCAATATTTTGTTTATGTTTTTTCCCTCGACCTCTTAGAACGTATTGTACCTTTTCAAAAAGGTGTTCCGCTACAATTCCCTCATGTACACCCTCTACTACATACTCCGCTTCATCTTTATATGCTGAAACTCTAATTTTACCCATATAAACAGGATTACGAACCATTCTACTAATGGTACTTCTAGAAACCTTTAATCCCTTTTTATTAGCTTCTAAGCGTATATCATTCAAAGAACGGTTGTTCTTTGCTAATTCTTTAAAAATCCACCCCACAATATGTGCATTCTCTTTAGGAACTATAATTGGTTTATTAATTTCATCCCGTTTATTTGTATAACCAATAGGAGCGGTGGTAGTCCACCTACCTGCTTTATTCGCTCCACGTATTCCCCCTCTAACTTTTTCAGAACGTATATCATTATCCACTTCGGGTAATGTTAAATAGATGGAAAGCATTATTTTACTTTGCGGAACATTAAAATCAATTGGTTGCGTAATTGCTTGGGGTTCAATTTCCCATTTTTTCATTTTCGCAATCATTTGATAAGCGTCTGGTGCGTTCCTAGAGAACCTATCCCATGAAACAAATAGAAAATAATCTATCTTTCTATGATTAGATTTTGCATAAGTTAAAAACTTGTTGAACTCTGGACGATTAAAGTTCTTTGCGCTGTGGTCTTCTCTATAAAGTATAGCAATTTCAATATCATGTGCTAAACAATACTTTTCTAGTTGTTCTCGCTGTACTCCTAAACTATACCCTCTATCAGCTTGTTCGTCCGTGCTTACTCGTATATATATAACTGCTTTTTTCATTCTCAGTAAAATTTTGATTTTTGGTGATTCCCTCAATTTCTAA
>Ga0256845_1000160_pt1 | contig 62276 bp, 43 predicted proteins | sample RiftiametaG_FD_189101 | JGI IMG/M metagenome (GOLD analysis project Ga0256845, IMG submission 189101) | Tube worm associated microbial communities from hydrothermal vent at the East Pacific Rise, Pacific Ocean - Riftia | ecosystem: Host-associated > Annelida > Integument > Unclassified ...
ACGGCATTTAGTAAGGGTTAACCCCGATTTAGAAATACACCATTTTGGTTATTGTCCAAAATAGATGTAGTTTTTTATCGCTATACAATAGAAAACTATTTTTGTTTTCTATTGCATAGTTTGGGTTTAATTAATTGATAACCAATATAAAACTGTTAGGTCTTGTGAATTTAAGATAATAGTTAAATAATTTTTTTGATAATTTATTTTTATTAATTTAACTTAGATATATTAATTTCATTGTCAAATTTTGGCTGAAATAACCGTAAAACCTGAAAAATTATGTTAATAAAAGGTAGTATAAAATCGAAATTATTGTTTTATATTAATACAATAATATTTGTGATGTTGGCATTGCTGGGAACTTTTATAGGCATTAGGAATCATGAATATGCATTAAAAAAAGCTGAACAAAATACAAAACTTTTAGCTGAAAATAGAGCACAGCAAACATTGCGTGAATTGGATAAATGTATTGCCCTTATCGAACAAGGTGCATCTGTTATTTCGTTGGTAAATAATACCGGCAAAAAAGTTGACTATAAATTACTGAAAGGCACTCTTTTGGAATTGTTAAATAAAGATGAATTTATAAAAAACGGTTGGATTGTTGTATCAAATAAGGTTTTATCCGATACATCGTTATTGCCTGTTGCGTGGACACTGGTTACCGCAGAGAGTTCTAATCATAAGGTAAGTATTGAACACAACAGATTAAATGTAGATGATTATTTGAAAAAATACGGATATCTTACTTCAACAAAAATATCGGAGCCTTATAAAAACGGGAAAAGTTATTTTGTAAATATTTCAACGCCTGTTTTTAATAACGGAGGTGAGAAAATCGGTTATTTAGGATTTGTATTTGATTTAAAATGTCTGAATAAAATAGTAAAAGATAAACAGCATAATCAAATAAACACAGTATCGGTATTAACCGACGAAGCAGTGTTTATAGCACATCCTGATAATACATCTGTTGGGGATAAATTTTCGGATGACAAGCCCGATGAAAATGAAAAATATTCGGTAGAGGCAAATATACTTAAAGGTGTTGAATTTGATATTACCTATAAAAACGACAAAGGACTATTTTATTATTATTTTAAACCGTTTAATATTACCGAAAATCAAAAATGGTTTATACAGATTGAAGTTCCGATGCATGTAGTTTTGCAAGATTCAAAAAAGGGAATTGCCAAATCAGCTTTGATAGCATTGATAGGGTTTATAATAATCTCGATATTAATTTACTTTATTTCAAAAAGTATTACGGTTCCCATTAATAAAGTAACAACCATTCTCGATTATTTGGCAAAAGGAAATTTAAACAGTATTAAAGATATTGAAATAGATACCGGTGACGAGTTGCAAAAAATGGGAAAGAGTCTTAATAAAGTAGTAAGCGGACTTAAAAAAACCGAAAAATTTGCAATAGAAATCGGTAAAGGCAAGTTTGATGCCGAATATACTTTGCTAAGCGACGACGACCAACTTGGCAAGGTTTTAATAAATATGCGTGACAGCTTGAAAAGAAGTGCCGACGAAGAACAAAAGCGAAAAGAGGAAGATGCAAAAGAGACGTGGACAACACGTGGAATCACAAAGTTTGGTGAGATACTTAGGAACAATACAAACGATTTACAGAGTCTTGGTAGCGGAATAGTAACCAACTTAATTGATTATCTGAAAATTACGCAAGGAGCACTTTTTGTTTTGCAAGATGAAGATACTGATAATCCGTATTTTAAATCGGTTAGTGCAGTAGCTTACGATAGAAATAGAAAATTAGACAAAGAAATACATATAGGTGAAGGATTGGTTGGTAAATGTGCTTTTGAAAAGAAATCTATCTATTTAACCGAAGTTCCCGACGATTATATTAACATTACATCGGGATTGGGAGATGCAAATCCTAACTGTATTTTAATTGTTCCTTGTATTTTAAACGATATTGTGTATGCGGTTATTGAGATAGCATCGTTTACGCCGTTGAAAGAGCACGAAATTAAATTTGTGGAAAGACTTAGCGAAAGTATCGGTTCTACAATTTCGAATGTTAAAATTAATGAAAAAACTTCGCAACTGCTCAAAGAAAGTCAAAAGACTAGCGAAGAACTATCGGCACAAGAAGAAGAGTTGAGGCAAAATCTTGAAGAGATGGAAGCTACACAAGAAGATTTGCAGCGGCAAATGAAAGAGAATGAAATAATGAAACAACGCTTTGTGCAACAAAGTGCTCTGCTTGATTCGTTACTTAATTCATTGCCCGATTATATTTATTTTAAAGATAAAAACAGTAAATACCTGAAAATAAGCAAGTCGATGCTTAGTTTATTTGGAGCAAAAACAGTTGACGAAGTAACAGGAAAATCCGATTTTGATTTTTATGCTACCGATATTGCTAAAAAATCTTATCAGGAAGAGCAAGAGATAATGAACAGTCTTAAAGGTTTTACAAATAAAATTTTACGCGAAATTAATTCTGACGGAGCGGTTATTTGGAATAGTGTGACAAAATTACCTTTGTTAACCGAAGAAGGCGACTGCATAGGAACATTCGGAGTATCAAAAGATGTAACCGAATTAAAAGAGATGGAGATTAGAACTCAAATTCAAAAATCTGAATTGTCAAGCATTATTGATGCAATTAAAAACTCTACTTATATGGCAGAATACGATGCCGACGGTAAAATTATTGATATTAATGATGCTCTGCTTAAATTACTTAACCTGAAAAAAGAAAAAATTATAGGAAAATATCATAATGAAAATATTGATATAAAAAATATTCCCGAACAAGATTACAACAAATTTTGGAAAGATATTTTAAACGGTAAAATCAAGCATTTGCAAAATAAAATAAGTATAAACAATAAAAAGATTGTTCTTTCCGAAACATATTCGCCCATATTTGATGTTAACAATAAAGTAGTTAAGGTGATTAAAATAGCATTTGACATTACCAAGTATGTAAATAAGTGATAATAAGAAAGGTAGTTTAGCGTTATATAAAGAAAAAATATAAATTATGAAACATCCTTGATAAATTTATTTAACACACACAGCTTGTTCCGAAATAACTTCGGAAAGCATGATTATTGTAGAAAACTTGTCCGCCTTTGGAGGATGCAAAATTGAAAGTGTGAAATAACAAATAGGATGTTCCGGCTGGCAACTAAAAAATAAAAATTAATCAGATGAAAAAAGTTATTAGCATATTACCCGAAACCTTTCTTATGGCAGGAGTAATTTACTATTGGTTCTCAGTAGCATCGGTTTTTAATCCCATAGCAATTATTCTTTTTTTGCTTTTAGGATTTACACTGTTTTTTAAAAATGCGACTTTGGCGGTATTTACATCGGCAATTTTAGGATTGTTAAGTTTGTATATGATACTGGCTGTTATTTCGGAGTTTAGAGAATTTGAAACAGGCGATACTGAAGGTATAAAATTACTTACTACCGGACTTTTGCTTTTTCTGGCAACATTTATTATGTCGATAATAATGGGAGTTAAACATTTAATAAAAAAAGCAGTATAAAAAGTATTATCTTTGTAATAAAAAAGATATGGAACATCAAATATCAATAAATTATCCTGAAAAATTGGCATTTACATTAAAAATGGGAAATGTGGAATTTGCTAAGGAGATAAAAATAATTTCTTTGGTCAAATTGTATGAATTGGGTAAAATTTCATCGGGATTAGCAGCAAAAACACTTGGTTTAAGTCGTATTGAATTTCTTGAATTGTTAAAAAAATATAATGTTTCGTATTTTAACAATGAATCTGAAAATGAATTAACAGATGATTTGAATAATGCGTAAAGTTATTACAAATACCACACCTGTTTTATCATTATTAAAGATTGATAAACTTGATATATTAAAAGAATTATACGGACAAATAATAATTCCTAATGCAGTATATCAAGAAATCGAAGAGGGAAAGTATAAAGAATTTTATACGGATTTAAAACAAATTGATTGGATAATTATTAAAAGTATTAAAGATAAAAAATCATGTGAGTATTTTGTTGACCTTGATAATGGTGAAACAGAAGTTTTAATTTTAGCAAAAGAAATAAATGCAGATTTAATAATATTAGATGAGATAATAGGAAGGAGATATTGTAAGGTTTTAAAATATAATTTAACCGGAACACTTGGAGTTTTGTTAAGAGCAAAAGAAAAAGGGATTATAAAATCGGTTAAAAGTTTATTGTTTGAATTAATAGAAAAAGGAACTTGGTTAAATCCAAAGTTAATTAATGAGGTTTTGAAAATATCAAAAGAAAAATAGTTTATGTATATGATATTATCCGAGTATTTACAGAAAAAAAAAACACATAGAAACATCAATAAAAATAATAAAAAGACCTAACAGGTTTTTAAAACCTGTTAGGTCTGAAATATATAAAATAAAATTTAATCAGATGAGAAAGTCAATAAAAATAACAATAGGAATAATATTAGTATTAATTGTGGCTTACTTTTCGTTACCCAAGTATGCTCAACGAGCATTAATTTATCAAAAAGTTGGAATTGACGATTATACACTGTTTGAAAACAGAACTGTAAAAGCCGGCACTCCACAACCGTGGCAAAAGTCTGATATTGCATCTCAATTAAAAATAGATAGCGATGCTCTTGCCGAGTTTGAAGATTATCAAACAATAGCATACCTTATAATTAAAGACAATAAAATTATATTTGAAAAGTATTGGGACGGTTACGGACCCGAATCGTTGACAAATTCATTTTCAATGGCAAAAAGTATTGTTAGTCTGCTTGTGGGAGCAGCCATCGATGATGGAGCAATAAAAAGCATAAATCAGCCTGTGTCTGATTTTATAGATGAATATAAAACAGCTGAAAATGCAAAACTGACAATTAAAGATGTGATAACCATGAGTTCGGGATTGAATTGGGACGAAAGTTACGGTTCTCTGTTTTCAACAACTACCGATGCATACTATGGAACAGATATAAAGAACCTTATTTATTCATTAAAAGTAGTTGAGCAGACCGGAAAAGTTTTTAAATATTTAAGTGGAAATCCTGAACTTCTTGCTATGGTTTTGGAGAAAGCAACAGGTAAAACCATATCGGAATATACTTCGGAAAAATTTTGGAATCCTATGGGTGCCGAACACGATGCTCTTTGGTGTTTGGATAAAAAAGACGGAATGGAAAAAGCATATTGTTGTTTTAACTCTAATGCACGTGATTTTGCACGTTGGGGACAGTTGGTGTTAAACAACGGAGTGTGGAACAGCGATACACTTGTTTCGCCGCAATATGTAAAAAATGCTGTAACTTCTGCTTCTTACCTAATTGACGAAACAGGAAACAATATTGATTATTACGGTTATCAATGGTGGATAATAAATATAGGAGACGATAAAATTCCGTATATGCGAGGCATCTTAGGACAGTATGTTTTTATTATTCCTTACGAAAATGCGGTAGTGGTTCGTCTTGGCAGAAAACGCAGTAAAAATTATACCAATCATCACCCCGATGATACCTATTTATATTTGCGAACAGCCAAAACAATTATTGCAAAGTATAATAAGTTAGTAGAGTAACTTTTATATTGGCTCATGTTATAAACTTTACCAGTTAACAGGTTCGATATTATGTTCAGCTAAATATTGATTTGTTAAACTAAATTGGTGATTGCCGAAAAAGCCGCGAGAAGCAGACAGTGGCGACGGGTGAACCGATTTTAATATAAGATGCTTGTTGGGGTCAATCATTTCGGCTTTTTTCTGAGCATAAGCACCCCAAAGAATAAAAACAATATTCTCTTTTTTTTGAGCTATTAAATTAATTACGGCATCGGTAAAAGTTTCCCAGCCTTTTTTTTGATGAGAGCCTGCCTGATGTGCTCTTACAGTTAGAGTTGCATTTATTAAAAATACGCCTTGTTCTGCCCAACGGGTTAAGTCGCCCGATTTTGGTATTTCTATTCCCAAGTCGTTATTAATCTCTTTAAAAATATTTCGTAACGACGGAGGAAATGTTACTCCGTCTTTTACCGAGAAACATAAACCGTGAGCTTGTCCGGGTCCGTGATATGGGTCTTGACCTATAATAACAACTTTAACTTTGTCGAATGGGCAAAGGTTAAAAGCATTAAAGATTAAATTCCCGGGAGGATAAATAGTGTGTTGTGAATATTCTGTCTTTACAAAGGAAACTAAATTGTTAAAATACTCTTTTTCAAATTCTTGTTGTAATATCTTTTCCCAGCTTTGTTCAATATTAACGTGCATCTATGTAAAAGGTTGTTAGTTCATACTTGGATTAACCGGAGCATTTGCCCATAAAGAATAAGCATCACCCAGTTCGGTAAGAATCTCTTTCCATGTTTTTTCGTTGGCATGCATTATTTTATCAGTTGATATATCAGTTACAATCCATACTTTATCGTCAATTTCGTCGTATAATTGTTGAGGAGACCAACCGCTGTAACCTATATAAAACCGTATCTCTTCGGGAGTTATTTTTTTGTTTTTAATATGTTCTTTGAGTAAATCAAAGTTTCCACCCCAGTAAACATCTCCTATAACATGTGAACTTTCAGGTAGCAAATCAATTCTATTGTGTAGATAGTGAACAGTTTCGGGGCTTACCGGACCTCCTAAAAAGCACTGTGCTTGAAATTCGGGAAAGTCAGGAAACAGTTCGTTAATTTTTATCTTAACAGGTTTATTTAATATATAACCTATTGTTCCATCTTTGTCGTTATGTTGAGTTATTAACACTATCGACCTGCCAAAATACGAATCGGGAGAAAAAGGTTCTGAAATTAAACATTTGCCTTTTTCAACATTCGACAGATAGTGATTAATATTGAATAAATTTATTTCTATTCCCATAACGACAGTATGTTTACTATATGTAAAGTTAAAAATATTTTTTATGTATAGACATACAGATAAATAAAAAATTATTTCTTTTTTGAATATTTACTAAGCCAAACTATCCATAATACAAATATTGAAGGATACATTAGTAGTGGTGATACTACATCGTGAATTAATTGTGTGTGTGTAGGATTTTTATATTGTCCGTAAGCAATAAATGCAGCTCTGATGATATTAATAAACATTAATAATAATGTTCCCAAAGGAATATACCACAGTTTGTTGATAAATTTGCCTGTTTGAAAAATAATAAAAACAATAAAAAACAGATATTCTCGTATTCCTAAACATCCGTAAGCGAATATTATTCCTTGTGTGCCTGATATTTTAAGAAAATTACTTTGGGTAAATACATCAAAATTAAAAATAATTAATATAAATTTTGTGGTATTAACTTCTATTATTGTTAACAGCGAGTTTATGCCTAATGTTTTTATTATATTTCTAAAAAAAGGAAAATCACTGAATAGAGCAGATACAGCCCATGCAAAAAAAAAGGAAATTATATAAAGTATAATTTCCTTTTTAAGTTTATCGGATATTTTGAAAATATTTATTGACATTATTAAATTATATTACTGCTATTTTTGGCTGTATTCATCTTTTATTTTTTTTAAAAAATAAATAGAACTACCGATAACTAACAGCAACATGCCATTGGGTACAGAAATAGGATGTCCACCGCTGCCGTCACCCGGATCAGGAGGAGCCATTGCCTTTCCACTTCTGCTCCATGTGTTGTCGTTTGAGAATGTTTTTTTAGAAAAGTTGCCTTTTTTACTGCTTTGTTTAGGAGGCTTACTATCACCATAAGCAAAACTAACTCCTGTAATAAGACAGAAAGACAATATTAAAATAAATATTTTTATTACTCTTTTATGCATGGATTAAATCAAATATTATAGTTTGTAAAAATAACAAAATCAATTTATTTAGCAATAACTTTTTGATTAATAACTTTATTTCCAACAATAACTTTAATAATATATGTTCCTTGTCTGTTTATTTCAAACTTTTGAACTTTTGAATTATCAGTTGTTTTTGTTAATATAAGTTTACCTGTAATATCATATACTTGTATAATTCCGGTATTAGACTCAAAAATTTGTGATTTTACGAATGCACTATTATTGTTGACATAAATTAACACATCAAATGAATTATTTTTTTCTTCAACAGATAAAGCATTTGTTGTAATAATTAATTGAAGTCTGTTATCAACTTGAGCACTAACATATAAATCATAATTATTTTTTCTTAAATTAATATATTTATCTGTATTTGCATCATAAAGATATATATATATATTATCAGATATATTTTCTATAGCACTTGCCGATATAGTTACAGAACCTGATACGCCTTTTGTTAAACCGACAGGAATAATTAATCCGTCATCTGGTAAGGAGTTTAACAAATCTGTATTTAAAGCATTTATTGCCAAATAAGTTTCATCACTTAATAACGTATAAATATCGGCAATAGTATCATTTGTTGATAATAATTTATATGCATCAAATTTTGAATCAAAATCATCCGTTGCTTCATCGTTAAACATTACCAATGTTTCTGATGTATAAATGCCGTTGTCGGCAGATAAACGAATAAGCGGGAATGATAATTTTGCACTTTTTCTGAAAGTTTGAGATGAAACAATTCTTGCATCATTGTTAAAAGTTAACGACCCGTTATTTGTTGCATGGATAAAAAATCCTTGTCCGGCTTCAATTATTGGTAACATATAGGGAGTGCATGATGATTGATTACATGTAATATAACTTCCTGCCGAAGCATTGTAAATGTATGCTGTAGCATCAACATTACTGAAAGATATTCCTGTACTACTTGTCCAATCTAAAGCACAAGGATAAGGATTACCTACAATTGACCAACCGTAATTATCATCTCCCGGCGATGAATTTGTAACATTTATACTAAGACTGCCGGTATTAAATGTTCCTGAAAATGTTAATGTGTTTGAACCGCTTGAATTTAAAACTGATACTCCTTGCATTACAGAAATACTTGAGTTTGAGTTTAAATGGTCCCAACCGGCATCAGATTCATTATAAGCATTTACATAATATCCCGACCATGTTGTAATAGAGGGAGAAGTTATTGGTGCAGAAACCAATCGCCAATTGGATGTTGAAGGATAATATCTTTCCATTTTTGATGTCCCCGAAACAGATAAAGAACCCGATCCTTTTACTACAATTTGCCCTGCAGTACCATTATCCGAAGGACTTTTTAATAATACATCACCCGATACAGATAGTGTTGCTCCGGTATTAATAGTAAGAGCACCACCGGCATTAATTGTAAGTTTCTCTATTGTATAAGATTCGTTACTTCCAATGACAGGTTTATTGGTTGTATTGGGAATAATAACACTTACCGATGATGTAGGAACGCTGCCCGAACTCCAGTTTGAACCCGTATTCCAATCGGTACTGCTATTACCTTGCCATGTTATTGCTCCTAGAGTAGTTCCCGATTTTGAATTGACATCAGTTGTAATAGTAGTATTGTAAATGGCATTACTGCCTGAGTTATTATATTCATAAACAATAAAAGTGTATGATTTAGATTCTGTTAAATTTGTAACGGTAACTGTTGACCCTGTTCCGTTATAAACAACATAATTACCTGTTCCCGTAATGTCACCTGAGCCAAAACTTGCATTTGCAGTATATGCTGTAAAATCAGAAGGAGTAACATTTGTTGTTGAATTTTCTCTGGCTATAACAATTCTATTATCACCGGTAGTTCCATTTGTCCATAACACTTTTATACTTGTTGATGTAATGTCAGACAAAGTAATACCTGTTGCGGTTGTTGTAGGTGCAGTCTTTAAAGTATATTGGCTATTCGGATTATCCGTAGCTGTAGATGTAAAATATTTTTCACTTCCGGGAATATTATTATATTCAAATATTTGAATCCAATATTCAGTATTAACACTTAAATTTGTTATACTTACAGTAGCTCCGGTATCCGAATATACCGTATAATATCCCGAAGAACCTAATTGAGTGCCTTTTGATGACCAATCGGTGCTGGCTGTATATGTATTCCCATCGGTAGGATTAATAATAGTTCCTTGACCACCTTCTCTTATGGCTACCAGTCGTTTTTCGCCATCTCCTTTTGTCCAATTTATTGTAAACGAGGTAGTGTTTAAATTTGTAAAATTAATAGAAGAAGCCTGAACGGTAGGAGCTGCTTTTTGATTTGTGTTTGCTTGTGCGACAGGTGCATTTGTAAGCATATAATTTATGGCTCCGTTATCGTTATACTCGTATATTTTGAAGTAATATTTTGTGTTTCCCTGTAAATTTGTAATTGTTGCAGTGTTTCCTGTTCCGGCATATACAACATAAAAACCTGTTCCTATTTCAGAGCCATCTCCAAAACTTGTATTTGCATTATAAGTTATTCCGTCTGAAGGATCAGGAAAAGATGGATTAGTTTCCGTTTGTTTTGCTAAAATAATTCTACCTGTTCCATTTCCGTTTGTCCAAGTTAATCCTAAACTATTTGAACTAATTGTAGAAATAGTAAAATGTGTTACTTGTGTTGTAGGTTCACTTGAAAGAGTGAATTGAGAATTGGGATTGCCATCAGCGGTAGTTGTCAAATAATCAATATTACTACCTGTATTATTATATTCAAATGCTCTTAGATAATATTCAGTTCCTACTGTTAAATTTGTAATATCTACAGAAGTGCCGGTTCCGTTGTAAACAACATATTCACCTGAGCCTGAAGATAATTCACTACCTGAACCAAATGCAGCATTTGCTGAATAAGTTGTTCCGTCTTGTGGAACATTAGATACAGCTGAACCTTGTTTGGCAACAATAATAACGCCTGTATTTGCTGCATCACCGCGTGTCCAGCCTGCAGTATAAGATGTTGTAGTCAAATTGCTGAATGTAATATCAGTAGCTTGTGATGTAGGTTCAGCTTTTACTGTAGTTGCATTAACGGTATTGCCGGTTCCTGTAGTTAGAAAGTTTGATGATGTAGCAGTTCCGTTGTAATCGTAAACCTTAAAATAGTATGTTGTATTTTGTTTTAGATTTGTAATAGTAGTAGATGTTCCGTTACTACTGTAAACAACAAAGTTACCGGAACCTATTTCCGTACCTTCACCAAAATTACTGCTTGCAGTATAATCTGTTCCGTCAACAGGGTCAGAACTAACAGCAGAGCCTTCATGAGCTAAAATAATTTTATTGGTACCGTTGCCGGATGAAAAATTCAAATTTAATTGTGTTGCTGTTATGTTAGATGCAGTAATATTTGAAGACTGAGTAGGTTCATCTGCTAAGGTATATCTACTCAAAGGATTATTAGTGGCATTATCGTCATTATAATATTCATTTCCTGAAATATTATTATAGCTAAATACTTTGAAAGTATATTCTGTATTTGAAGATAAATTTGTGACAGATATAGAAGAGCCATCTCCTTTATAAACAACGTAACAGCCAGTTGCAATAATGTCTCCACTGCCAAATGCAGATGATGCACTATAAGTAGTTCCGTCTGTAGGTAATTCTGTTAAACTACTACCTACTTTTCCTACAACAAGAACAGAATCACCATCATCGTTGCTATTCCAAGAAACAGTATATGATGTTGTTCCTATAGAAGAAAATAAAATGTCGGATGCTTGAGTATTGGGTTTCCCTTGTGCTGTTGTTTGGCTTGATGGATTGCCTGATGTTCCGTTAGATATCAGGTAATTTAACGCATCGTTTGTTCCGTTATATTCATATACTTTGAAATAATAGGTAGTGTTAGCAAGTAAATTTGTAACGGTAACTCCTGAACCTGTTCCTGCATATACAACAAAATTACCGGTTCCTATTTCGTCACCCGAACCAAATGTTGCACTTGCAGAATATACAAAACCATCTGTAGGGTTAGCATCAATAGCTGCTCCTTGGTGAGCTAATACTAATCGAGATACTCCATCACCAACATCCCATGATAAAGAAACAGAACTTGATTGAATATTTGAAAATGTAATATTTTTAGCTTGTGTTCCCGGTTCTGTAGCAACTGAATATTTGGAAACAGGATTATTTGTTGCAGTTGATGTTAAATAATCTGTATAAGGTTCTTCATTATTAAATTCAAAAGCTTTTACGGTATATTGTGTTTCTGAACTTAAGCCTGTAATAGAAACAGCTGTTCCTGTTCCTGTATAAACAACATAGCATCCTGTAGCTATAGTTTCGCCTGACCCATAGGTAGGATCAGGATTATAAGATGTTCCGTTTGATGGTGTTTCTGTTAAAGAACTACCTTGTTTTATAACAATTATAACGCTGTCTCCGTTTCCTCTTTCCCATGTTACATTAAAACTTGATGTGGTAATATTTGAAAATGAGAGGTTAAGAGCTTGTGTAGTAGGGGCTGATTTTGGTGTTATTGTATCAGCAGGGTTACCTGAGCCAAAACCATCTGTTTTATAGTTAGTATTACTGCCGGTATTGTTATAATCATAAACTTTAAAATAATACCTTGTATTTTGTTTTAAGTTGGTTACGGTAAATGATGTTGTTGTTCCTGCAGAAACAACAAAATTACCTGTGCCTATTTCGGTTCCGGAGCCGAAAGATGTATTTCCCGTATATTCTGTTCCGTCTGTTGGAATGGCATTTACTGCTGATGCTTCTTTTATCAGCACTAAATGATTGTCGCCATTGCCACCTGATATATTAACTGTAACTTGTGTTGTTTGTAATGATGAAAACGATATGGTTTGAGTTTGAGTTGTTGGTTCACTTTTTAATGTGGTAGTACTATTTGGATTATTTGTTCCATTGCTAATTAAATATTTTATATTACTGCCTGTATTATTATATTCAAAAACTTTAAAAGTATAAGAAGTTCCTTCTGTTAAATTTGTGACATCAACAGTAGTTCCTGTTCCTTTGTAAATAACATAACTTGTTCCTGTTCCTGAAATACTATTTCCTGAACCAAAAGCTGCATCTGCCGTATAATCCGTTCCGTCTGAAGGAGAGTTAACATCACCGTTTGCTTCGGCAACAACTAAACAATAACTGCCGTTGCCGCGAGTCCATTCTAATGTTAATGATGTTTTTGCTATATTAGAAAATACAATATTGGTAGCTTGTGAGGTAGGAGCATCATCTATTGTTGCTTGGTTTTTAGGATTGTCGGTTGCAGTGTTTGTGTTGTAAGCAGTGTCGGTACTATTTATTTCATAATCAAAAACTTGAACCCAATAGTTAGAACCTTTTGCTAAGTTTGATAATGATATAGTATTTCCATTTCCGTTATATACAACATAATATCCTGAGCTACCCAGTTGGTCACCTTTAGAACTCCAATTTGAACTGGCACTGTATGTTTTACCAAAAGTAGGATTTGTAATTGTTCCTTGAGTTCCCTCTTTTACGGCTACAATACGTCCTTCTCCTGTGCCGTTAGTCCAATCAATTCTCATTGAAGTCGTTTCTACAGAAGAGAAAGATAAAGAATGAGATTGAGTTAAAGGAGCTGTTGTTTGATCAGCATGATTCCCTGTAGAAGATACGTTATAGTCTTCATTACCGGTATTGTAATTAAATTCATAAGCGTAAAATTCACATGATGTTTCTTCTGTTAATCCTGTAATAGTCACAGATGTTCCTGTTCCTTTGTAAACAACATAATTATTTGTACTATGAAATCCAATTATTACAGAGCCATTCCCATATACTGTATTAGCAGTATAACCTGTTCCATCTGCAGGGTCGGCTGTTACTCCTCCCTCTCTGGCAACAATAATTACAGAATCGCCGTTTCCCCTTGTCCACGAAAGTGAAATAGAATGAATTGTAGCATCAGTAATTTGAAAATTTGATACTTGTGTTGTAGGTTCTTGTGAAAAAGATTTGTTAAAAATAAATAACAAAGATAAAAACAACAGTAAATTTGTAAACTTATTCATAGTAATAAAATTTTATGCAAAATTAAGAATTTAAAATTACTTATTTATACGCATATATTTATAAAAAAAGTATGTGTTTTTGATAAAAAACAATACATAAGTGATAAAAAAAATATACCGCTTTAAATTATTGCTTATTTTAGCCAAAAAATTATACTTTTAAAGATTCAATGTAGCAAGATGATAAAAAAAAGTTTTTATTTATTTATAATTATATTACTAATCAGTTCAGGATGTGCCAGATATAAAAATATAGCTTACATTCAGGATAGATATGAGGTTGAAGACTCTACAAAACAATATATTACAGTGTCGGAAGGCGGTGACCTTATTCTTATGCCCAACGATAATGTTTATATAGATTTTTATGGTTTGGAATATGAACAGTTAGAATCATTTAAAAAACAATATTTTGAAAGAGCATCGAATTTTAATGAAATATCATTATTTTTAAAGGGATATTTTATTGATGAAACCGGTGGTGTTGAGTTGCCGGTAATAGGAAAAGTTAAAATTGCAGGATTGACATTGTCACAAGCAAAAGATACTTTACAAAAAAAAGTTAATGAATATTTAAAAGGAGCAGTTGTTGATATTCGTTTATTAAGTTATAATATCACCATATTGGGGGAAGTTAAACGACCCGGTAAGTTCCAGTTTTATAAGCGACAAATAAATTTACTTGATGCATTAGCAAAAGCTGGTGATTTGTCGAGATATGGTGATGCCAGACATATTGTGTTGATACGTGAAGAAAACGGAAAAACAGCGACATATAATTTTGACTTAACATCGTCGGATTTTTTTAGTATGCAAACTTTTTGGTTAAAGCCGAATGATGTAATTTATGTTAAACCGTTGAAAACAAAAATAGTTAGTGTTAACTCTCCAACTATATCATTGATATTTACAGGGCTTACTACAATAATATTACTATTAACTTATATTAGATTATAGATATGCAAGAGTTTGATGATATATACAAAGAAGAAACCATTGATATAAAAAAATATATATTTAAAATACTGTCAAATTGGTATTGGTTTGCTATTGCTGTATTTGTTGCTGTTTCGGCTGCTTATGTTATTAACAGATATGCCGACAGGATATACCAAATAAGTTCGACAATATTGGTTATGGAATTAAATAACAATTCTTATTATGCCAGTGATGAGATGATTCAAGGGCTTGATTTATTTAAGCAGGAGACGAATATTCAAAATCAAATGGGAATATTGAGGTCTTTTGATTTAAATAAAAAGGTTATTGATGAACTTGATTTTGATGTTACATACTATCGAGTGGGTAGAATTAGAGATGTTGAGGTATATCAGCCTGCTAATTTAAAAGTTAACATTGATACTTCTCATTATCAAGAATGTGATGTGAAGATTGATATTGTAATCTTGTCTCCTGAAAAATATGAACTTACTATTGATGATTATGTTGAAGATAAAATTTTACGTTTCGGAGAACAGTTTGAAGATGAGTATTTTAGTTTTAATATAACGATAAGAGACCCTGAAAGATTTGATATGGAAAATAACAGTGATTTTTATTTTTATATAAATGATCCTATTAATATTACAAATATTTATCGTCGAAAGCTGGGAATTGAACTTTTAGATGAGGATGGAACAATTCTTAAATTATCTGTTCAGGGTTACGATGCCAAAAAAGAAGTTGTTTATTTGAATAAATTGGCAGAAGCTTTTATTCAATCACAACTTGACAGTAAAAACCAGATAGCAATAAATACCATTAAATTTATTGATAGTCAGATAGGTATGATAGCAGATTCTCTTTATGCAACAGAATCGACTCTTGAATCTTTTAGAACAAAAAACAGAATAATTGATTTATCGCAAGAGGGACAGAGTCTTTATACTCAATATCAAAAATTGGAAGAAGAGAAGGCACAACTTGCCGTTGAAGCTAAATATTATGATTATTTATTAGATTATCTTAATTCGAGGAAAGAAAATCAAGATATTATTATTCCGACATCGGTAGGAGTTAGAGATCAATTGCTTTTAAATCTTATTATGCAATTGAATGAGTTAAATTCTCAGAAACTGACTCTTAAAATACAATCGGTAAAATCAACGCCTAAGATGGAATTAATTGACATGAAAGTAGCGGAGATACGTAAGATGTTAATTGATAATATCAGTAATTTAATTAAAACCAATAAGATAACATATAATGATATAACAGAACGTATATCAAAACTTGATGTTGAAATAGAGAAATTACCATATAATGAAAGGCGATTACTTAATATTAAGCGTAAGTTTGATTTAAATGATCAAATTTATACTTATTTACTTGAAAAACGTGCAGAAACCGGTATTACGCAAGCATCGAATATGCCAAATGCAAAAGTACTTGATAAAGCAAGAGTTGAGCAAGCATTTTTGGTAGCACCAAGAAAAAAACTTAATTATCTTATTTCTTTAGTTATTGGATTGTTAATACCGTTTATTATTATAATTCTTAAAGATTATTTTAATAATAAAATAGAATCAAAAAAAGACGTGGAAAGTAAAACTGATGCTCCTATACTTGGTGTTGTCGGTCATAATAATAAAGAGACGGAATTAGTAGTAATAGATAGTCCGCGTTCTGCTATCTCAGAGTCTTTCAGGACTATAAAAACAAATTTACAATATCTTATTCTTAAAGAGGAGCATAAGGTTATAACAATAACCTCATCGGTAAGCGGCGAAGGAAAAACATTCAGCAGTATGAATCTTGCATCAATACTGGCAATGACAGGAAAAAAAACATTGTTGTTGGGAATGGATTTACGTAAACCGCGACTTCACAGACATTTTAATATTGAAAACAATTCGGGATTAAGCACTTATTTAATAGGTAAAGATTCTATTGAAGATATTATTAAAGACACAGGATATGAGAATTTGTCGGTTATAATTTCAGGTCCTGTTCCGCCAAATCCTGCTCAATTAATTGAAACCGAGGCTTTGAAAAAATTAATTGATTTCGCGAGAAATAATTTTGATTATATTATTGTAGATACTCCACCTATAGCACTGGTTTCCGATGCTTTAATTTTTTCCGCATTTTCTGATATTAATGTTTTTGTTGTCAGACAAAACTATTCACATAAAGATGTGCTTGATTTAATAAATGACTTAAACAAAAAAGCAAATATTCCTAATTTTAATATTTTAATTAATGATGTAAAAGTGCCCGGATATTATGGAAAAAAATATGGTTACGGGCATGGTTATGGTTATGGTTATGGTTATGGTTACGGTTATGGTTACGGCTATGGTTACGGTTATTACGATGATGATAAGAAAGAAGATGAATCATTATTATCATCATTTAAGAAAAAAATTAAAAGGTGAGTTTTTAAATCATAACATTGCATTATTTTATAACAAAAGACACATAAATTATGTTACAAATTATACTTTTATCAATAGGATTGTTGGCTATAGCTTTTATTGGAATGGGATTTAATATTTTTTTCAGAAAAAAAAGATTTCCCGAAACACACGTAGGGCACAATAAAGATATGCGTAAACTAGGAATTGTATGTGCCCAAACAATGGATAAAATAGAACGAAAGAAGGTAAAAAAAGATAATAAATATAAAAATGTAAAGCCTGTTTTAAACATTGATTAACATTTTTTGTTAATATCTTTATAAATGAACAGCAGTATAAATGAAATTGAATTGAAAGATTCAGCGAGAGTAAAATATTCTCCATTATTGATATTGTTGTTTTTATTTTATACTTATTCGTCTTTTGCGGGACAAAAAACCGATACAATATATTTTCAAAACGGGAATAAACTTACCTGTGAAGTAAAAAGTTTAGAAAATAACCTATTAAATATAAGTACTACTGATGCGGGTTATATTAATATTAAGTGGAATAAAATAGACAGCCTTTATATAAAACAATATGTTGTTATAATTCTTGATGACGGAGAGAGAGTTATTGGTACTTTAATACCCGGAGATACTATTGGAAATGATGGTATAGCAGGAGAATTCGGAATAAGGTTTGTTTCTCATCTTTCAATAATACAAATGTATCAATTTAAACGAATATTTTGGAAACGACTTTCAGGAAAAGTAAGTACCGGAGCCGGTTATGTTAAAGCTACTCAAATGGGAGCCATTGAATTTAACGGTAAAATGAGATATTCTGCCGAAAAAAATATTGTTGACACAAAGTATGATGCTTATTGGTCGAAATACAAAAAAGAAGAGGTAACTCAACGGCATAATATGTCGCTTGAATACTATCGTATTTTAAAGAAAAGGTATTTTTATACAGCATTAGTTTCTCTTGAAAGAAATAGTGAATTACAATTGGATCTTCGCTCAAATGTAGGTTTAGGATATGGAAATAATATTATTTTTACTAATAAATCGTTGGGGTTTATTGCAGGTGGAGCACAGGTAAATAAAGAAAAAAGTGCCGATTCAACTAAAAATAATGCCGAAGGTATTTTAGTGATGAGTTATTCTTTGTTTATTTTAAGTTCACCCAAAGTAAGTTTTGATATTTCTTCTACAATTTCACAGAATTTATCTGATATTGAACGAACACGAGTGACAATAAATTCAGCTTTGAGATGGGAAATAATTAAAGATTTTTATATTAAATATAATTTTTATTACACTTTTGACAGTAAACCATTGTCTGAAACAGCAAATAAAATTGACTGGTCAACAAGTGTAGGTATAGAATATTCATTTAATTAAATGTAAAATGCACATAATTAATTTGTTAAAAAGATTTTCTTTAATAAAATTACTATTATTTTCAGCGTTAATTGTTATTTCTTGTTCGCATAAAAAAAGACATAAGCCTGATTCTAGTATCCTGCCAAAATACGCAATTACACAAGAACCTGATTTTAAATATCAAGGTGATTTATGGTTTGTAAACGAAGTTACTGATACTATTATAGGTATAGAAATAGAGATAGCTGATACCGATGCTAAACGCGAAAAGGGGTTGATGTATCGAAAAAAAATGGCTCAAAATAGAGGTATGTTGTTTGTATTTCCTGAAGAACGGCGGCAAAATTTTTGGATGAAAAACACTGAAATACCATTGGATATTATTTTTGTAAATGCCGACAGTATGATAGTTCATATAGCTGAAAATGCTCGCCCTTATTCATTAAAAAGTATTCCGTCTTTTGAATATACAAAATATGTGGTAGAGGTAAATGCCGGATTTTGTAAGAAGCATTTAATTAAAACAGGAATTTATATTAAAATAGAAAAAAAATAAAATGGATTTAGAATCCGATCTGTTTTTCTGTAATTTACATAAAATTTATTATATTTGATATTAAACAAATAGTAGTAGAATCTGTTTTATTAATAATTAAGATGTAAGTTATAAAAATTTAAATCAATGAGATATTTCACCTTTTTGTTAGTTATATTATTGTTTAACAATGTAAATTCACAAAATATTGCAGCCTTTTCCGATTATCAAGACAAATTTTATGTTTTTGATGCGGGAAATATTCGTCAACTTGAATATCAACCGGTTTTGTCATACGAAGTGGGAGATAAATGTATAGGTTATGTAACAAACGGCAATCATTTTAAAACATATTACAATCACATTGATTACGATTTAGGGTCGATGGTGCGTTCATATAAAGTTACCGACAATCTTGTTTCGTATCAAATAGGAACACAACTGTATGTTTTTGAAAACGGGAACAAAAAGTTATTGTCAAAGTTTGTAGGTAATTATCTTGCAAACGATAGTTTGGTCGCATTTTTTGATACCGAAAATTATTTTTTCCAAGTTTTTTATAACGGTAAAATAATTACCCTTGAAGACGGATTGCTTTTTAGTGATGTATCATTGTTTAAGGTAGGGAACAATATGCTTGCTTATATCGACCAATTTAAAAATTTTAAAGTTTTTTACAGAGGTGAGGTTACCGAATTGTTACAAACGAAGACTGTAAAAGTAGAAATAGGTCGTAATGTAATGGCATATATTGACCCTATTACCGATTTTCTTCAAATATTTTATGAAAATGAAGTTATTGAACAGGAAACATTTCGTCCTACCTCTTTTCAAACCGGATATGAAAAAGTTGCTTATATTACCAATATGGGTGATTTTAAACTTTTTGACAATGGAGAAACTTATACCATAAGCACCTTTGCTCCCGATGCATATTTGCTTAAAGATGAGATAGTTGTTTATCATCAACAAGGGCAATTACGTGCTTTTTATAAAGGAGATGATTATTTAATAGAAAATTATATTCCGTCGTCGTATAAAATCCATCAGAATATGGTAGTATATTTAGACCAAAACGGATATCTTAATTTATTTAAAAACGGTGAAACCAAAACATTGTCTTATCAAACAATAAAAGATTACGATGTTATGCGTAATGTTGTTATATACAACGAGGGTATTAATACTGTAAAAATCTATTTCGACGGGAAAATCTATACGCAGTAAGATTACCTGTTATTTTGTTTTTAGTTTATTTATAAATTCTTTGGAATTAATAATATATCTTGTATGATTGGCAGTACCTATAATGCCGTTTTCATCGGAAGCGATTATTTCAAATGAAACTTTTTTTCCGTCAATTTTATTTATTTCTGATTTGCAGGTAATTATAGCTCCGGGTAGTGATGCTTTCAGATGTTTTACGTTTATTTCAATTCCTACCGATGAGTAACCTTCGGGTAAAATATCTTCGATACTTTTGTATGCAGTTTGTTCCATAAGTGCTATCATTGACGGAGTGGCAAAAACTTCAGCTAATCCTGAACCAATTTGGGTGGCAGTATCTTTTTTTTCAACAATTTTTGTTTGATGACCTTTTATTCCGGTTTTAATATTCATTATAAAAAAATTCTGATGTAATTAAAAAATGCGGAAATTTTAACCCTCAATCTCTTTTTTTTCAAGAAGATTATTGAAAAACAAAATATCAAGAAAGATACCTCCTTTATCGTTGAGTTCAACAGAAACAAAACTTTCGCCGTGTTCAATGGTCCATACTCGGCGGTATTTATTTTTCGACGATATTATTTCGTCGTCTTCATCTGTCCATTCTTCTCTGCCAAAGTTATCTTTACCATAGATTGATGCAACTTTATTAATAATTGTTTTTAAAGTTTCAATGTTTTTTTCTTTGTTCTTTGATAAAAATCTCACATTTATAGGATTACTGCCGGTTATACTCTCTTTATCAAAAAATATTCTGAATTGAACAGTATCAAAAACATTAAATTCTTGCCATGGCAACTCTTTTTCATATACAATCATTACCGTAGCAGGTGTTTCTTCGCTGTCTATTTCATTATAATCGTCAGAAAAAAACGAAGTTAGATTGTATGTAAAACAATCTAATATGCTTTGCTCCTGTTTATTTGTTTTAAATGTGCTCATTTGTTTATTTTACTTTCAGCAGTAAATTTACAAAATCAATTTATTAGATAAAAAAGTTTTGATTTTTAAAAATAGTGAATAAAAATAAGAAATCCCGATAAAATATTATTATTTCTATTAAATAAATATAAATATTTCATGCAATATATTGATTATGTGTATTTTAATATGGTAGATGTTAGGTTTAATAAATAAAAAAAGCAGTTATTGCGAAAGCAAAGTTCGAAATAACTGCTTTTTAGAAATAATCTTTGTTATGTATAGTTTGCTAAAAAATATAAAATACACTTTTTCAGCAAATTTTATTTGATTAAATTTTCTCCAATTCTACAGTAAAGTGTCTCATAATTGGTGCTTCCCAAAGAATTTTATAACCTGTTGTAATTTTGTCTCTTCTGTCAAAAACATTTTTAAGAGCTATAGCAATTACATCCATGTGATTGTTGGTATAAGTGCGTCGCGGAATGGCTAAACGCATCAATTCCAAATCGGGATATCTGTTTTCTCTTGTTTCGGGGTCTCTGTCGGCAAGTAATGTTCCTATTTCAACACCTCTGATACCGGCTTCAATATAAAGTTCAACAGCTAATGTTTGAGCAATATATTGTTCTTTGGGCATATTAGGCAACATCTTTTTTGCATCAACAAAAATAGCATGTCCGCCGATGGGTTTTTGAATCGGAATACCAAACTCAATTAGCCTGTTACCAAGATATTCAACTTGTTTTATGCGGGTTTCAAGATAATCAAACTCTGTACTTTCGTCTAATCCTTGAGCAAGAGCATTCATATCGCGTCCCGACATTCCGCCGTAAGTAATAAATCCTTCGAACATGATATTGAATGTAGATGCCTGACGGAATATCTCTTTGTCTTTAAAACCGATAAATCCACCCATATTAACAATAGCATCTTTTTTGCTGCTCATGGTAGCAAAGTCGGCATACTGATACATTTCAAGAACAATTTCTTTGATTGTTTTATCGGCATATCCTTCTTCGCGTGTTTTTATAAAATATGCATTTTCTGCAAAACGAGCAGAGTCAAAAAGTAAAGGGATATTGTTTTTTTTCAATAATGCCGATACTTCTTTTATATTGCCCATTGATACAGGTTGTCCGCCTGCGGTGTTATTTGTTAGTGTTAAAACCACAAACGGTATTTTTCCTTTATTATCATTAATTACTTTTTCAAGTTTATTAATATCAATATTTCCTTTAAAAGGATGTGTGTTGTTAGTATCAAAAGCCTCGTCAATGGTGCAATCAACGGCTTTTGCTTTTCTAAACTCAATATGACCTTTGGTAGTGTCAAAATGTGAGTTACCGGGAATAACATCACCTTGTTTTACCAATACCGAAAAAAGCACATTCTCAGCAGCTCGTCCTTGATGAGTAGGTAAAAAATAATCGAATCCGAATATGCGTTTTATGGCATCTTTCATTATGTGATATGAACGAGCTCCGGCATACGATTCGTCTCCAATCATCATGGCTCCCCATTGTTTATCGCTCATGGCACCTGTTCCCGAATCGGTAAGTAAATCGATAAATACTTGCTCGCTACGCAAATTAAATAAGTTATATTTTGCGGTTTTTATCCACTCTTTTCTCTCTTCTCGTGTACTGCGGCGGATTGTTTCCACCATTTTTATTTTATATGATTCTGCAAAAGGTAATTCCATTTTTTATTTGTTTTTAAATTGTTAGAAATAAAATGTTTGTATAAAATATTATTTTACATATTAAAAATAAATTATTCTAATTTTGTCTAAAAAAGTTATTGTTAATAGTAAAAAATAAGGAAGTAAACACTATATAAAAATAAGATAGTGCTTATTGCAGAAATTTATCTCTGTTTTTGAGATTTAGATAAATAATGTTAGGTTGTATGTTTTTTTTGAAAAATTTTTCCATTTTCTCAAAAATATGTTTTTTACAAAAATAAATAATCGACAACAAATAAACAATATTAAACACCTATCATGCAGCAGTTTTTTTTATGATAAGTTTTGTTTTTAAATAAAGTTGCTAAATAATTGATTTACAAAGCCTTGTCGTAAATAAATATATTTATTTTAATTAACACCTTGTAAATTCGTATAGCTTATTTGCTTTTTACTACTTTTGCAAAGTAAGAAATAGAATGTAGAGTGAGTTTTTATTTTTGGGTATGCAAAAAAAATTAAGTTTAATAATAATTGTTGTGGTTTTTAATATTGTAACTGTTTTTGCACAACAATCACAAGTGAGTAATACTGTTAATAATATTAATTATAAAGGTGTAATTAAAGATTATTTTTATTCAAATTCGTTAACAGATTTTGCCGACTCTTCTTTTTTAAATTCAAACAGGTATTTAGATAGTTTATTAAACAGCAACCTTAATAAATATTATATTGAGATTAATAAACTTGTTGTTTCTAATAAAGCATATCAAGAGATTAATAAACTTTATATATTCAGACAAAAAGTTGACAGTTTAAATAATATCAGGCGTAAGATATTATCTGATTATTGGAAACGAAAACAATTACAAGAACAGGCAGATACCGGTGAAATTAGTTCGGGCGACAGTTTGTTTTTTGAAATTATGGAATCGTTAAGTTATCAAGATACTCTTAATATTGATAGTATTTTGCAAGTATTACAACCTTACAACGATACTCTTTTAATGTCAATTGATAGAGTTATTAATAATTATAAAAATTCGGGATTAATACGTTGGATACAGCGAATGAGAAATGATACCGTTAATTTTTATCTTGTAAATATTAACGGTGATTCAATGTTGGTAAGATTGTATGATAATAATCATCGTCTTATACGTTTGGGACTTACTGATTTTTGGGGTTCTTATACACCCGCTGTAATCAGAAATATAAATAAAAATTCATTTAAAATTTTAATTGACGATACTCCCGAAATTTCATATGCCACAGACGAAAAAGCAAAAGATGCTATTAATAAATTGCAAATAAAATTGCCGGAACGAATGCTTACTATTAAGCCTATTCCTGTGAAAGAGTATGTTCCCATATGGATTTTGGGAGGAAATACAAGTGTTGATATTTCACAAGTAGGAATGCACCAGTGGGCACAAGGAGGCGACCCTACGCTTTCTTTTATTACGGGAATAAGGCTGTTTGCTATTTATAAAAAAGATAATCAGAGTTGGGATAACAGAGGAGTATTTAGATATGGTGTTATCAGGCAAGGACGTTATAGAAATGATACTACAGCTACTTTGCGTTCAAACGAAGATAAATTACAGATTTCAAGTAAATATGGTTATAAAGCGTTTGGATATTATTATGTTTCGCTTGAAGCAGATATAAAAACTCAGTTTGCTCCTATTTACGACTGGGACAACAATACAAGAGGAGATAGAATATCGGATTTTATGAGTCCTGCGTATCTTACATTTGCACTTGGCCTTGACTATAAGCCTGATAATTACACTACATTCTTTTTATCGCCTATTACATCAAAAACAACCGTTGTTCTTGATAACTCTCCCGATATTAAACAACGATATAATGTTGATACTACCAAAAGAGTAAGAAACGAGCTGGGAACACGTTTAAAAGTTTTATATAAAAGAAAAATTTTTGATGATATTGAGATAAAAAATTCACTCGAATTGTTTTCAAATTACTTGATAAAGCCTGAAAATGTTGATGTAAATTGGGAACTGAATATTATTTTTCCGATAAATGATTTTATTAGAACCACCATAACCACAAATTTAATTTACGATGATGATACCAAAGTGCCTAAATACTTTACTAATTCGGCGGGTATTGAGGAAAAATACGACGGCAAAGGGATGCAGTTTAGAGAGATGATAACAATAGGCTTTGCAATTAAATTTTAAACGATTTAATAGTTCCCCGTTGGTGCGAGCTTGCAGCTCGTACCCTTTAATTTATAACAATTCATCAATTTCAATAACACTATCCTTTTCACTATAATTTTTTGCACTACTGTATTTTCAATATTCACCGCTACTGCACGATTACATCTGTGGTTTTATTTTTATTAAATATTGATTTAACTTTTGTTTTATTGTATTTTTGTTAAAAATATAAATTATGGATAAAGAAAAAAGAAATATCAAGCATTACCCTGTATTAATAGAACAGGACGAGGATGATATGTATATTGTAAGTTGTCCAAGTTTTAAAGGGTGTCATTCTTATGGCGAAACCATTGACGAAGCCATGGATAATATTAGAGAAGCAATTGAGCTTTGTCTTGAAGAAGAAGGTGATTATAATAAAATAAATCGTTTTATAGGTTTTAGAGAAATGCAAATACAAGCAACTACAAAATAATTTTTAATATGCCTATATTACCGGTTTTTTCGGGGAGAAAATTTATAAAATATTTAACTTCTATTGGTTTTGTTGAAATTAGAACAAAAGGTTCTCATACAAGATTAAAACATCCTGATGGTAGAGTTACAACTGTGCCTATACATTCTAATAAAGATTTAGCAAAAGGTTTAGTTCGTAAAATCATTCGTGAAGATTTAGAAATGTCACTTAATGATTTTATACTTGAATGGAAAAAGTTTAGCAAGTAATATATCGTTACCGCACGATTATCCCGTTGGTGCGAGCTTGCAGCTCGTACCCTTTAATTTATAACAATTCATCAATTTCAATAACACTATCCTTTTTACTATAATTTTTGCACTACTGTATTTCCAATATTTACTGTTACCGCACGATTACATCTGTGGTTTTATTTAGTAAAACCTTTATTATTAACAGGATTTGCATAAATACTTAAAGCAATATTTGTTATTTTTTCTTTATCACCTTCAATTTTATTAACAGTATCGTTTACATATTTTTCAAATTTTTCTTTTTGCAAGGTAGAATACTCATTTTTAAATTGATTGGAATTGTTTAATATATCCCATGCAATAAAGTTATTCGGGAACAATTTGTAATTTTTATAAATCTGTTTATCAATTTCCGTTACAAAAACATCAATTATTTCGTTGTTACTCAATTGTTCGGTATTTAAGTTAATATTTTCAATAATTTTGTTTAAGGGAGTTCCCAAACCTATATGAACTTTGCCTTTTTGTGAAAACATACCGGTAACAACACTATTCATATCTTCGTTTTCAGCTTTTACGTATTCTTTAAAACTTGAAATATAAAGCTCATTTATTTTCTCTTTAAAACAAGGTTCGTACTCATACGATGTTGAAACAGGAATAATATTAAGTTCTTTTATTGCCGGTACAATATCCCTACGGTCGCCGATAAGCATTTTTAGCAAACCTTGTTGAGTCTTATCGTTACCGTCTTTTGTGCGTCCGTCGCGTTGAGCAATCCATAAAGATTCATGACGCTCTCTTACCAATTGATGAATATATTTAGAGTGTAAAACAGCATTTTTATACATCTGTATTTTGCCTCCTCCCCTGTAAAGAGTAAACATCTTATTAAGTTTTCCTATCTCTCTAAACAGAGAATTGGCAGTTAAATTATCGCCAACGGTAATTTCCGATGTAGGCAAATTGTTCTCAAAAAATATTGCTTGTAACAATGCAGTGTCCAATACAATATCGCGGTGATTGGCAATATACAAATGACCTTTTGATAAATTAATATTTTCAACTCCCGATGAGGTAAGTTCATCAATTGTATTTTTAATTAGATTTTGTAAAAATTTGTAAGATACCTGTGTTTGAAATTCTTCAATGGTTTTTATATTTTTAAGAAAATATGCAACCTTAGCAAATTCAATATTCGGAAAAAGGTGCTTGCTTACTTTTTTAAAACTTTCGTCGGCAATAATATTTTCAATAGCTTGCTTTACTTCCGAGTCGTTATATGGTCTTATTTTTTCAAATTCTTCATCAAAATTCATTGTAACAATATATTGGTTATAAAATTCAAATTTAGATTTTTTATTTTAAGATTTAAAAAATGCCAAAGTTTTTTTTAAAATTTAAAACATGAAATATGATATAGATACTGTCAGTTAACAGCATAGCATATTACATCAGGCGACAAATAATTATTTGTATATTTACCACAATCTAAAAATTTAAAAATGAAAATAAGAAAATTCATAAGAGATATTCATCGCGATTTCGGATATGTGTTTTTTGCAATGACTGTTATTTATGGAGTTTCGGGCATAGCATTAAATCATATTAACGATTGGAATCCGAACTATATAGTAACTGATGAGGTTGTGTATTCAGATTTAACAAAAGAAATAGGTGTTGATAAAGACAAAATATTATCCTTTCTTTCAACAATAGATGAGGCTGATAATTACAAAAAATACTATTTTCCGTCCGACAATAAGTTGAAAATATTTATCAACAACGGTTCAATATTGGTCAATACCGAAACAGGAGAGGCTCGGATTGAAAAACTTACACGCCGTCCTGTTTTTTATCAGTTTAATTATCTGCATTACAATAATGCAAAAAAAATATATACTTGGTTTTCCGATATTTTTGCAGTATCGCTTATTTTACTCGCTGTAACCGGATTGTTTATGATAAAAGGCAAAAACGGAATAACACATCGCGGTGCTTGGCTTACTTTACTTGGAATTTTACTTCCGTTAATTCTTTATTTAATATCGGTTTAGTTATTACTGTTAAATTTTAATGAGTAAAAATCAGTTAATCGCATAATATTTATAATGTCAGCCAAATAATGCATTATTTGTGGCAACTGAAAATGTAATTTTAATCAGATGAACAAAAAAATACTTGCTCTTGCAATACCCAATATAATAAGCAATATTACTATTCCATTACTTGGAATGGTTGATTTGGCTATTGTGGGACATCTTGATTCTCAGGTGTATATCGGAGCGATAGCCGTAGGTTCAATGATTTTTAATCTTATATATTGGTCGTTTGGATTTTTACGAATGGGAGCAAGCGGACTCACAGCTCAGGCTTATGGTGCAAGAGATTTTGGCGAAGTTATGTCAGTATTGATACGAGGATTGTTGGTTGCTTTTTTTGCAGCAGCGGCAATTATTATACTGCAAATTCCCATACAAAAACTTGCTTTTTATCTTCTCGACGGAAGTATCGAAGTAGAACAATTTGCAAGCAGTTATTTTTATATCAGAATTTGGGCTGCACCCGCTACAATAGGTATTTATGCCATTGCAGGTTGGTTTATAGGAATGCAGAATACAAAAATTCCTATGGTGGTAGCAATATTGTCAAATGTTGTAAACATGGGGTTAAACATGTTTTTTGTTTTTGTAATGAAAATGAATTCCGACGGAGTTGCTTGGGGAACAGTTATAGCTCAATATACAGGTTTTGCAGCATCGTTGTTTTTTGTTTATCGATACTATAAAAAACTATTTAAATATGCCGATAAAAAGCTGATATTTAATTTGGTATCGGTAAAAAAATTCTTTTCGGTAAACCGAGATATATTTATCAGAACATTGAGTTTACTTGTTGTTTTTACTTTTTTTACGTCAAAATCGGCTTCAATAAACGATGATATTTTAGCAGCAAATTCAATTTTGTTGCAATTTCTGTTTATTTTCTCATTTCTTACCGATGGCTTTGCTTACGCAGCCGAAGCCCTTACGGGAAAATTTTACGGAGCCAAGCAATATCAAAAATTACAACAAACAATAAAATTGATATTTATTTGGGGAGGAGTTATCTCCTTAGTATTTACAGTTTTATATTATTTCGGAAACAGGCAGTTGATGTTGTTGCTGACAAATCAGCAGCAAGTTTTGTCGGTGGCGGCTGAATACACTTTTTGGATTGTGTTAATTCCCGTAATGTCGGTATCGTCATTTATTTGGGATGGTGTATTTATCGGTATTACGGCAGCAAAACAGATGCGAAACAGTATGCTTATTTCAACTTTTGCAGTATTTTTTCCGGTGTGGTATTTTTTTAACGATAAATTACACAATCATGCATTGTGGTTGGCATTTATTTTGTTTATGTTTTCGCGAGGATTAATACAAACGGTAATGTATAAATTTATTATCCGTAAAAATTAAATTTATTAATTAAATTTGGGCACAAATTTTAAAAACAAAAAAAGATGGGTAAAGTAATTATTTCGAGTTTTGAAGAATTGCAAGCATTAATAGGTAAAGATTTAGGAGTATCAGACGACCATGTTATCACACAAGAGCAGATAAATAAATTTGCCGAAGCAACATTAGATTTTCAATGGATACATACCGACCCCGAGCGAGCAAAAAAAGAGTCGCCTTTCGGAAATACAATAGCACACGGATATTTAACAGTATCGCTGTTGCCTTATTTGTGGGAGCAAATTGTTGATGTGCAAAATTTAAAATTGCAAGTAAATTACGGTATCGAAAAATTTAAATTTAATCAACCTGTTTTGGTAAACAGCACAGTGCGTTTGTATGCAAAAGTTGTAAATGCCGTTAATTTACGCGGTGTTATTAAAACAAATATCGGTGTAAAACTTGAAATAGAAGGAAATAAAAAACCTGCTTACGAGGGCGAAATGGTTTTTCTTTATCATTTTAACAATTAGCATTATTAAAGATTTTGCAGGTAACTAAAGCCTGTAAAACAATAATAGTTTTTATGACAATTGACGAAAGACTTAATGCCGAAGAGTTTTTTTTGCCTGCAATAAGAATGATTAATTCGGTAAAGCATGCAACATCAATAGGTTTGGGGCTTGGTGAGTTGCGGGAATTTTCTGTTGACAGTAAAATTACAGATGCTTTAACCGAATCGTTAAGCAATGCGGGAGTAAACTATTCCGATAATGCAGGATTACCCGTTTTGCGAGAGAGTATTGCCGTATTGCAAAAAAAAATTGATGGGTTTAGTTATAATAAAGAAAATATTGTGATAACCATTGGTGTGCAAAATGCAATTTATACTGTTGTAAAAACGCTTAACAAACTTGGTGCAAAAAGAATTTTGATTCCGGAAATTAATTTCGGTATTTACAAAAAAATACCGAAAGAGTTTGGTGTTGAAGTTGTAAATTATAAGCTGACTTCCGGTTTTAATATAGATTTGGAATATCTGTCGTCAATAATAAAAAGTGATGACATAGTTTTAATTAATTCACCCGCAAATCCTACGGGAAGAGTTTTTACCGAAGCAGAACAGAAAGAGTTAAGCAAGTTGTTGCAACAAAAACTAACCGATGGTTATGTTATCAGCGACGAAATATATGGTAACCTTGTTTACGAAGGTGAAGAGTATAAAAGTTTTTCGGTATTTTTCAATCGCACAATAGTAGTAAACGGTATATCGAAAAGTGCAGCAGCAGCGGGGCTTCGCGTAGGTTGGATAATTACTTGTAATAAAAATTTAGCGAAAGCATTTACTGCAAATAATGCTACAATATTAAGCTGTCCGCCTACGGCGAATCAATATGCCGCAATACCTGTTGTAAAGGGCGAAACCGCAAAAACCATTAAACATTACAATAACATATTGTTGAAAAACAGAGATATTGCCATTAGTGAACTGCAAAAAGCGGGAATTCCGTTTGTGAAACCATGCGGCAGTTTTTATATATTTCCCGAAATAGGACATTTAATAAACGATTCGGTATTCGATTTTTGTGTGTCGTGTGCAAAACAACAAAACGGGGTTGTTGTTATTCCCGGCGAAATATTCGGAGCCGAAAATAATGTGCGTATCTCTTTGGCATCAATGCAAATAGAAGAGGGAATAAAACGATTTGTTAATTTTTTGAGAAAATCATAAATCCGTAAGGCTATATTTAGTGCATCGGTATTTGTTGTATAATAAATATAGTAATATGATGATTTTCGGAGTTAAGCCCTAACTTTTCATAAAATACGTAATTGGAGATACAACATACTGATTATAGGTCAATTGTGTTAAAGAGGTGTAAAATATTTACGTAATTATTTATTTCTGTATTACGCTTAGTATTAGTCAGATGTGAGGTTTATTGCGTAAAAAAAGAAAAGTTAGAGGTTAAGAAAAAAATAAAACTTCACTAAAATATTTTTATCCATTGTGCGTTTAACAATAAATGAACAACAAAACCAATAGCCTATAAGGATATTTCTACATTGTATTTTTTCATTTATTAATTAAAAACCAACAACTATGAAAAACTATTTTATTGTAGGATTAATTCTAATGTTAGGCATTGTATCGTGTAAAAAAGAAGAAACAGCAGACCCTGCACCTGAAAAACCTGTAAACTATATGCCGCTAACTACAGGTAGTTATTGGGTTTACGACACTTATTCAATTGATTCCACAGGTAAAGAAATCTTATTTCGAGAAAACGACACCATTACTATTATTGGTGATACTGTGTTAAACGGAAAAACTCACAAAATTTTTTACGGAATATATGTAAGTGATGCTTACAGGAAAAAGTATTATAGGGATTCTTCCGGATGTATTTTGTTAAATAATAAAGTTATTTTTAATTCGAATAATTTTACTGATACATTATATAAAAAAGTAGAATATATATCAGATAAGGTTTGGTTTACATCTTATATTTTAATGAAAAAAGTTGATAAATCAGTTATTGTTCCGGCAGGAAATTACGATAATATACTAAACGCAAATCTAATTTTAGAAGTAAACGATTCGTTAAAAACAAAGATGAGTTTTAATAAAATTTATGCATCTGAAACAGGTTTGATATTAGAACAATATGCTTGGGTTGCAGAATATCTGCAAAAGAAAAAATATTACGAAAGAAGATTAAAATCATTTTTTATAGCAAAAAACAATGAAGATTAAAAAATAAGTATAACTCTTTTTTGATAAGATCTTACATTTTATATAATAACTTAGTGTGTATTTAATTGTAATACAAATTATTGAGTAATAAGTATTAGTTAAACCCGACTTATGCAGTAGGAGTTGTGAAATAGTGAACTTACGGCATTTAGTAAGGGTTAACCCCGATTTAGAAATACACCATTTTGGTTATTGTTCAAAATAGATGTAGTTCTTTATCGCTATACAATAGAAAACTATTTTTGTTTTCTATTGCATAGTTTGGGTTAAATTATTGATATTTATAAATGTATTTTTTGCATAGTATTTATTAAAAGTAATTGTTTCCCTAACTGGAGTATTTCTGAAAGAAAAATTATTTATTATCTTTAAAAAGATAAAAAATGATGTTTTGAGTAAAAAGAAATATTTTATTACAGGTATATATTTATTGCTGGCAGTTAGTTTACATCTATCTGCCGGCAATATTATTAAACCTCAAAAAGGGGTTGTTGATATTTCGAGCATTGATATAAAAAATACAAAATCAATAAAGCTCAACGGAGAGTGGATATTTTTTGCTGATACTCTTTTATTACCTGCTCAAATTCCTGAGGCATTAAAAAACTTACCTTACAAATACCTGAATATTCCATCGTTTCGAAAAGATTTAAAATTGCAATCTTATGGTACTTATTATCTGAAAATATTATCCGATTCATGCAGTATTAACGATTTTGTTATTAGCACAAAGACAATTCACTCGTCAGCAAAAATTTTTGTAAACGGTAAGTTAACAGGTTCAATAGGTGTTCCCGCCAATAATAAAAAAGATATAAAACCCGGGGTTTTATTAAAGTCAAAAGGTTTTTCTTTAAAAAAAGAGAATGATGTTGTAATACAATATGCCAATTTTCATAAAGAAAAGGCAGGCATTGTAAGCGATATTTATTTACAAACAAAAGAGGTGCAGATAGAAAATGCAGCTTTTTTTTTAATAAAATATGCTATTATTATAGGAACAATATTGTTTATTATTTTTAATCAGATAAACTATTATTTTATCCGAAAAAAAGATATATCATCTTTTTATATCGGGGCGGCATCTTTTTTTATAGCCGGATATATCGTATTTATGAGCATGTTTTATTGGGGAATATTATTCTCTGATATAAATCTGAATTATTTTATATCTTTAAAAATATGGCGTTTTTCATATTTTATGACTGTATGCTTTTTTATTTTATATACACGCAGTTTATTTCCTACAATTTATCCTAAATGGTTAGCAAAGTTTACAGTATTTTATACTGTTTTATTATCAATTATTACATTTTTTGCTCCATTGCATTTTTCGAGTATTTTGTTCAATCATTTTATGTTTTTTACAATAATAATAGGTCTGTCGTGTATAGGAGCAGGATTTGTGGGAAGGATAAAAAAAATAGAAGATGCATCTCTGTTTTTGTTTGGGTTCGGATTTTTTCTTGCTACTGTAATAAATGATGTATTACATAATTTACTGATAATACATTCGGTAAATTTGCTTGATGTGGGAATATTCGGAATGATGCTTACACAAGCTCAAATAATAAATACAAAATTAAACAGGACACTATTGGGAAAAGAAAGATTGTCAAAACATTTGCAGTATGTTAACATTAATCTTGAAAAAATTGTTAAACACAGAACCGAAGAGATTGAAGAACAAAAAGCCGAAATTGAGACTCAGCGGGATTTTGCAATGATGCAGCATGAACTTATATCTAAACAGAAAAAAACTATTACCGACAGCATAAACTATGCAAGAGAAATACAACAAGCGGTATTACCAAATGAAAATTTATTGAGAGAATATTTTTCAGATAGTTTTATTTTATTTAAGCCTAAAGATTATGTTAGCGGAGATTTTTATTTTATCAGGCATTATATTGTTGACGATAATCCTTATCTGTTATTTTCAGTGGCAGATTGCACAGGACACGGAGTATCCGGAGCTTTGCTTAGTATGTTGGGAATGAGTTTATTGCACGAAATTGTTGGTTACGATAAAATATCAAAGGCTTCAGAAATACTGGAAATATTGCGTAAAAAATTTAAACAAACATTGAGTAAACGAGATTTGGATAATACATCCGACGGAATGAGTATTTCACTTTGTTTGGTAAATAAAAATACAGGCGAAATGCAATATTCGGGAGCTTTCCAATCACTTATTTACATTAGAGATAATACTATTACAAAAATAAAAGGAGCTAACTGCATTATAGGCAATTATATGCATGAGGTTTCTTATGAAAATCATATAATGCAATTGGAGAAAAATGATAAAGTATTTCTTTTTACCGATGGATATGCCGACCAAATGGGAGATAAAAATAGAGGCAGATTTATGAAAAAACGACTGTTGGAACAACTAATATCTTTTAATAATATTAATTGTAAAGAACAAAAGACAGAGTTAAATAATAATTTTGAAAATTGGCGAGGCAACACTGAGCAAATTGATGACGTATTAATAATGGGAGTAACAGTATAAATAGTTACTCTATACTTTCTAATATTTGATTTACATGGTCTTTTGTTTTTACTTTTTTAAAAACTTTTTCAATAATCCCGTTTTCACTAATAATATAAGTTGTTCGCAATACCCCTTCATATTCTCTGCCGTAGAGTTTTTTTAGCCCCCAAGCACCATAATTTTTTAAAATCTCTTTTTCAGTATCAGCTATCAGCGGAAAAGGCAAACTGTGTTTTTCTATAAACTTTTGATGCGATTTTTCACTATCGGGGCTTACGCCGACAACGGCAAAACCTTTATCTGACAATTTGCTGTAACCATCACGCAAATTACACGCTTCGGCTGTGCAACCTGATGTATTATCTTTTGGATAAAAGTATAAAATTAATCTTTTCCCTTTAAATTGATCAAGTGTTATTATATTTCCGTTTTGGTCAAAGCCTTTAAAAGCCGGAGCTTTGTCGCCTTCATTTAATAGTGCCATAAATATTATTTTTTATTGTGGTATAACACAAGTTCTAAATTATTGTTTAGATTTAATTTGTATCTATTTTATTTTTTAACTCAATAATAGTATTTTCTAATTCTGTATTTTTTTCTTTTAAGCCTTCAATAATTATATTTACATCTTCAGTTTTTCGCTTTAACTCTTCAATATCAGATGTTTGTTGAGTTAATACTTCAATGTTTTTTTCTAAAATTTCAATGGTATTTTGCATTTCAGATATTGTTTCATTTAACGATTTTATTGCGGCAAAATTCATCCCTTCAATATTTTTAAAAACAATGTGTTTACCCTTTTTTTGAACAAATTGTTCAATAAGCTCACTGTTTACAGGCATGTAATACACAATTATAGAATCGTTGGATATGTTTACAACCTTTTTTACCGATATATAATTATATTTAGTTGCTATGTTTTGAATATCGGCATCTTCAATCTGTATATTGTTTATTTGAGCAAACAAAAAAACAGTTGTAATTGTTAGTAATAAAGTAAATAGTGTTTTTTTCATAAAAAATGTATTAATTTGAATGTTAACAAAAAATTATTTTTAAAATTAATAAAAAAACAAAACAAATAAAGTTCTTTTATTAAAGAACAATATTTTATGTTAAAGATATTGTTTGGTTTTCGACAAAGTCAGTGTTTAGCGTATAATTATATTCTGTTTGTCAAAAAAAACAACAGCATATTTATATTTTAAATATTTTAATGTCCCATTTATAAAGTTTCTGTTATGCAATTAAACTACATTATCAACAAAATTTATTTAAAAAATTTAATTTTTATTTTCTCAGTATTTTTTTCAATACATGTTCAAGCAATTGATTATTACACCAACAGTTCGGGAAATTTCACAACATTGTCTGTTTGGGGAACAAATTCTGATGGAAGTGGAGCTAATCCAACTTCTTTATCCGATTTCCAGAATGGTAATAATACATTTATCATAAACGACGGACATACGATAATCATAAACGATTCAATAAACTGTGCGGGAATAACAGTAGGCGGAGGAACTTCCGGAACATTAACATTTGGTAACGATGCAACAGACAGATGGCTTATAGTTCAAGGAACCTTTACCGTTAATTCGGGAGCTACTGTTGATATTAGTGCAAATAATGCTACGCATAATCTTGAAATTCAAGGAAATTTAACTAATAATGGAACAATAAACTTTAGAAATAATTCGCAGCAAGTTGTAAATACAATACTTAACGGAACACTGACAGTAAGTGGGAATACGCCTATTTTTAATAATCTCACAATACAAGGAGGAACTGTTACTGCAGGAGTATCTTTTGATATAAACGGAACACTGACTATTGAAAATGGAGCTGTGTTTGCCGATGGCGGTTATACACATACGGTAGCAGGAAACTGGACAGAAAATGGTAACGGACGCATGACGGGAACAGGAACAATAAATATGGATGCTACTCTTGTTCAATCAATATCAACAGCAGCAACATTTAACAATATAACATTCAGCAACGGAGGAATAGTTTCAATAGGAGGAAACATCACGGTAAACGGTAATTTCTATATTACGGGAAATACAAAAGTAACAACATCCGACAGACATACTATATACGGAAATTTTACTGTTGACACCGGAAGTAAATACGAAGCAACTGACGGTTATTTATACATTTATGGAAATGATGCTCAAACCATAACCGTTACCGATGATTGTGAATTTGACAGAGTTTATTTCAGAAATGCCGACGACGACGACGATTTAAAAACAATCGTAGGAAACTTGACTGTTGACGATTACTGTTATATTGAATCAAATGCCGATGTGAAATCAACAGGAACAATAACTTTTAGCAACGGATTTGATTTACGTGGAACTTGGGATTTTTCGGGAACAGTATATTTAAAAGGAGGAACTTTTCGAAATGACTATAATAACGGCTCCAACACCGATAATAGTTTTTCTTTTGGAACAGCTGAAATTATTATTGAAGGATACCCGTATATACAAACCGGTGATATAATGATTGTTAACAATAATGTAACAATAAACAGTGGGTATCTTGTAATAAATGATAATGCGGCACTTCAAGGAACAGGTAACGACGATATATTATTAGTAAAAGACAATTGCACATTATACTTACGTGGAACAAACAATTTTCCCACAGGATTTGGCACTTATACTTTTGAAAAACTTTCAACAGTAAGATACGATGCCAACATGAATCAAACCATAAAAGGCGGTATTACTTACGGAAGATTATATTTGAGATATCAAACCAAAACAGTTGACGGAACTTTAGATATTAATGATTATTTATACTTAAATGGAGCATGTACTATAGATTTGGGAACATACGACCATACTCTTGCCGGAAATTTATACAATGAAAGCAGTAATAATTCAATAACATGTTCGGGAGGAACATTTACTCTGGATAATCCCGATAATAACCAAACAATTTACCCATCAGGAAGTTCGGGAGCATCATATTTGTTTAATAATTTAATATTTACAAACACGGCTCCTACTGCAGTAAGAAATAAACGAATAAACGGAGATATAACTTTATCAGGTAATTTTTCAGTTACAAATACGGGAGGAAGTTCTTCGTTACCGTTAAATATTTATATTACTACAAAAAATATTTATTCGAATACTACAGGTAAAACATTTTCGGTAGGAGATAATGTGAGATTTTATTTTACAGGAGCTGATAATTTTAACGATATAGCTTCTGCTTTCTCTGTAACTCTTAATCCGCTTTCGATAATAGGGTTTTATCTTAACGGAGGCACACAAAAAATACCTTCTTTAACTTACGGAAATATTTATTTATACGGGAACGGAAATAAATCGGTTCAAGGTAATTTGGTTATAAAAGGAGATATAAGAAGAATAGGATATACACCGGTTTTGGTTGACAATGGTTATAATATTAATGCCGAAGGCAACTGGGAATTAGCAATTGCTTATACGAATATGACAGGAACAACAACATTTGATGGAGCCGACCAAACAATCAGTGCTTCTAACTTTGGAAATATTATTTTTGCAGGAACAGAAACAAAATACCTTGACGGAAACATTGATGTAGCAGGAAATATAACTATAAACAACGGTATTACTGTTAACTCCGACAACAGATATATTTATCTTGGAGGGAATTGGAATAATTCGGGAACAGGTGTATTTACTCAAACAAACGGACGCACAACATTTGACGGAACCACAGGAAATCAAACAATTTATGTTAATTCATCGAATGAGTTCGGAGATATTTATATAAATAAAACGGGAACACCGCGAACAGTAATCGCAAACAGTGATATCAGTTGCGGCAGAAATTTTATTTTTACTCAAAACAGAGGAGATTTTGACTTAAACGGACATACACTTAGCATAAAAGGAGACTGGTACATTTATACAGGTTGTACGTTTACTCATAATAACGGTAAATTGATATTCAACGGAAGTTCACAAGATCAAGTATTGCGAAATTATAATTCAGCAACCGAATATTATGATATTGAATTTAAAAATAGTGCTCTTAAAATTTTAACTAATAATGCTTTTGATTTTAATGGTGATGTATATATAAATGGAGCAACAGTAAACGGACAAGGATATAATCATCATGTTCAAGGAGATTGGGTTAATACCGGAACTTTTCAAAGCACCGGAGCTGTTGTTTTTGATGGAGCTGCTCAATCTATCGGAAGTTCAACTTTTCACGACTTGGAAATTGCAGGAACAGGAACAAAAACTTTAGCAGGAAATATATCATGTTCAGGTTGGCTTAAAATAGGACAAAGAGATACTCTTGATGTAAGTTCAAATAATTACAGCATTACAGTTGAAGAGCATTGGTATAACAATGAAGGCGACGGGTCAGGATATTTCAATTGTCGAATAGGAACAGTAACATTTGTAGGCGGATATTCAAATATAACAACCGGAGGAACAGGAGTAGGTAAACAATTTTATAATCTTAACATTAATAATTCATCATCTTATACACGACTTTATCCTACATCTAATAACAATTTAAAAGTTTTAAATAATTTAACACTAACAAGTGATGCATCTTCACCGTTTTATACTTATTACAACGATGTTTATATTGGTGGTAGTTTAATAAACGACGGAGCATATTATTATCAGAATTCGGATGCCACACCAAACAAAATAGTTTTTGACGGAACATCAGGTACTCACGAAATAAATTTTGGTGATTTATTTGTTATTCAAGATACAATTGTTATCAACGGAGGTGCAACTTATCAATTAACCGGTGATTTTAATTTTTCTCAAGGAGGAAATCTTAGAATTACAAATGGGAAACTTGATTTGAATCACCATACCCTTGAAATGTACACAGGGCAGGTTATTATTCAAACAAATGGAATATTGGAGGTAGATTCTTCGGCGGTATTAAAAGTAGAAAGATATCAAACATTTTTTAATCAAAACGGGAAAGTTTATCTTATTGGAACAACAGGTTCACCGGCAACATTAACAGCTCGAAGAAATAATTTTGAATATGTTCAAACGGGAGCATCTTCCGAATTTCATGCAAAATATTTTTTAATAAGCAATACGCAAGGTAATGGTATAGATATTCAAGACGGAATTATTGATGCAACAAATAATTTATCGTATGGAACATTCTCGGGAGGCATAGGAACAGCTTATCTTACAATAAACGGAATAAATTTAGGTTCGGGAATAACTGCAAACGAAGTTAGTTTTAATTTTCATACAGGACTTTCTTATAATGTGCAAAGAACATCAGGAACAGGAGCTGTTACATTTTCAAATGCAACAGGAACATTTGCCGGCGAATCTCATGAAAATGACGGAGGAAACCTTATTAATTGGACATATCCCGGACGTATAACTTGGGATGGCGGAGCTGGAACAAATAATTGGAATGATGCTGCAAATTGGAGTAACAATACGGTTCCCACATCTTCCGATAATGTTTATCTTGATAATTCCATTGTAACAAATGCTTATACAGTAGAAGTTAATACAACCGATGCCATTGCCAACAGAATAGATATTACTGGAACTAATACTATTACACTATCATTGAACGGAGCCGAATTAGATGTAAAAGATAATTTGACAATAAATAGCGGGAATATATTAATACAACAAAATGCAACAGATACATTAAAAATAGGAGGAAACTTTTCTAATCAAGGAACATACAACCCGAATAGTGTGGGGACAATAGTGTTTAATTCACAAGGAGGATACCATACTATTAATACGAGTAGTAATTTTTATAACGTTATAATAAATTGCGATACAACTACCACATCGGTAGTTCTTGGAGGTAATATTACAATTGACAATAATCTGTCGATATTAAGCGGAACACTATCCGCTTCAAATAAAACTATTACTATTGCAGGCAATTGGGAAGTAAACGGAGGTGTTTTTGATGCTGGAACGGGAACGGTTATTTTTAATAAAAGTTCAGGAGGTAATCAAACTATTTCGGGAGGCACTTTTTATAACCTTACAACATTAAATGCTGCTGTAAAAGAGATACTTAAAAACATAGAAGTAAGTAGAGAACTTCGTATCAACAGTGGTTCATACATGAATGGAGGTGAAAAGTATATTTATATTGGAGGGCGATTTAATAATTATCAGGGTAAAGACGGATTTACACAAACAGGTTCAGGAACGGTTATTTTTAATGGTACGGGAAACTCTTATTTGCAAAATGCCGCTCATGATTCTACTGTTTTTAATAACCTTATTTTTCAAGGAAACGGAACAAAATATGTTTACGATACAATTGTAGTAAATGGAAATTTGATTAATCAACTCGGTTCAAATACATATTTGTTTGAAGATTCATACATTGTAGGAGAAGGAACATCCAATAAATTTACAATGACGGGGGGAAGATTATATGTGAGAGGAGAAAATAATTTTCCGCAAAATTTTGAAACAATAGAATTAACCGGTGGATACGTAGATTATTATTCCGATACAAATCAATATATTTATCCTACTACTTACTATAATTTAATGTTACGGGCAATACATCCTAACGACAATGAAAATAGAAACACAAAAACTGCACAAGGTGATATTACCGTTACAAATTATTGTGTTGTTTACGATACCGTTACCACATTTGATATGAATGATTTTGATTTATATCTTGGAGGATATTTTGATTTTAGATTTGCAGAAACACCACAAATAGATTGGGGTACGGGTGGTGTTATATTTTACGGAGGAAATATCGGTATAGACAGGTATATACATTTTTTTAATAATTTTACCAAAAAAGGAACGGGAACAGTTACTCTGTATGATACTATTCAAGTAAACGGAGATATGAAATTTGAGTCTGATACTCGTTTTAATATGCAAACCTATAAAGTTACTTGTGATAGTACCGGTAAAACATTTACAATGGAAGATAATACCTATTTATACACTTCGGTTTTATCTGATGATAATCCGGGTTTACCGACAGGATTTGCCAATTATGTAATAAACCCAACATCTTACATTTGGTATAGAGGAAATGGGAAACAGACAATTTATACAAATTCGGGAACAATAGAATACGGGAATCTTTATATTTATACCAATACAACCGACACTCTTTCTCTCGATGGAAAATTAGACGTAAACGGTAATTTCAGAATGTATTATAATAACCCTGTATTAAACGATAACGGATACGATATTTACATGTCGGGAACTTACAATGATTTACGAAAGTATTATCCTACAAATACAATTTATCTCGACGGAACAAGTCAAACTCTTATAAATGGAATAGGTAACGATACATTAAAGTTTAATAACTTGGTATTAAACGGTTCAACAGGAGAAAAAGTAATTCAAGAAACAGTTACCCGAATAAAAGGAAACCTTACAATAGGAGCCAACGATACATTATATCCGTTATATTATTTTGAATTTTCTGGAAATACATTTACCAATAATGGATATTTCAGACATCTGAGAAACACTGTAACTTTTAACGGAACTAATCAAACCATAGACCCCGGAGCAAATAATGATTTTTATGGAGTAATATTTACAAACGGAGGAACTAAAACTTTTTCAAATCATGGAATAGATGTTAATAACGGAACTTTTAGAATAGAAGATTCCACTATTGTTGATTTAGGTTCACTTATTCATACTGTTGCATCGGAAAATATTGAATTTGAAGATGTAAATGTAGATACATTGAGAGCCGAAAATGCCACGGTTAATTTTGATAGAAACGGCACGCAATATATACCGCGTATAACAACAAATGTTATTGAATTTTCAACAGGAGGCTGGAAAATTCTTACCGATACAATTTGGACAAATGATATTGCAATTAATAACGGAACATATTTTCGCCCCGGAGATGCAACAACAGAAGCATTTCCTATTTATGTGTATGGTAATTGGACAAATAACGGATATTTTCGTTCTCATGAGGGAACTGTTTATTTTGAAAGTAAAAATACCGATGCTAAAACAATAAAATCTAACGGTTATCAGTTTTATAATGTGATGTTTAATCAAAATGAAACATCAGTACGAACTTATACATTAGATGACAATACTGTATTTTCCGAAAACCTTACAATAGGACAAGGAGCTACTCTTAAATTAAACGGAAAAACATTGCGACTTGGCAATAACGATACAGGAACACCCGCAGGCGAAACACATGTAATTCAAAATGGAGGAACTTTGTATGTGGATGCCGGTGCTAACTTATTGATAGACTGTTCTGATGATACGGCAAGTGTTACTGTTAATTCAGGTGGAACTTTAGCAGTTATTGGGCAAGATGACAACTTTGCAACGGTTTCTCGTGCAAATAATTGGTATGCTTATAATATGACAATAGAGTCGGGTGCTACCATTAAAGCAAAATATTATCACTTTAAACATCTTGCCGATAGCGGATTATATGTTATGAGTGGTGCAACAATCGATCCTTCTAATAACTTTTCGTATGGTATCTGGTCAGATATTTATTCGGGAACAGCTCACGGTCCACAAAAATATCTATATATCGATACAGATGTTTCAAGTATCGGAAATATTACAGATATAACATTTAATCATGGAGGAACACCTGTAAAAGGAACACATTTTAATATAAAACGCGGACTTAATGCCATAGATACAATATTTATTACAGGAACGGTAAGCGGATTAATGGGAAGTGAAACTTACGAAGATGAAGGAACAGGAAATGAAATAGCCGACGACGGTAAAATACAATGGCCATCCGTATCTACTGTAACATGGACAGGAGCAACAAGCACCGATTGGTTTACCGCTTCAAATTGGAATCCGGCACAAGTACCTACAATATCTATTAATGCAGTAGTACCGGCTGCAACAAATAACCCGATAATAAATACATCAGATACAGCAAAATGTAAATCCTTAAATGTAACAAACGGAATTGTTGTTATTGATGCCGGTATTTTACAACTAAATACCGATTTAACTCTTGGATCAGGAGCAATACTTGGTGTTCAAAATTCTACATCTACAATTATTGTAGGTAGAAATTGGAACTCTGCCGCCGATGCAAACTTTATTCACGGAGACGATACTGTTAAATTTATTTCTACTACAATTACTGCCTTTATTACTCCGCGAAATGTAACATTTAAAAACTTGGTTTTTGACGGAACTTCTACATTTTTTATAGACGGAACAATACTTGATGTTGACGGAGAATTTAAAATTATAAATGGAACTGTTTATCCCAATACAAATAACTATCACTATTATTTAGCCGGTGATTTTAATAATCAAGGAGGAACATTTTCAACTGAAATAGTGGGGACAGTGGAACTAAATGGTGATAATCAGACAATTACGAACGGAACATTCAGTAAACTTATTATTGACGGAACAAATACAAAAACAACATCGGGAGATCTATACTGCCAATACAATAATTGGACAGAAACCAATAGAGCCTTGATTGTAAATTCTACATTGAAAGCCGGTAGCGGAAGCACAATGTATCTTAACGGAAATGTTTACATAGCTTCAGGAGGAACCTTTGACGATGGAAATCAAATACATCATTTTAGAGGTCATTATTGGAACGGAGAAGGAACATATACAGGTAACGGAACTATAATATTCGATGGAGGAACTCAAGCAATAAAACCATCAACATTTAATAATATAGAATTGAAAAATCAAACATCAGATTCCAGAAACACTAAATATCTTAACGGGAATGTGAATATTACCGGTAATTTTACCGTAACTTGTTATGCTTTTTATCTTTACGACTATCAAATAACAAATACATCGGGAACAGGAACATTTACAATGTCGCAGGTAGATTATCCTTACAACAGAATGTATATTAGAGGAGCAAATAACTATCCGACAGGATTTTCTACTTATATTTCTGATAAAATGAGTTATCAGATATTCGACGGAAGTGTTGACCAAACAATAAAAGGAAAAGATTCAGGATCGGCTCCTGTTATACAATATGGTCAATTATATTTAAACAGTCCGACAATAAAAACACTCGGAGGTGATATTGATATAAACGGAAGATTATATTTTTATAACGGAGAGGTTACTCTTGATGTTAGTTCTAATAATTATAAAATTAATTTAGCGGGAAACTGGTCAAACGCATATAAAGGAAGTTTTATTTGCCGTCAGGGTGAAGTGGTTATGGACGGAAGTAACGATTGGCCGGGTTCTACACAGTGGATTTATTTGGGAACATCGGGAACAAACGATTTTTATAAATTAACCATAAACAGTACATCCGACTATTTGAGGGTATATAATACCGATATTACTGTTGATAATAATTTGAATGTTATTTCAGGAAACTTTTATCTGTATAACAATTTTACAATAACAGTAAAAGGAGACTTGACAGCTTCGGGAAGTGGTAAATTTGCTACTGCCGGAACATATAAACTCGCAAAATCATCAGGTTCTGCAAATATACAAATGAACGGTTCTATATTAAATAACTTAACAATTGATGCAGGAGCAACATATACATTGCTCGATGATATGTCTCTTTACGGAACATTTGATTTAGTAGCGGGAACACTTGACTGTAGCGGGAAAACATTTAATATGGGCAACTATAACGATGTTGCAAATATTTCGGGAACATATAAAATGGGAGCAGGTGGATACTTGAAAATGGGTAACAATTGCACAATGAACATATTGTCGGACGGAGTTATTGAGGTAATAGGAGACGAAGGAAATATTGCAACAGTTACAAGTCAAGCTACAAACAGATATAATTTTTCTGTGGAATCAGGAGCTGTTATTAAAGCTAAATACTATCTGTTTGAGTATATGTCAAGTGCCGGTATTTATCTGAAAGACGGTTCTTCAATTGATGCAACATATAATTTCAGTGAAGGAACGTTTACAAATCCGGCATCGGGCGGAACATGTTTAAGAATTGAAAACAATCAATCGTTCTTTGGTGAAAGTTCTAGAATAAACAATGTAACTTTTCCGATTAATCCGGGTAACGGAACTTATAACGTAACAAAAACATCAAATACTGTAGGACAATTGGAATTTTATAATTCAACAGGACCCTTATCGGGTGAAAGTTATGATAACGATCCGGGAAATTTAATATTCTGGACAGGACCCGTAACACTTACATGGACAGGAAATATTGATGATAATTGGTTTGACAAACGAAATTGGGATGCAAGTAACGGAGTACAAAAAATACCTACACCAACCGATGATGTTATTATTGCGGAAGCATTAAATGCTCCGATAATAACAAAAGACAGTACTTTTGCAAAAAATCTTACAATTGAGAATGGAGCATTTTTGACATTAAATTCATCGGGCGGAGATAGCGATACAACACTGGTTGTTTACGGAAATATTACAAACGAAGGAACATTAATAATGACAAATACAACAGACAGTTTGGTTGTAAACGGAAACTGGGAAAGAAAGAGCGGAGCTGTCTTTGATGCAGGAAACGGAACGGTAATCTTAAAAGTAACATCAGGAACCAAATCGTTGATTAACGGCGATGCTAAATTTAATAATCTTGTTATTAATGCAACAGGAACTCTTGAACTTAATTCTGATACATATATTGGCGGTAATCTCGAAATAAAATCGGGAACTCTTGATGTAACAAACAATAATTATGATTTATGCATTAGAGGTAATTTTATAAATTCTTCAACATTTAATGCTCGTAACGGACTTGTTTCTTTAAAAGGAACAGTTTCGGGTAATGTAACATTTAATCCGGGAGTATCAAGTTTGTATGATTTGAAAATTGATGCATCTTCATCAACAAATTATCAACTTGCATCAAACATTACGGTAACAAACAGTATTGATATTTTTGGTGGAACCATTGATGCAAACGGACATATCATAAATTTTGGAGATGGAGATGCCGACGAAGTTCTTACAATAGAAGGAGGAACTTTGAATTTAGATACAGGTTCTTCATTACTAATGGGAAGAGGAGCGTCAATTATTGTTAATTCAGGTGGTATTTTTAAAGCCATAGGTACAGATGACGATAATGTTGCGACAATAACAAGTCAATCAACAACAAATTACTCATTTACGATAAATTCGGGAGGTGAAATACAAGCTCAATATTTTGAAATTGATTATATAGATGCTACAGGTGTTTGGTTTAAATCAGGTTCTACAATAAACACCACATATAATCTTTCTAACGGAACCTTTTCAAACGGACAATCGGGAGGTCGTTACTTGTTGTTTGAAAACAGCTTTACTGTTGGAGCAAATGATACTATTCGCGATGTGATATTTAATAGTGGTCCTGATATTAATGCCAAACGAATTACAGGAACCAATCCTGTAATATTTAAAGATGCATTCGGGTTACGTGCTAGTTATTATTATGAAGAGGACGAAGAAGCTTCGCCTGCAGCACACACCGGACTTGTTCGTTGGTATTATACCGACCCTACACTTACGTGGACAGGAAACGATTACTCAAATAATGTTAGGTGGGATAACCAACACAATTGGAGTGATGGAGAAGGTGGCGACGGAGTACCTAATTACAATACAAACGTATTTATTCCCGATGTAGATCACGACCCTGTTTTAGCGGCAGGAACTGACGATTCGGTAAAAAATATTACAATATATTCGGGAGGTCATCTTACAATAGGCGGAAATATGGATTTGATAATTCAAAATAACTTATCTGGCGATGGAACTCTTACAATTTCTAACGGGTCAAATACTACCATTGAGGTAGGTGATAACTGGGATAATCTTGGAACTTTTGAACATGGAGGAAATTCTACAGTTAAGTTTGTTAAAGCAAGTGGAACAATAGATGTAAATCCGGGCAGTAATCCGTTTTATAATCTTGAATTTAATAGTAATGGCGACGGAACAGGGTCGGCAACATTCCGAACATCATCGACTTTTGATATCGATGGTGATTTAACTATAGCTGCAAATACAACTTTTGAAGTTACATCATCTTCTCATTCGATAAATATTGGTGGTGATTATTCAAATAGCGGAACTTTTATCAGCGATGGTGCTACTGTTACTTTTGACGGTTCAGGTAATCAATCGTTAAACAGTGTGGGAGTTGAAAGTTTTGCCGATATCTCGTTTACGGGAGGAGGAACAAAATTATTGAATTGTGATATTTCTGTTAACGGAGATTTGAATATAGGTTCAGGTGCTACACTAAATTGTGGAACTCAAACTATTACTTTAATAGGTAACTGGGTTGATAACGGAACATTTACATCTTCAACAGGTCATGTTAAATTTATGGGTTCAACACTTCAAAATATTACAAAATCAACAACTGAAAGTTTTTATAATTTGACCATAAATAATACAACATCGGGTAATGCCATAAAATTAAATACTGCTGTAAATATTTCGAAAACACTCTATTTAACCGATGGTATAATAGAGTCAAGTTCATCATCAATATTAAATATCTTGGCGGGAGCGATAATTAATGACGGAACAGTTGCCAATTCGGGTAGTGTATCAAGTTATATCGATGGACCTGTTACAAAAACAGGAGATACCGATTTTACTTTTCCGGTAGGAAAAGGAAGTATTTTTGCCCGTTTGGGAATATCGGGAATTACAGGAAGTTCATCTAAATTTAAACTCGAATATTTTGATATAGCACCTTCAAATACAAGTAATATGACACCGCTGCTTAATGAAATAAGTACTGTTGAATATTGGTCGTTAAGTAGAGAATCGGGTAGTGCCGAACCGATAATTACTCTTTATTGGGAAAATGAAACACGCAGTGGGACTCAAAAAGAAGAGGATGTTGTGGTTGCTCAATATAGCGGAGCCGCTTGGGTATCGTTTGGAGGAAAACCTGCTACCGATAATGGAGATGGAACAGGATATTGTACAGCGACAACAAAAGTTACAACATTTGATGATATTACAATCGGATTTGAGTATCCCACTGCAACATGGGACGGAAGCGAAAGTTCAGATTGGAACGCCCCTAATAACTGGGATTTAGGATATGTGCCAAATAATAAAGTTAACGTTGTTATTCCTGATGTTACATCGTTACCCAACAGTCCCGATTTAGGGTCAGGTTCGAATGCTACAATGTATAATATTAAAATAGAAAACAACGGAAATCTTACATTATCAAATGGTAAAGATTTGGTAGTTTATGGAGATTTTACAATAAATTCGGGAGGAATATTTGAAGTAACATCAGGTTCGGCATCGTCAATTTATATTTATAATAAATGGACAAATAGCGGCACATTTACTCCGGGCGGAAGTTCAACTGTTTATTATAGTAGAACCGATGATCAGGATATATCAATTACCGAATTTGATAATCTTGTAGTTGCAGGTTCGGGAAACAAAACTTTGTCATCGGATATTGTTATTAATAAAAATTTAAATATACAAAGTACTTTGGTTAGCGGAGCAAATAAAATTACCATAGGAGGTGATTGGTCAAATACAGGAACATATACAGGAACAAACGGAACAGTTGAGTTTAACGGAACAACACAACAAACCGTAACAAAAGGCGGAGATGGAGAAACATTTTATAATTTAAGAATAAATAATAGTTATGAAACAATGCCGCAAATAGTGTTAAACGGAAAAATAACGGTAGCATCAACTTTATGGATGAACGACGGTATAGTTCAAACTACAAGTGCTAATCTGATTACAATGGCTTCGGGAGCATCTGTTACTCAATATGTTGATACTTCGTATTTTGTTGGACCGGTAAGATTATTCGGATCAAATAACTTTGATTTTCCCATAGGGAAAGATACTGTTTATGCTCGCTTGGGATTATATGATATTACCGGAAACGGAATTTTTACGGCGGAGTATTTTAACAGTGCTCCAACTGAAGATATATCAAATAACGATGGAAATTTTGAAACTATAAGCAGTATTGAATATTGGACAATTGACAGAGTAGATGCAAATTATTCTGCAAAAGTTAAATTATTTTATGAAGATTCAGCTCGAAGTGAAATTTATAACCCCGCTGATTTACTTGTAGCTCATTATAACGGCTCACGGTGGGTTAGTGAAGGAAGTACAGCCAATAGCGGTTCGCCGGCATTGTCGGGTTGGGTAACATCAGGGCAGGTAAGTAGTTTCAGCCCGTTTACTTTTGGTTCATCATCTTATAATTCAAATCCGTTGCCTGTTAAGTTAACCGATTTTTCAGTAAATGTTGTTGATAATCATATTGTTGTTAGTTGGAAAACAGAGACAGAAAGTAATAGTAATTATTTTACTGTTCAACGTTCAAATAACGGAACCGATATTGAAAATATTGGTGATATATTTGCTGCAGGATATAGTTTAAAACCTTTAAAATATTCATTAATTGATAATAATCCTTATGTAGGAACAAGTTATTATCGTTTAATTCAAACTGATAATAATGGTGATAAGTCAGCTTATGATTGGAAATCGGTAAATTATTTACCTGATGCTAATATGACAGAATCATTTACCATTAATGTATATCCGATTCCTGCACCTCAAAATAAAATAAATATAGAGTTGATTGTTAAAAATAAAGGAACTTACATTATTGAGGTGTTTAATACAACAGGAAAAAGAATATATACCGATAAATTGAATTTTGATACAGGAAATAAAGTTTATAAAATGAATTTGGATAAGTTGCCTAAACTACCCGAAGGTATATATTTATTAAATATTTCAAATAATGATAATAAAAAGCAGATAAAGTTTATTATTAAATAGTTACTTAATAAGTTTATTAGTAAATAATCAACGTTTATAAAATAATATAGTTATATCTTTTTTTAGATATAACTATATTTATTCTTTATAATTAAATACATAAAACAAATGAAAATATTGGGAAATATTATTTGGTTTTTATTTGGAGGGATACTAATTGCTATTGAATACTTTTTATCAAGTATTGTACTTTTTATTACAATAATAGGTATTCCTTTTGGAATACAAACTTTAAAACTGGCCGGTGTGGCATTATGGCCTTTTGGTAAAGAGATAATATCAACAGAAAAAAGCAGTGGATGCTTAACAATTTTAATGAATTTATTATGGATATTAACAGGAGGTATATGGATTAGTTTATCTCATTTGATATTTGGTATTTTATTTAGTATTACAATAATAGGATTGCCCTTTGGATTACAGCATTTTAAGTTGGCAGGATTAGCTATAGCTCCATTTGGCAAAGAGATTATAGATACCGAATAGTTAATAGCTAAAAAAGTAAGAAAATAGTATATATTTTTACTGTTTATCAACAAATTCCAATAAATCGGCTACAATAAAAGTGCTTCCTCCCACAAAAATAATATCATCGGGTTGGGCTTGCGACAAAGCAAAGGTGTAAGCATCCTTTACCGTAGAAAATGTTTTACCGTTAAGCCCTGTTAAAGATGCTTTTTCGGCAAGAGAGTTTTCATCCATAGCACGCGGTATTTTTGCTTTGGTAAAATAATATTCGGCATCAGCAGGAAACAGTTTCAAAACATTCTGAATATCTTTATCGTCAACCATTCCCATAATAATGTGAAGAGTATTTTTTTGCAGTTTTTGCAATTGGTTTACAACCTCTTTTATACCGTCGATATTATGAGCGGTATCGCAAATTACTTTTGGTGATGTACCGATAACTTCCCAACGACCTCTTAGTCCCGTATTTTTTCTGACATTAGCCAAAGCTGCAACAATATCATCTTTAGGAATATTAAACATTGGTATTAAAACTTGCAAAGCTGCAAAAACTGTTCCCACATTTTTTTGTTGATATTCGCCAAGTAAGTCAAGAGATATATTAAATGTAGTGCCACTTTGAGCATTTTTTATTGCAATCTCTTGATATTCACCTGTTTGATTTATAATTTTTGTATAAAATCTTCGTTTTGCAAAACAAGTCATAGCTCCTGTGTCTTGAGCTTTTTTTAGTAAAATATCTTGTATTTCAGGGTCTTTTTCACCTGTAATTACAGGAATATTACGTTTAATTATTCCAGCTTTTTCCAAAGCAATCTTCTGTTTTGTATCTCCTAAAAATTGCATATGGTCTAACCCGATATTTGTTATTATGGTTAAAATAGGTGTAATAATATTTGTAGAATCGAGCCTGCCGCCCAAACCTGTTTCAATAATTGCAATATCAACATTTTGTTTGGCAAAATAATCGAAAGCCATTGCTACGGTAATCTCAAAAAACGACGGCTTTATTTTACTTATTATATCTTTATTATCATTAACAAAATTAACAACATAATCTTTCTCAATCATTTTGCCGTTTACCTTAATTCGCTCTCTGAAATCAAGCAAATGAGGCGAAGTATAAAGTCCGGTTTTCAGTCCCGCCTGTTGAAAAATAGAGGCAAGCATATGCGATACCGAACCTTTTCCGTTGGTGCCGGCTATATGAATGGTTTTATATTTTGTGTGAGGATGCCCCAGATGTTTATCCAATTCTATGGTATTGTTTAAGTCAGCTTTATAAGCAGCCTTACCAATACGTTGATACATAGGTAGCTGAGAGAATAAAAAATCTAGTGTTTGTTTGTAGTTCATGTTGTTTAATAAAATAAAACTGCATTTGTTTTACAAAATAATAATATATATTTATTTTTTGCTAACTTTATAAAGAATGTTACACAATAAAAAATATTTTTTTATTGTTATTTATCAATAAAACAACATTTAAAACTATTACTAATTATTTTTAAACTACAAGATATGAAAAAAATAAAGATTTTTGTATTAGACACAAATGTATTGCTTCACGATTATAATTGTATTTATCATTTTCAAGATAATGATGTTGTTATTCCTATTGTTGCTTTGGAAGAGTTAGACAGGTTTAAAAAAGGTAATGACCAAATAAACTTTAATGCTCGTGAATTTACTCGTGAACTTGATAGTTTAATTAAAGATAAGTTCCCGAATGAAGGAATATCTCTCGGTAAAGGACATGGTAAGCTGCTTATTGAAACAGGTAAACAATATTCGGAAGAAATTGAAAAATCGTTCCCCGAAAAAACAGCCGACCATCGTATTTTGGCTATTGCCGAGTATCTTAAAAACCAAAACAGCGACCGTAAAGTAATTCTTGTTACCAAGGATATTAATTTAAGAGTGAAAGCCAAATCAGTTGGAGTAATAGCCGAAGATTATACCACCGACAAGGTTCAAAATATTGAGGAATTACATAAAGAAATTCAAGTTGTAGAAGATGTAAATCCTGACCTTATCAATACTCTTTATCAAGAATACAACGGACTGCCTATTGAGGATTTTAAATTTAAATATGCTCCCGAAGCTAACGAATATTTGATATTAAAAAACAACAACAAAAGTGTTTTGGCAAGATACGATAAACAGCTTAATAGAATTATGCGTGTTGAAAAAAAACGGATTTACGGTATTGAACCGCGTAATGCCGAACAAACATTTTCGCTTGATGCTCTTTTACGACCTGAGATTCCTCTTATTTCCCTTACGGGAAAAGCAGGAACCGGAAAAACTCTCTTGGCTTTGGCAGCAGCATTGCAACAGCAGCACATGTACGACCAAATATTTTTAGCACGTCCGATTGTGCCTCTGTCAAATAGAGATTTGGGATTTTTACCCGGTGATGTAAAAGAAAAAATAGGACCGTATATGTTGCCTCTTTTCGATAATCTTGGTGTAATAAAACATCAATTCAGTTCAAACAGTAAAGAGGTAATGAAAATTGAAGAGATGCTTAAAGACGAAAAACTCTTGATTACTCCTTTGGCATATATCAGAGGAAGAAGTTTGTCGAATGTATTTTTTATTGTTGATGAAGCACAAAATCTTACCCCGCACGAGATTAAAACAATAATTACACGTGCCGGCGAGGGAACAAAAATAGTATTTACCGGTGATATTTATCAAATAGATTCGCCTTACCTTGATACAACATCAAACGGATTAACATACCTAACCGACCGAATGAAAAGTCAAGAACTGTTTGCTCATGTTAATCTTGTAAAGGGAGAGCGAAGTATCCTGTCGGAATTGGCTAGCGATTTATTATAAAAAATTATAGCAAAATTTGATTTATACCTGACAGACTGATAACATACTTATGTATAAATAAAATCTGTCAGGTTTTTTTTTGAAACATTAAATTAAGATTTCTCACTATTGTTCGAAATGCTAGAAACTAGACTACTAGACTATTAGACTACTAGACGCTTACTTTTAACTTTACAAACTTTTTACTTTCAGCTTATTATCGTATTTTGGGTTAAAACAAACATCTGATTTTTTTTTTATGCTGATAATCTGATTTTTTTTAATAAAAAATTTAATTCAGATAAATTACAAGTAACTGTTATGACAAAAAAATGTAAAGACAAAGATTATAAACCTCCCAAAGAACCAAAATATTCCTGCGAAAAATGCAGCAGAGAAGCAAAAAAAGATAAAAAACTTTGTAAACCGAAAAAAATAAAAGACATTAGCACATAAAGGTTTTGTTTGTAGGAATAAGTAAATTCCGGTTATAGAGCCTGTCTAAGTAATTTTTTATTAAATTTATGTTAAAATAAAAATATGAAAGCATTTATTCTTGCAGCAGGACTGGGAACAAGACTGAAATCATTGACAAAAAGCAAACCCAAAGCTCTTGTTGAAGCAGGCGGGAAAACACTTTTACAAATAAATATTGAACGATTAAGTAAATCGGGAATTACCGATATTGTAATAAATACACATCATTTCTCAAATTTGATAAAAGATTTTCTAAAACAAAACAACAACTTTAATCTAAACATTAAAATATCCGATGAAACAGAACTATTGCTTGATACCGGTGGAGGAATAAAAAAAGCATTATCTCAGTTTAAAAGTAACGAGCCTGTTCTTATTCAAAATGTTGATATATATTCGGATATTGATTATACCGATATGCTTAATTCACATTTAAAAAACAAATCTGTTGCCACATTAGCAATAAATAACAGGGAATCTTCACGTTACCTATTGTTTAACAATAGTAATTACCTTTCGGGATGGGGAAATAACCAAACCAATGAAAGAATAATAACCCGAAACAGTGATAATTTAAAAAAGTATGCATTTTGTGGTATTCATATTGTTTCGCCTGATATTTTAGACATGATGCCCGACAAAAAAAAATTCAGTATTATTGATGCATATCTTAAAATATCTGAAGATTTTAAAATATCTGGTTATCAGTATAATGGAGCATGGTTTGATATAGGAACACCTCAAAAATTAAATGATTTTGAGATATTTTTAAATAAAAAATAATCAAAAAACTCATTATTGTTTGTTTTATAAGGGTTAACTTATTAATTTTATAAAAAAACTACTAATTTTATTTTGAGATGAATGATTTAACGATACAAGGGGATAAACAAAAGCCTGATTTGGTATTTTCTGCAAAAACAGGTAATTTGGAAATATCAGGACAGTCTCTACCCGAAAATGCATCTTTATTATATAATCCGGTTGTCAGTTGGATTGACGAATATGTTAAACAGCCGGCAAAGCAAACAGTGCTATCATTTAAAATGAAATATTATAATACCGCCTCATCAAAAATGTTTTTTTCTTTTATAAAAAAATTAAATATTCTTTATCAGAGCGGAGCTAATGTTAAAATTGAATGGCATTACCTTGAAGATGACGAAGATATGCTCGATGCCGGCGAATATTTCAGAGATTTGGTTGATATACCTTTTTATTTCATTCCATATTAAAATATAATATCAACAAAACATATAAAACTAAAATAATGGATAAGCCAAAAGGGTCGTTAATCAGCTTTATGGCAAATAAAGTTAAGACTAACGGAGGAATAAATTTAGCTCAAGGCATTCCTGCATTCAATCCACCCAAAGAATTACTCGATATTTTACAAAAAAATGTTTTTAATAATTTACATCAATATGCTCCGGGAACAGGTAATAATTTTTTATTACAAAAACTTGAAGAACATTATAATATTTCAAAAAAAAGATTTTTAATAGTAAACGGAGCTACCGAAGCCCTTTCTTTACTGGTCACTTATTTTTTAAAAACTATTAACGGTAAATTTTCAATTCTTGCATTCGACCCTGTTTACGAAAGCTATAAACATTTACCGCGTATATTCAACATTCCTTTTGTTGCTTTTAATTTAGATAAAAACAACAATATTAACTTTGAAGAGTTAGAACAAAGTATAAAAGAAAATAATGTTAAGTTGATATTTCTTGCATCTCCCGGTAACCCGTTTGGTAAAGTATGGACAAAAAAAGAGGTTGATATTTTGGTTGAGATATGCACAAAAAACAGAGTTTATTTAGTGTTCGATGCTGTTTATTCCGATTTATATTTTGACAATAAACCGTATTTTTCTCTCAATAAAGAAAATGAATATATTTTTTATGTAAATGCATTTTCAAAAAAATTCTCTATTACAGGTTGGCGAATTGGATATTTAATAGCTCCCGAATCACATATGGCAGCTATTACCGATATTCACGATTACACAGGGCTGTGTTCACCGTCGATACTCCAACAAGCTATTGCTGAGTATGTTGATTTATCAAACTTTGGAGCCGACTACACTAAAAAATTACGTGAAAAACTAAAAACAAACTATACATTACTTTCCGATAAAATAGAACAGCTTGGCTTTAAACCTAAAAATGCACAAGGCGGTTATTTTATATGGACAGAATTGCCGTATAAATTCTCGAATGGTCTTGATTTCGCTCTTGATTTATATGAGAAAGAAAAAGTAGCTGTAGTGCCGGGTATTCATTTCTCAGAAAACGGTAAAAATATTATTCGCATAAATATTGCTCGTAATAATGATGAAATTAATGAAGCCGTAAAACGAATAAAAAACTATATATCAAAATTATAGAATCCTATGTAATGTTGTTAAGAGATTTCTTACTACCATTTGAAATGACAGTTTTCAACTTTATAAACTTTTAACATTCAGCTTTACAAACTTTCAACTAATCCTCCAATGATTCTTTTACTTCAAGAAGCATCTGTTTAATATTTTTTAGTGTCTTAACAACTTCAAAATTATTAATAGTATCTTCTTTATTATCTTTCATCTTTTTTTTAGCTCCGTCAAGAGTCATTCCTCGCTCTTTTACCAAATGATAGATAATATAAAAATTTTCAACATCTTGTTTTGTAAATAGTCGGTTGCCTTTTTTGTTTCGTTTGGGTTTTATAATATCAAATTCCTTTTCCCAAAATCTGATTAACGATGTTTTAACATCGAACATTGCGGCAACTTCGCCTATTGTGTAGTATAGTTTCTCTATTTTTTGTTCTTTATAAGGCATATTTACGATGAGAAAAATTTAAAATACAAATTTATTAAGCAATGTATTAATTTTTTTTATAAACATCAATGTTTCTTTATCATAATCTTTCCCGAATTGTCAATAATTAATTTTGATTGAGGAAAATCTGCAATAGTAAGTTCTTTTATAAGTTTTGCAACGGTATTGTTTTTATCTATTACTGTGCCTATTGCTCCGGGTTGTTTGGCTGAAATTATTTTACCTTCAATAAAATTGCCGTCTCTGTTAATTGTAATTTTAACAATGGGAGCTAATCCGTTAGCACCTCTTAAATTAAATCTGCCGTAAGTGCAAAAATTACCTAAGCTGTAATCTATAAATTTATTTTTATACAATTCAACAGCTCTCGACACATGAGGACCATGTCCGAAAACTACATCGGCACCTGCATTTATCAATGCATGAGCAAATTTATACACATTACCGCGATTTTCACCGTAAAACATCTCTGTTTGTCGTGTTACGTGCTGATGTTTACTTCCTTCAGCTCCTCCGTGAAATGTTGCAATTACAATATCACACTTACTTTTAAGATTTTTTATTATGCGTTTTGCATTAACAGTATCATAAATACTTACTGTTCCTCTGTTTGGAGAAAAAGAGGCTATTCCGTATGTGACAGAACCTTTTGTAAAAATAGAAACAGGATGTTTTACCCAACCGGCATGATAAATACCCACACTATCAAGTAGTTTTACTGTTGTTTCTCTTCCTAGATTACCAAAATCGCCCGAATGATTATTAGCTATTGTCAAAACATCAAAGCCTGCATCTTTTAAACAAAATACAAATTTTTCGGGCATTCTGAAAGCATAGCATTTGGTAGAGTCTTTACATCTTTTTACCAAAGGAGCGGTATCCGAAAAACATCCTTCGAGGTTGCCGACAGTTAAATCAGCTGATTTTAAAACATCTGTAACATCGCTTAGCAATGGAGCACAATCTTTATGTGGTGGCAAATAACGCTCTGATGGATAGTTAGTTCCCAACATAATATCTCCAACACCTATTATCGAGATAGTTTTTTCGACTGTATCTGTTGCAGTTGAATCAATACTGTTTTGTGAATATGTTTGTAGTGAGAAAGTAAAAAAAATAAGAGCGGCTAAAAATAGTGTATGTTTATTCATATAAAAAAAGGAATAATATTTTAATCAAAACTCATATTCATACGCGAAGAAACAGCAATAACTTCCTCATACTGTTCGGGTGTAAGGTCGTTATAATAATAATTTACCGGATTTTGCGGAATATTATTTTTTCTTACTTCGTAGTGTAAATGCGGAGCAGTTGAACGTCCTGTGCTGCCGACAGCACCGATTAAATCACCGCGTTTTATTTTTTGTCCGGTTTTTACATACACCTTACTTAAATGCCCGTATAAAGTTTTGTATCCGAAACCGTGGTCAACAATAATTCGTATTCCGTAACCGCCGGGCGAATATCCTGCTTTTATTATTTTTCCGTCACCGGTTGCATAAACAGGAGTACCTGTAGGTGCTGTTAAATCAATACCTGTGTGCATTTTTCTTGTTCTGTAAATAGGATGAATTCTATATCCGAATCCCGAAGCAAAACGAGTAAGGTCTTTATCGGATATTGGCGATATAGCAGGAATAGATGATAAAAAAGTCTCTTTTTCTTCGGCTAGATGGATAACTTCGTTATACGATTTCCATTGAACATTAAGTTGCTTTATTAAATGATCAAGTTTTTTTGCTGTTGAAATAACCAACTCCGAATTTGAATATCCTTCAAGTTGCCGATAGCGGTTTACTCCTCCGTAACCGGCTTCCCTAATAGATGAAGGCACAGGGTCAACTCCGAAAATAGTTCTGTAAATATTATCATCTCTATCTTTTATTTGTTCCATTGCTAACTCCATACGTTTTAATTTTTTATTTAAAATTTCGTATTGAGTTATAAGTTGTTTGTTTTCTCTTTTTTGTTGTCGCTCGTCGGGGGTATCAAAAAACATTGAAAGTATCAACAAAATAACAGCCGCAACAACAGTTATTGCTCCTAGTTGTTTTAAAAAACGTAAAAATTTATCACGTTTTGTTAAAACTACTCTTTCGTAACTTAAACGTTCCGGATCAAATTTATATGTTGATTTTACCATATTTTACTCATCTTTTTTAAGATAACGCTACAAATCTAACAGAAATAAATTAATTTTACAACCTTAAACTATTTATATTATTAAGTAAAACATAACATTAAATATATGAATTCTAAGGAAATACGACAAAAATTTAAAGATTTTTTTGCTTCAAAACAACATAAAATTGTTGATAGTGCCCCCATGGTTATTAAAGATGACCCTACTTTGATGTTTACAAATGCGGGAATGAATCAATTTAAAGATATTTTTTTGGGAAATTCGTCAATTAAATATACAAGAGTTGCAAATTCTCAAAAATGCTTGCGAGTATCGGGTAAACACAACGATTTAGAAGAAGTTGGACACGATACTTATCATCATACAATGTTTGAGATGTTAGGTAATTGGTCGTTTGGCGATTATTTTAAAAAAGAAGCAATAGCATGGGCTTGGGAACTGCTTGTTGATGAATTGGGATTGTCTGCCGAAAGGCTTTATGCTACTGTTTTTGAGGGTGACAAAGAAGATGGTGTCGATGCTGATGAAGAGGCTAAAAAATATTGGAAAAAATTGTTGCCCGAAGACAGAATACTTTACGGAAATAAAAAAGATAACTTTTGGGAAATGGGAAATACAGGACCTTGTGGTTCTTGTTCCGAAATTCATATCGATTTAAGAAGCGACAAAGAGCGTTCGAAAATCTCCGGAAGGGAATTGGTAAATAAAGACCATCCGCAAGTAATTGAAATATGGAATCTTGTTTTTATTCAATATAATCGTAAATCGGATGGTAAATTAGAACCTCTTGCAAAAAAACATGTTGACACAGGAATGGGATTTGAGAGATTGTGCATGGCTTTACAGGGAAAACAATCGAATTACGACACCGATATTTTTCAACCGCTAATAAAAGCAATATCAATGTTTAGTGATATGTCTTACGGTAAAAATCAAGATGCCGATATTGCCATGCGTGTGATATCTGATCATGTAAGAACTGTTGCTTTTTCTATTACTGACGGGCAATTGCCTTCAAACAACAAAGCAGGTTATGTTATTCGTCGAATTTTACGCCGTGCTGTGCGTTACGGATTTACGTTTTTAAATCTTAAAGAACCTTTTATTTATAAATTAATACCCGTATTAATTGATACAATGGGAGATGCTTATCCCGAACTTAAAAAGCAAAAAACAATTATTGAAAAAGTTATAAAAGAGGAAGAAACATCATTTTTAAAAACATTGGCAACGGGCATAAAATTACTCGACCAAATTATTGAGCAAACACTTGCCGATGATTATAAAGTGGTAAGTGGTAAAGTGGCATTTGAGCTTTACGATACTTACGGGTTTCCACTCGATTTAACACAACTAATTTTAAAAGAAAATAATTTAATTGTCAATAAACGTGAGTTCGACGATGAAATGAAAGCACAAAAAGAGCGTTCACGTTCTGCTGCTTCATTGGAAACTGATGATTGGGTTGTTCTTGCACAAGACGATGTTCAAGAATTTGTAGGTTACGACTATACCGAAGCCGAAGTGAAAATAATGAAATACCGTAAGGTTAAAACAAAAAACATAGACTTATTTCAACTTGTATTTAATATTACGCCTTTTTATGCCGAAGGCGGCGGGCAGGTTGGTGATACCGGATATATAGAATACGACGGTAAAAAATATTCGATTATAGATGTAAAAAAAGAACACAACCAAACTGTTCATATTGCAAAAGAGTTGCCCGAAAATACGGGAGCAACATTTAAAGCCGTTGTAAATAAAGAAAAACGCAGAGCTACCGAAAATAACCATTCGGCAACACATCTGTTACACAATGCACTGCGAACTGTTTTGGGAACTCATGTTGAACAAAAAGGCTCACTTGTTCATCCCGAATATTTACGATTTGACTTTTCTCATTTTCAGAAACTTACCGATGATGAAATTAGTAAAATAGAGCATATTGTAAATGAAAAAATAAGAGAAAATTATCTACTTGAAGAGTTTCGCGAAATACCCATAGATAAAGCACAAGAAATGGGTGCTATGGCTTTATTCGGCGAAAAATACGGCGATTTGGTAAGAGTTATAAAATTTGGTGATTCGGTTGAGCTTTGCGGCGGAACGCACGTTAAAGCAACAGGACAGTTGGGATTTTTTAAAATAGTATCGGAAAGTTCGGTAGCTGCCGGTATCAGAAGAGTTGAGGCTATTACTGCCTTCGAAGCCGAAAAGTATATCAATACTCATCTTGGACTTCTGAAAAAAATTACTTCTTTGTTAAAAAGTAATAAAGATATTTTTACTGATGTTCAAAATCTTGTTGATGAAAAAAATCAACTTACTAAGCAGCTTGATACTTTTGCCAAAGATGCTCAGAAAATTATAAAATCATCGTTGAAAGAGTTGATTCGTGAAGAAAATGGGATGAATGTTATAATAGAAAAGATTGATATTGCCAAAGCCGAAGGATTAAAAGATATTGCTTTTCAATTAAAAGGTGAGGTTGAAAACTTGTTTCTTGTTCTTGGTGCCGAAATTGAAGGAAAAGCAAATCTTGCAATTATGATTTCGGATAATTTGGTAAAAGAAAAAGGATTACATGCCGGAAATATCATTAGAGATATTGCAAAAGAAATTCAAGGCGGCGGCGGCGGACAACCGTTTTTTGCTACTGCCGGCGGTAAAAAACCCGAAGGAATTCAAGATGCCTTGGATAAAGCAAAAGAATATTTGAAGTAAATTTATTTTAAAAAATTAATAAATTTATAAAAAAGAGTCTGCCGGAGCAGACTCTTTTTTTATAAAAACAGTTATTGCGAAGGCGAAGCCTGTGGTAATTTGTTTGCTATTGCATAGTTTGGGTTTAACAATCTGTTTTGTTAAAAAACTTTTTACTATTGTGAAATAACAGCTCTTTGTTTTTTTTACGAGAAAATATTTTTCACCACAAGTTTTATAAAATAATAGTGTCAAAATAAAAAGAGCAGATAAATTTTGAGATAAAATTATAATGTTATAGAGGATATTTAAACCCGACTTATGCAGTAGGAGTTGTGAAATAGTGAACTTACGGCATTTAGTAAGGGTTAACCCCGATTTAGAAATACATCATTTTGGTTATTGTCCAAAATAGAT
>Ga0256845_1000161_pt1 | contig 62253 bp, 57 predicted proteins | sample RiftiametaG_FD_189101 | JGI IMG/M metagenome (GOLD analysis project Ga0256845, IMG submission 189101) | Tube worm associated microbial communities from hydrothermal vent at the East Pacific Rise, Pacific Ocean - Riftia | ecosystem: Host-associated > Annelida > Integument > Unclassified ...
TTTGAATTACTTTTCTTATCGCAGGACGATGCGCCTATGGCGCCACAACACCTCGAATAAGCTGCTACGCCATAACAACCTACAGCGTGAAAAGCCAGCTTAATTCGATTGTTGTGGCTTTGTTGCTTTTCTTATTCGTTTGAACTCCTGAGATGATAATAGCAGTTAATTCAAATCACAAGGCTTTATGATTATCTGTTCGGATTATTCTTATTCTGTGAATCGATCTGGGTTTCGGATAAACATTATTCATTCTTTGTTCTCAAAAGCTATTATCGCCCTGTAGAGAGTAAGCCATTCAGTAGAGTGTTATCGCCCTGGTTCTTTTGCCTTGAGAATCGACTTTGGTTTACAGTAAATCATCATCGGGTTTTTTCGGGGAATTGGCCGAGGCTGCCGGTTTCAATTTGTCTTTGCTTATTCGATTACCTGGAAACCTAACTCCGGAGACAGCGAGAGTACCGGTTTACTCTGCTCCGGGGAATCGCCAGGGAACAGGTAATTATGTTCGGAGATTCGACTGAGCTTACCGCATGAATTCGCCTTCTCTTTTTATGAAGTTTCGCTTTGGCGATAGCGGATCAACCAGTTATTTATTCCGGAGAATCGGTTTGGCTGTAGGTAACAGGCATTCATTCTTTGAATTACTTTTCTTATCGCAGAACGATGCGCCTATGGCGCCACAACAATGATTGTACTGCATGCGGTGTAAGAAGTATGTGCAGAATTAATTATGTAGTTTAATGATGCTGGATGTGGCGTCTGGTGTCAATGGGGAGGTGGGTTGACGGAAGAAGGTAAACAAATGTATACATAACTACGGGAAATACGTGGTTTGACTGACAGCGGTGTAAGAAGGGGGATTGCGATGAAAATTGATTTGAGTGAATATATAAGTGACATAAAGAGATCCGGGCTTGTAGAAGACAGATACCTGTCTTATTTCGAGTACTGGGTGCGGTATTACTTGAAATCTGGATGTTTGTCAGAAGAGGAATTTTCTCAGCGTTTGTCTGATGATGGACGGAAAGGCTGGCAGATTCGGCAGGCTCTTGATGCGCTTAAGCTTTACACGGATTATTCTAGAACGGAGAGTTTGCATCAGGTAGTATTGGGCTCCCCCCTTGCAGTACTGGAAAACAGGCTCAAAGTAAGACATTATTCCAGGCGAACTATAATATCTTATACCTACTGGTGTAAGGGATATCTTGAGTATTGCAGAAAGCGAGTATGTCAGGAGAAGGATTCAAATTCGTTTTGCGACTTCCTTACTGATCTCGCGCTGAAGCGCAAAGTTGCTGCTGCAACTCAGAATCAGGCATTTAATGCCATTCTGTTTATGTTCCGTAATGTATGGGAAAAGGAACCTGCAGGGATTGATGCTGTTCGGGCAAGGAAACCAAAAAGGCTTCCGGTTGTGTTGTCTCCCCCAGAAGTGAAGAATGTGCTCGGGCATGCAAAAGGCATCTGTGGTACAGTTCTCCGACTTTGCTACACCGGCGGATTGCGGTTGAGTGAAGCAATTTCACTAAGGATTCAGGATGTTGATTTAGAGAATGGAAACATTCTTGTAAGGGGTGGCAAGGGGAATAAAGACAGACTTACTGTTCTTGCAGGAAGCTTGGTTCATGAAATGAAGGGTATCATTGCTGATTCTCGTGTTGTTTTCGAGTCAAGCACAGTGCCGGTTACATTGCCGAATGCTATTGGCAGGAAGTATCCCGGAGCAGCAGGAAGCTGGTTGTGGTGGTATGTATTCCCATCAGAGAGAATTTGCACTGACTTCGAGTCCGGACAACCGGTACGCCACCATATTCACTCCAGCGGAGTGCAGAGGGAGATGAAAAAGGCGGTTTTCGCTTCGGGGATTTCAAAAAGAGCAGGCGTCCATACACTCAGACACTGTTTTGCAACACACCTGTTGATGGTTGGTGTAGATCTTTGTGAAATACAGGAGCTTCTGGGCCACAGCAGTCTTGAAACAACCAGGGTGTATTTGCACGTGATGAAACATATAGCGGGTTCATCGGCGGATTTGGATTTACTGGCGTAGCTGGAACTAACTCCTTTAAAATTACTATGATTTTTAACGTATTTTGCTTGAAAGGAGGAAATGCATGTACAGAGTACTGACAGGAGTTCTTGTAACCGCAACACTTCTTGCTGCAAGCGGTGTGGCCAGAACAGAGAATTCCACATCAGCAGAAGTTGATTCTCTGCAAACTGTCACAGCGGTATTCGATCCGCATGCCATGAGTGATCTGTTTGCAGACATCTCTGCTCAAGTAGGCCCAAGTGTTGTTACAATAACATCGACAACAACTGTAACTGCCCCGTCTATGCCGTTTGACCCCTGGGGGTTTGGTTTTCCCGGTATGGGAGGAGGACAACCCAGAGAATACACCCGGCAGGGCCTTGGAAGCGGTGTGATAATCAATGAAGACGGGTTGATCGTAACCAACAACCATGTTGCCGGAGATTCAGATGAACTTCAGGTTGTTCTTCCTGATGGAGAGGAAGTAACAGCGAAGCTGGTGGGAACTGATCCCAGAAGCGACATTGCCCTTATTAAAATAGAGGTTGACCATCCTCTGCCTGCGGTAACCATGGGAAGCAGTGATGATCTGAGGGTTGGGGAATGGGTTCTTGCAATAGGGTCGCCTTTTGCCTTAAGCCAGACGGTAACACAGGGCATAGTAAGCTTCCTTGGTCGTGACGGCCTTGGGCTGGCAGACTACGAAAACTACATACAGACAGATGCAGCTATCAATCCCGGCAACAGTGGCGGGGCTCTTGTTAACCTGGATGGAGAACTTGTAGGTGTAAACACAGCAATAGCGTCCAGAAGTGGTGGCTATCAGGGAATAGGTTTTGCCATTCCAGCAAGTACAGTTCAGAGTGTTGTGGATGATCTTCTGGAGTTCGGAGAGGTGCAGAGGGGATGGCTGGGTATAAGTATGCAGGAAGTAAGTTCTGAGCTTGCGAAGCAGTTTGACCTCGAAGACGCTAGAGGGGTTCTTGTTGCAGATATTCTTCCGGATTCACCGGCGGAAGACTCTGATCTGCAGAGAGGAGACATCATTACTCTGGTTGATGGCGGGGAATTTGATTCTCCCAATGACTTCAGAAATATTATTGCTGCTATTGATCCTGGTACTGAAACCAGCCTTACCGTGGTTCGCGATGGCCGGACTCGAAGGATATCTGTAACAATCGGTTCCAGGGAAGAAGATCCGCAGGTTGTTACTGAAGACATGCAAAGTGAGTACGGCTGGCATCTTGATGACCTTTCCGACGATGTTGCTTCCCGTCTTGGTGCTTCAGGAGTATCAGGGGTCGTTGTTCTGAATGTTGCTCCAGGAGGAAGAGCTTCTATTGCAGGGATACAACCAGGAGATATCATACAGGAAGTTAACCGGCATACGGTGAAGTCGCTTTCCGAAGCGGGAGCATACCTGTCAGAAACAGTTGGAGACGCTCTGCTGCTTGTCTGGAGACACGGAAGGACCATGTACATGGTTCTTTAGGGAGTTTACAGGGTTACACGCTGCTTCCACAAGGGGCAGCGTGTAATTCTGCAGCGATATTGCCTATGTCAGAGTTTTCCTGATTTTTTCTGTGAGGAAAGAGAGAGAGAGTTCCTCGCCACTGATTCTTCTGAACAGTTCAGGGAACGGATACTGCCCCGAGGGTTTCATAACCTCATGGGCTATGAACCAGCCAAAGGCTTCCGGTTTCTGCACTATGTCTGCTACAGATTCTTTTCGAAGAAAAACCTCCTCCAGCATGTCGCCTGTTAAATCTCCCAGAAGATAGTTATGCAGGTATATAGGATGTGTTGTGTAATGAATAGTACTGGCCCAAACCGGCTGATCTGCATAGGGTTCCTCTCCGAACAGACTCTGCTGATTTTCCCGGAACAGGTTGTTGATATCATCAAGGTTACTGAGTTTTGAGGTGTACAGCCTGTGGTCGAAAAAGATTCTTTGCAGGGCGTACAGCTGCGAGGCTCTGGTCCATCTCTTCAATTCAGTAAAATGCTGACGGGCAGTTTCAATATTTTCAGTAAAAAAATGGGAATAGAACACTTCTCTGCTTCTGAAAGAACCGAACAGATTTGCAATGCCTTCACACACGATACCGCTGATACCCAGGTTAAGGGTGATTTCTTCAGGGTTCAAAGAGAAGCTGTGCACAGCATGACCTGTTTCATGAAGCAGAACGCCGAATTCAGAGAAACAATCTTTCACATTTGCCAGTATTCTTGAATCAATTCCATTTTGAATGGTGAAGTTGTATCCCCACTCGGATTTGTTTTTTCTGGGGAAAATATCGTAGGTAATGTTCATTGTTGAGGTGTTGAATCCGAACAGGCTGAAGAGTTTTTCCAGGGGTATAAAAAAACTAGTCATATTCACAGGGGCATTCAGTTCCGGGGCGATGGAAGAGGCGATAAAGGTTTCATCCCAGGGTTTTACAATCTGCTCTGCTGTGTGTTTGTATGCTATATCTGCTCTGGTTTTCTGCATCAGAGGAAGTACAGCTCTCAGTTCATCATGCCAGGATGAAAACATATCAGGGCTCAGCTCTTGTTCTTTCAGGCTGTACTCTACGAAGCTGGAAGCTCCCATTTCCGAGGCAAGCTGTTTTCTGAGGTTAACAAGGTCAAGAAAACCAGCGTTCACGAGCGGTTGGTTTATCTGATTGCGGGAGAGATACGCAGTTTTTCGCAGGTTTCGGTCGGGGTTTGTGGAGAGAATTTTAACAATATCGGGAGAAGTCATCTCCTGCCCGTTAACAGAGTAACGGAATTTGTTCAGAACAGAGGAGAGTTTTGATGACAGATTCTGTATTTCCACAGAAAGCCGGGAAATGTGCTCAGACTGATGGAAAGGTTTAAAAAGATTTTCAAGGATTTGTGCTTTGCGTTTTCCAAGGGGATTCTGGCATTTTTCAAGCGCTGTCTGAATAACAAGCCAGTGATTTTTGTTTTTAAGAAGATTAACTATTTGACTGTAAGTGCTTTCTACGCCCAGATCAAGCCCAGTTGTGTACAGAACCCAGTTGTACTTCTCGTACTTGATCTCTATTTTCTGGTACGCTTCTGCTATCTCTGAAAGCCCGGTTGAATGCTGCATAAAAAGCCCCCTCCTGAAAGCGTGAAGAATTTGCATTCTGCAGCACTATAGTAACCCGGACATTCCCCATGGAAATACTATACCAGAACCGGCTGCTCAACGCGCCTGGCTTCGTAGCTTATAAGACAGCTACCGTTCTCTTTCTTCAGTATGTTTGTGTGCGTTCCTTCCCGTGTTAAAACAGTTCTAACAATGTTTTCGCCAAGCATGTTGTTTGCCGTTTCTTCGATCATGGTTGGGAAGGGGCAGAATGTGCTGCCAGGGGTGAGCTCGGCCTTTCCCACACCGATAGGACAGAATCTGCATCCTGAAGAAACAATGCGAATAATGGCATGGTTTTCGTCCTTCTCAACTATTTCCACCTCGCCGGCAAGGTTAAAAACATTGTCAATGAAGCCGACAATTGGTCGGAGCTTTTCCACCATTGTTGCTCCCGCTCTGGCTTTGGTGCAGGCTTCTTTGTAGTCGGAAAGGGTTTCGAAGTATGGAATAGTGAATTCGTCCATGGAATGCTTAAGTATCCTGTTCAGAAAGGCCTGATTAAACATTCCCTCCTGACTGGCCAGAGAGCCGAGAAGAGAAGCGATCATCAGGTGCCATTGAGACAGATGACGATCATCGATCATCGCCTTGATTTCACCGTTGGTACTCATCAACATCCTCCTTGTGAAATGCGCAAATCACCACAGGAGCAATATTGTACCCGGGCAAAATGCGCCATACGGGTGAATTTTTAATAACATACAAATTAGATAGTGTCAATAGGGGATACTTTTGTAGTGGAAAATAGAGGTGAACGCGTTGCAACTAGTCTCTATAAGCAAACCCTACAAGGGATTTTTGTGGTTGTATGAGAACTACAAGAAGATTAAGTGTTTCCTTGAAAACTACAGGTACTTTTACGGAGAACACTACGGAAGTGTAGTGAAAGAGTATACAGTCTCCACCCATGCTACAGCAGTATCTACCTATTCAAGAACGCTTGTATCGGAGAAATTGGAGGCTACCACTGAATCATTTCACTCCGCCCCTGAATTGAAGATTAATATACAGACTGGTCAGCCGGGATGGTGGAAACGAATGGGAATACAGTAACGTAAAATGACAGGTTCTTCCGTCTGGAACGACATGATTGCAGAGGCAAGTTCATTGGTGGATTGAATTTCTACACGGGGTGTTTTCCCGTTCCTGCGTTAGCAGTAAACCCCGTTCCTGCGTTAGCAGAAAAGCGGGTTGAAGAACAACCTCCCCATTTACAGTATACAGGTGTACCTGATGTTTGTCAACGGTTGACGGTGACTGTAACATATTGGTATACAACATGATGTAGTGGCTCTAAACAGAAGGAGGCCTTCTTTGAGAAAAACAGTGTTGCAGTATCTGGGTTGCCTGGGATGCCAGTCGAAGCTTGTTGTGGAGGAAAGAGGAAAGTACAAGGGAGATATAAGATCCGGAACTCTGGTTTGCAGAAACTGCGGGCTGGAATATCCCGTTGTCGCAGGTCGTCCAGTTCTGCTGTGGAAGAATGCCGTAAATGAATGGACTTCCCCTGTAAGTGAGGCCATGGGAATTGAAGACTACCGAACCATCGACCAGTCTGTGAAAGAACTGTTTTCCATCGGAGAGGAAGAAGCGATCAAGCTTGTGCAGAAAAGAGCTCATACTGATGCGGAGGTTTCAGGTACACTTAAGACTATTTCCCGGTCTGTGGTTGGAAAAATGAAATACAGAGAATCCGGCAAATGGATAGAAGCCGGGAATCGCAGGGAAAGACTTCTGCGTTTTCCATGGAAGGCCGGGGATAAAGAAGATAAATTTAATATCTTCATGGAGAGAATTGCCTCAACAGAACCCGATTCCATTCTGGACATTGCATCCGGAGGAGGCTTCGGCGTTTCGCATCAGGCCTTTATGAACACAAAGGTTAAGCAGATTCTGGCAGTTGAGCGCGACTTGAAATGTCTGGGAAACATACAGTACAGATTCAAACACATCGGCAGTGAATCAAGGTCGGAAGCTATTGGCGGTGATGTTAGAAACCTGCCGGTTAAAACCGAAGTAATTGATACTGCCATGATGCTTATGGCCTTGCCTGAAATCTCAGGGGTAACACTTGTGATCAGAGAGGCGTTTCGGGTGCTTAAAGAAGGAGGAGCATTTGTTCTGCTGGTTCCTGAAAATCCGGTTGTTCCGGAGCTGAAAACTGAAGCAGCGTATGGGAAGTTTGCTGCAGAAGCCGACCTGTATACCGGATATGAGAAATTTGAATCCGATGCTGAGCAGCAGGGGTTCAGTGTGGAGAGCTCGCGCAGATTTGAAGACAAACAGGGGAAGAGAAGAAGGCTGATCTCTTTAAGAAAGTAGTGTTGCTGTTATTAACAGGGAATTGCCCGTCCTTCCGGTTGTTCTAGTTGCCGGGAGGTTCGGGCAGTTTGAAGCGGAAGATTATGGCCGATGGAATAGGAGGAAACTTCATAGAAAATCTGTAGGCTTTGAACTCGTTTGTATCGAAGCCTATCTTGTTCATAACCCGCTCAAGCATAGGCAGGTATTCCGGTATCTTCAGAGTAGAACAACCGGAAATTCCATTTCCGAGAGACAGAACTCTGGATGAGAGGGGCAGCTGCCTTCTCTCGTCCATATCGGGATTGTAACCGCGTGGGCTGCTCAGTCTGTCGAAGATACTGACATAGGGAGGCATTTTGTAGGGCAGGTCACGGTGAAGAAACATATCTACATTCACGAATTCAGCCGGGGTGAACAACTCGTATATCAGCCCTCCCCGGTCGTTGCTATCATCTCGATAACGGGCGGCAGATCTACGGGAAATTCCACCGAAAACAAGGCTGGTGGCCCCTGCGTTTCCAATAAGATCGGGTTGTATTTCATAGAACATTCCTTCCCGTCCCTGTCTCCAGCTGATTTCGGGCAGAGGTTTTGAGCAGAACTCAGAAAATAGAGGAAGGCCACCGGCGGATTCTGGAAGATCGCTGTATGGCTCATAAGCAAGCGAGAAGGCAGAGCCTCGGTCATCGTATATTCTGCGCTGGTACACAGGCCAGGCAACCTGTCTTAATCTTCGGAAACCAACCATGCCCGATAGATTGGCAAGATCAATTTTGTCGCTGCTTTCAGATGGAGCAAGAAAGAATGCCTTGAAAGCAACCTGCGACTGTACTCCCCAGATAGAACTGTTTGCGAAAAATGCCTGCTTCCTTATGTTTTCCTGTCGTTCTGTAATTCCGTCTGTGGCAAGCCCTGACAGCATCATATCAAAAGTTGCCCTGTTGGTGGAAGAACTTTCAACCATCACCTCAAATTCATTGATGGCCTGTCTGGTCTTTTTAAGAAGGTTTTCAGGAACTCCCTTTTTCTGAATAGCAGCGATTACTCTCTCCATGGAAGCTCTTGGAGGAACCTGGCTGGAAAGAATCTGGTCAAGCAGTGTGATTCTTGCGACTCTCCAGAAAACATCCTTGCTCAATCCCAGATCCCTGGCAGAAGCTCTTGTGGCAGAAGGATCAAGCCCTGCAGAAAGAAGCAGATCTGTTAAAGCACTGCGCAGTTTCTGAAGAACTCGAAGTATTTCCTCTGGAGTTCCGTATTCCTGCACTGCACCATTTTTCATCTGTGAGATTCCTTTGTCACTAAGAGTTAAACCATGTACGCACAGGCAACAACTGTTTTCGGCAATGCGCCACGCCCCAATAATAGTGTCGCGTGAGACACTTGACAAGACATGGGGACACAATCCATATTCATTACTGGTGGCTGGGCATAGACATAACCGCAGTTCTCTGCAGGTCAGAAGTATTCTGTGGGGTATAAGGAGTTGGTATGAGAAAGACAGTGTTCACGGTTTTAGTGGTCTTGCTTTTGTTTGCCCTTTCGGGGTTGGCATCTGCCTTTGATATGAGGAGTATTGAGTCAAGCATCTGTTCGGAAGAGTCTTTCAGCCTGAGTTCAAATCCTGTTATTCACAATGTAGCACAACAGGGTCTGGCTATGTGGGATATCCTGTTCTCCTTTGAAACAACTTCATCTTCGCAGAGTGGAATTGCAACAGATGGGAATTATATCTATACCTCATCTTTCAGCACTGCTTTGTTCAGAAAATTTGAGATGGATGGAACTTTCGTAGAGGAGTTTTCCATTACTGGTGTGCCCACGGTAAACTGCATGACATACGACGGCACAAACTTCTACGGTGCCAAAGGGCCACTGGGTGACGGCATTTACGTTCTTGATCTTGCGAACCACACGCTGCTTAACACAATTACTGTTTCTACTCCCAGTATAGTCGGCATAGGGCACCTTTCTTATGATCCAGAGCTGGACAGCGGTAACGGAGGGTTCTGGCTGGGTTACTGGGCTGAGCTTGCAGCGGTTGATATGAGTGGCAACCAGATTATTGCCAACATATCAGGAAACAGTCACTGTGCTGGTACAGCGTACGACAATGTGTCTGATCCGGCAAATCCCTGCCTCTACCTCTTCAGGCAGTCGGGGTCGACTAATCTGGAAATACACAAGTTCGATATAAACTCGCAGACATATTCCGGCCCGCTGCATATTGCAACAGATATACCGGGAACATCGACAAATCCGGTTGCGTCAGGAATGAATTCCTTCATTAACTCCGACAGCAAACTTGTTTTAATCGGCTTAATAGACCATTTTCCAGAAAATGAGAGGGCTTTCGGATATGAAATCGCCCCGGCAAATACATACACCAAAGATGTAGGTATGCATTCATTGGTGAGCCCTGTAACAGGAAACAACCTTGCTCCAGACGAGGATGTTACAGTGGAAATATTCAACAACGGAACTACTGCTGTTTCAGGCTTCCAGGTGCAGTACACAATTGATGACGGGACCGGTAGTGTGGGTCCTTTTTCGCAGACGGTTACACAGACCATAGCTCCTGGAGCAAAAGAAAATTTCACCTTCACAGAAAAGGCAGATCTGTCTTCTGCCCAGACAGCCTACACGATCACAGTTACATCTTCACTTACCGGTGACGAAAATTCCGACAACGATGTTCTTGTGAAAGTGGTTCACAACACTTCAGGTACATACGCTCCCGGAACTGGCGGGGGCCCGGAACACTTCTCCAATGTTCAGATAGCGGGAATGTCCAACCCCAGCGGGTGTGATTACTACGCAGATTACACTTCAGATCCTTCCCTTTACGTTCACCTTGAGATTGGTGTTTCGGAAGCTCTGACCATGACTCTCGGCCAGGGTTACAACGCAGATATAGGAGCAGTCTGGATTGACTGGAACAGAGACTTCGATTTCAGTAGCGATGAAAGGGTATTCCTTTCTGCGTTCGGGCAAGGGCCTTACAGCACAACAGTCACAGCTCCGGATACTGCTCAGACGGGCACTAACTTGAGAATGAGGCTCCGCCTGGATTACAACAACACCGATCCACAGCCATACGGAACCAGATCATTCGGTGAGGTAGAAGACTACACGGTAATAGTAAACTACGCAGGCGTGGCTGAAGAATCCTTCGGGGAAATTTTAAACACGGGTTATCTTAGAGTTTCCCCCAATCCGTCACACGGAACGGCTTCTGTGATGTTCAGTGTTCCATGTGATGAATCTGTAGAAATAAAACTGTTTGACATCAATGGAAGAATTGTTGAGACGGTATATGAAGGCGCAGTACCGCAGCAGAATCAGATAGGCATGAATCTGAATCAGCTTCCTTCAGGTGTTTACACGGTCAGGCTTGAATCGAACAGCTTCAGTGCTTCCAGGAGAATACTGCTGGTGGACTGATACACCTTCCGGCAAGAAAAATAGTATGGCTCTACTCCAACCCCCTTTACCCGGGCACAATCCCGAAGGAGTAGAGCCATCTCTCTGTCAAATTGTATTTATAAGTCTTGCAGAAAGAACAGCATAAAAAAAGCAGAGAGAGGAAGAACCTCTCTCTGCTCAATATTGTGTCAGGAATTAGAATGAAGCTTTTACAGAGCCCCATGTAGTTCTTTGCAGAGACTGTGAACCGTTCCATATAAATCCCAGAACATTTTCCCAAATGGCGGTACTCTGATTCGCAAATGCCATGGTGTATCCACTGACAACACTACGGCCATCGTTTGCCACACACAGACCAGCATCGGACGCTGTGGAATTTTCTGTCCAGCCGGTGATAGGAGTGGCAGTGGAAATGGTCATCCGGCTTCCCATAATACCAACTCCAGGTTCAGCCCATCCCCAGTCGGTGATTCCGGCTGTAATCGGATGTGTGTTATCCCAGCTATAGTGGGGAATAACTGTGGTAACATCTCCAAAGCCTGAAACACCCATGGTATTTGCGAGGCATGAAGGTGTGCTGGCCCACTTCCAGCAGGAAGCGTAGAACTTAACAGTACCTGCATTGTAAAGAGTGGTCATCACATCCCAGTTAAAATCAGCGTAAAAACCGCACCAGCAGTCCATAATGATTATATCAAGGGTGTCGCCGTATGTGTTCATGTCGGCGTTGAAAGCAGCGGGGCCGGTATAGGCATCATGGTAGGCCATAACATTTGCTGTTGGCCACAGATTTGATACAGCAGTGAGAACATCATCACCGTATCCCCCGAAAGAGTCGCTGTAGATAAGAATATTTACTGGATCCTGCGCTGCAGCAGCAGCAACAGCAACAAACAACAGAGCAAACAGTTTCATTGGAAACCTCCGGATCGTATAAAGGATATTGCTTACCGGGTCAAACGCATTCTGTCTTTAAATCACCCCTCTCAGATCCTGTACGGATACAGGGAAGACTAGAGCATTGTTAATCGCTGAACACAGGAGTAGCCGCCTGCCCTGACCACACAGAAGTAGATTCCGTTCTCTACCCTCTTCCCGCAGTAAGATGTACCGTTCCAGCAGGCTGAATGATTGCCTGAACAGAAGTACTGATCGGGAAGAGAACTGATTTCTCGTCCCAGTACGCTGTAAAAAGCAATGTTCACAGAGGCGTCTTCAGGGAGGGTGAAATTAATTTCAACAGCAGAGCTGGAAGGGTTCGGGGAAACAGAATACACCACAAGCTCATGAAGCGGCTCGGCGCTTTCAGAAACGCCGGCCTGATTGAAGAAAAGGGCTCCCATGTCTGCAATTGTTCCGTCGGGATCCGCCGGAGAAGAAGGATCACCTGCATCTATACAGGGGGAGCCTGCAGTAAGGTGATAATCACCGGAAGATACGCTTGCGAACATGGGAGCATCTGTAATGTTGCCGGTACCCGGCATATCCTGTGAAATACAGGAATAAGTAAGATTGCTGGGTCCTCCGCTAGCTGCACTTGCGAACTGGGAGTTATCGGCAGAAGTGTTGTAAAAAATGATGTTATTTTTTCCGGTAATACTTGAGCCGGGGTAGAGAGTACATATTCCCCCGCCGGTTCTCTGGGTGGTGGTGTTGTTAACTATTGTGTTGTTAACAAGGGTAACGGTACAGTTTCCTGACGCCATAACTCCACCTCCGTGATCAGCAACGGTGTTGTTGTGAATTATACAGTGTGAAATGAGTGTATTCGAGCCTTTGCAGTGGACCCCACCGCCTCCGCATGAGCTTCAAGTGCCTCCTGAAGTACACTGATTGTACCCAAATTCAGAGTGAAGCAATTGTGCACCGTCACAGTCGACCAGGTACACGGATAAGCCTCTTGGATTGTTTCCAAGAGTAGCAGAGGTTATCAGGCAGCTGTCTACTAATACACTTGCGTTGTTAGCGTACACAGCACCGCCGTAAAAGAAGGTGTCTGATCCGGTAATTCTTGAATGCTTCAACGACAAGCCAGCGCCGCCGTACACGTTAACACTGGCAAAAAAGTTCATACTGAATCCAATAAGGCAATGGTCAATGTGACAGTAATCCAGAGTGGCTTCAGATGCTCCGCTGAGAAAATGCAGGCCGCCCCAGCGATTGTCGTCAACTGGATTCTGTCTTACAAAGAGAATACTGTCCTGTTCCGTACCAACGGCGGAAAATCCGCCGGAGATAAGCCACTGGTGGTTTCCATTGTGAAGAAAAGAGGTGCCGGGCAATATACTGAGAGAGTTTCCGGCCTCAACCAGAATATCTCCGTCAACAATGTAGGCTCCCGGGCCAAGAGTGCCGGACTGAGGCCCACTGATAACCGTTTGCGCCGAAGCGGCAGAAACGATGATAAAGAGTGAGAATAGAAACTTATGTGATATCATGGCTCTCCACCTTTTCACTGTATTGCCTGTAAGTATGTGGAACATCTATTTCCGATTTGGAACTGTATATCCGATCAATGCCTCTGCCCTTAAGAAAGTTCGTTTTCAGTTCTTCAAGCCCGGCTGCATTGTTCCACAGATGATCAAAGAGCATGCAGGCCGCTTCTGCCCAAGCAGGGTGTTCCACTACCAGCATAGTAAGTGGCGATTTGTCTGTGTCTCGGTTTGTCATGGCAATAAGAACGAATCTTCCGTCAAAAATATGCATCTTAACAGGAAGGCTGGCGGCATAGCGTGCCCTTTCGCCTGTGGTGATACATCTTTCTATGTGCTGCTGTTCCAGCATATCGATATCTGTAAGGCGATATTCATAAAGAGCTTTTACAACAACTCCACGGGCAAGCAGAGCACTTTCAACAGCCTCCTGTTCCTCAAGCATCCTGTGGCTGCCCTGATGTGAGAAAGGCGGCTTAACAAATCCCAGCACTTCTTTGTGAGAGTTGTTCAGCAGAGACAGGTATCGCTGGTGAATAGACAAAGGATCCCGGATGATCTCGATATAATCGGTACTTCCAGTGCTTTGCAGACCCTGCTCGTACAGGGCGGAGAACACAGAAGTCATCACTTCAACAGTTTTCTTTTTTCTGGAGTGTTCAGCCCTGTCTATCATTATCAAATGGTCTAAAACCCTGCGGGGCTCAACTGCCTGATATTTCCAGCCTCGCCCGAAGTTTTTTTTGATACACATTCCCCTCTGTATCATTTTCTGGGCGATTTCATACACCTTGGATCTGGGAACCCCGGTTGATTCGTGGATCTCCAGGGCACTCATTTCCCTCTTCTCGAGTAGAGCAGTGTATATCCTAGCCATGTTACCGGGCACACCAAACTGCTCCAGTTTTTGCTGCACAATAGAAAGCATTCAATAACCCCGCGTGATAGTGTTTCTGCACGATCAAATATCTGTTACCCTAGGGAGAGTAACACTATAGCAAAGCGCTTTTTCATTGTCAATCGGTCAGAGGGGCTCTGGAGAACCATAGATTGCATTTGGATAAAGCATAACTGCTGTGAATTGGAATACTGGTAACTATTCCGCTTCTTTTAAAGCCTTGAGTTGCTCAAGACTCAAAGCATTTTCCCACAGATAGTCAAACAGGATTCTGGCGGCATTGGCCCATGCTGTATGCTCAACAACAAGCATTGTGAGAGGGGAGCTGGCCTTTTCTCCGTTGCTCATGGCCATAAGTACGAACCGGCGGTCAAAAACATACATTTTTATAGGTAGCTGATTGATGAATCTGGCCTGTTCTCCCGCTGCTATGCATCTCTTGATGTGCTCAAGGCTCAGACCGAAAGAATCTTCCATGGTATACTCGTAAAGCACTTTCACATCGATTCCCTTCAGAAGTCTGCCTGTTTCCTCATCTTCCTGTTCTTCCAGTTTCTTGCCGCTGTTCTGAAAGGCATGGGGAGGTTTTACGAACCCGAGCAGTTCGAACCGTGTGTTGGCCACCAGCCCCACATATCGTTGGTGAATAGATGGGAGGTCTTTGATGATCTCAACATATTCGGAGATATCGGTGTTGTGTATTCCCTTGCTGTAAATGGGGGACAGCAGTGAAATCATAGACTCGGCAGACTCTTTTTTTCGCTTGTACTCCGTTTCACTGTTTTGAATGAGTGTGTCAAAAACACGTTTTGGTTCAATGGCCTGATATTTTTTGCTTCTACCTGTTCTTTTTTCGATACACATTCCGCGTTGCATCATCTTCTGGGCAATCTCGTAGATCTTGGATCTGGGAACTCCAGTGGCTTCGTGGATTTCCATTGCACTCATCTCTCTCTTTCCCAAAAGAGCGACATAGATTTTTGCAATGTTCTCGGGTACTCCTAACTGTTCCAGTTGAGTGTACAAAGTATTCAAGGGAGACTGCCTTCCTGCTGCTGAAATCTGCCGGATATCTTTCGCTAAAAACCAGTTACCTTACGGCAGGTAACGCTTATGTATAACATCAATTCTCCGGCAGTCAATCTTGCAGGCAGCACAGCTGCAAAGGTAGGGCAGGCATTTTGGTTGATTTCCGCCAATTTTAGTATATCCGGATATTCGTAAAAATACCGGAAGACAAAAAGATAGGGGAGCTATGCTTGAAGAACTGAAAAAGATGATTTCCGCAGCGGATGCGGATTATGTGGACATACGCTACGAAGAGAAGAAAACAACCAAGGTATCCATGGCGGGCAGAGAACTGAAAAAGGCCGGCTCTAACAGCACAGACGGGTTTGTGATAAGAGCGCTTAAAGACGGTGGATTTTCCTCTGTTACAGTTACGCGGGAAAAAGATGTACCTGAGGCTGTTAAGCTGGCTGTACAGGGAGCGTCAGCCATGGCTGGAGGCGGAAAGAATGTTGTTCTGGCAGAAGTGGAACCAGTACAGGGCTACTTTGAGCCGGAATTGCACGGCGATCCCGCTGATGTTCCTCTGGAGAAAAAAATAGCTCTTCTGAAGAAGTACAACGCCATAATGTTTGAGCAACCGGAGGTAGTAAACACCAACATTGTCTACAGCGAGGTTGACAGAGAGAAATTCTTTGTCTCCAGTGAGGGTACTTCAATTCGAGAGCGTGTTTGTACTGTAAGTATTGCAGGAGAAGTTGTTGCAGGTAGAGGCAGCCTTACCCAGAATGTCCGTGCAGCAGTTGGCGGTGCCAACGGAATGGCCGATCTTCTCGACCGTGATGATGTTTTTCTGAAGAGAGCACAGCTTGCAAAGCAGCTTCTTGACGCTGATCCGGTGCAGGGTGGAACCTACGATGTGGTAATAAATCCAAGTCTTACCGGGGTGTTTATTCACGAAGCTTTCGGCCATTTCAGCGAAGCGGATATTATAGAGGATAATCCACCGCTGAGAGAAAAAATGGCCATGGGCAAAAAGATAGGAAGTGATGTAGTAACAATCATTGCAGATACCCTTATTCCCAATCAGGTAGGCTTTTACAAGTATGATGATGAGGGAGTGCCGGTGAGAACAGTTCCATTGATGGTAAACGGTGTTTTGAAAGGAAGGCTGCATTCAAGAAGAACAGCTGCCGAATTCGGAGAACCGGTAACAGGCCACTGTGTTGCGCAGGATTATGGGTTTGAGCCCATTGTAAGAATGGGAACCATATATCTGAAGAAGGGCGAAATGTCTCTTGAACACCTTTTAAAGCAGATGGGTGATGGTCTGTACCTGTGCGACGGCAAAGGAGGGCAGACATCCGGAGAAAACTTCACTTTCGGGGCACAGTACGGTTACATGGTGAAGGATGGAAAGATTGAAGAGATGGTCAGGGATATCAACATAATGGGCAACCTCTTTACCACGATGAAGAACATTGAAGCAATGGACGACCATATGGTACTCAGCGAGCGCGGCGGCTGCGGTAAGGGGCAAATGAACATAAAGAGCGGTTACGGCGGACCAAGTGTTCTGATCCGCTCTATGGTTGTAGGAGGTGTGTAATGGAGAAGCTTCTTAAGATCGCGGAGTCTAAAGGGTGCAGGGCAGAAGTTTACAGCCTCAGAGAAAAATCAGTTAGCATGAGCAAGGTGAACGGCGCAGTCAGCGATGTTTCAGCATCAATTCAGTACGGTGTGTCCCTGCGGATAATCAAAGACAGGAAACTGGGTTTTGCTTACACCAAAAATCTTACCAGCAGGGAACAGCTGGTTGAAAACGCTCTTGCTTCCATGAAGGCCGGGGTAGATGCCGATTACGATTTCCCGGCTTCGGGTTTCGTTAATTTCACAGAGGATTACCACGCTGAAGTGGAATCTATGAGTTTTCCGGAGATAAGAAACACCGTGGAGCGGGTAGAGAAACTCTACGGCGAGATGAAGCAGGGAGTTCTTGAGACAGGAGCCGGATGCGGAACTTCGGAAACCAGAATAATAAACACTTCCGGAGCAGACCTGCGTCAGAAAGATTCTTCCGTGTATGCTTTGGGAGCAATGATCTACCCTGGAACCAGCTCAGGCATCCGTAATATATTTTACAGCAATTCCAGTGTCTCTCCCTTTGCTGCCGATGCGGAAAGGGCTGTTGATTTCTTCAACAGTTCTCTTCCTGAAATTGAAGTAGGAGACAGCAGGATGAAGGTGATATTCGCTCCGGATTCCATGAATGCCCTTACATGGAGACTGGGTATGGCCACTTCGGCGAAGTCATTCTATGAAAAGATCTCTCCGCTGCTGAACAGAAAGAACCAGCAGATAGTCTCGCCCAGACTGTCTTTTATCAGTGATCCTGCATCGGACAAAACAGACAGACGACTTTTCGACGACGAAGGCGTTAAAACGGAACGACTGCCTGTAATTGAAAACGGAATATTCAAGTCTGTTTGCAACAATCTGGATTACGCATCGAAGATGGGTGAAAAGCCTGCTGGAACAGGTTTTCGCAGAGGGATGTGGGGGGGAGATAAAATATCTATAACACCGGTGCCCAGCCTTTCTCATGCAAGCTTTGCATACGGAGACAAATCGTTCCAGGAAATGCTGTCCATGATCGACAGGGGAGTAATTATTTACGGTGCTCTTGGAGCTCATTCCGGTAACATTCTAAACGGGGATCTTTCAATTGGTCTCAACCCGGGTCTGTATGTAGAGAACGGCAGAGTAATCGGCAGAGTGAAGGATGCCATGATGGCAGGCAACATATACGAAATGCTTTCAAAGGCAATTGCCGTTGAAAATGCAGCTCATTATACAGACAGTATATACACAAACCCTGCGATTCTTCTTGATGATATAAGCGTAGTTGGTTCCTGAACAGACAGGCTGTAAAAGAGAGAGTCAGAATGGTGCGTCATTTTGGCGCTCTCTGTGTTTGTTGTTGCATGAATACTGGCTGAAGAGAAAGGCAATGATGTTCTGTAATGTATTGTATCGCAGTGCGATGCTGATATTTTTAGAGATTCTGGCAAGTTCTTTGCATACAGTGTTTGTGTGAAGAAAATCCCGCGAATAGGGAAGAAAGGAGATCAGAAATGTTATACAGAAAACAACTGCAGCCTTACGATATTGCCTACTCACTGGGCAAACTTGTTGATGGTCTCTGGCCGGAGAAGGGTGAAGATACCAGTGCAAACTGGCTGCCTCCAGTGGATATCTGCGAGAGAGCGGACTCCATACAGTTCAAGGTAGAGCTTCCCGGAATCCCCAGAGATGAAATTGAAGTGGAGGTTTCCAACGGAGTTCTCACCGTCCGTGGTGAGAAAACGATGGCGGAGGAAAAGAAGGGTGACACCTGGCACCGAAGAGAGTTCAGCTACGGTTCTTTCGTGCGCAGTTTTACACTTCCTTCCGACATGAAATCTGAGGAAGCTGAAGCATCATTCAACGAAGGCGTACTCACCATCACTATTCCGAAGGAAGAGAAAGCTCTTCACAGGAAGATAGAAATCAAGGGCTGACGCTGGTAACAGAAGTAAAAGGGGTGTGACGAAAGTCATGCCCCTTTTGCTATATTGGCTCTGTAAATATGTTTCAAAGTAAGGGGTCATTATGAACTTTGCGGAACTCACAGAGAAGGCCAGAAGCTACAGAAGGTTTCAGGAAAATAAACCGCTTTCCTCAGGTTTATTAAGAACAATGGTTGGTGCTGCTGCCATGGCACCGTGCACATCCAATTACCAGCGGCTTCGCTTCAGCATAATTGTTGGTGAAGATAACAGAAACACATTGTTTTCCGGCATCGGCTGGGCTGGGTATATCACAGACTGGTCCGGCCCGGTACCGGGAGAGAGGCCTTCAGCCTACATCGTTATACACGCTCCGGAAAAGCAAGAATTCTTTACAGGAATTGATGCCGGAATTGCCGCGTCTCACATAGTTCTTGCCGGAGCAGCCATGGGAGTGGGAAGCTGTATACTGCTTAACTACGACGCAGATGCAGTAAACAGAACATCACCTGCTGAAGGCTACAAGCCGGTACTTCTTATTGCCCTGGGTTACCCGGGAGAAACAGTAGTTCTGGAAAAAAACACAGAGAAAATAAGATACTGGCGGGATGAAAAAGGTGTGCATCATGTGCCTAAACTGCCGCTGGAAACACTGATACTGAAAGGATAACAATGAATTCTGCTGCGAAATTTCAGAAACGCCGGGCCAGGCTGGTAGACATGATTGATGGAGATTACTGCATAATGATAAAAGCTTCTTCATCTAAACCAACAAGTGCTGACGGTGTGTATCCCTACACTCCTTCAAGAAACCTTTTCTATCTTACAGGAATCCAGCAGGAAAACACAACGCTGTTAATGTGGAGGCTCAAAGGCAGAGAGGCAAAGGAATGTCTGTACATATCTCCCTACGATGAGGCGCATGCAAAGTGGTACGGTACCGTGCTTACAAAAGAACGGTCTGCAGATAACAGCGGGATTGAGGATATTCGTTTTGCCGGAAGCGAAGACAGGTTTATAGACAAACTTGTTTCAAGAGAAAAGATGAATAATTTCTACTTTGACTGGCACAACTGTGGACTCAGTGGAGTGCCCGGAAAGAGGCTGGTGTATGTAAACAATTTTATAGCACTGTATCCAGGTTTGAAAGTTCAGAGTATCTCCGAACTGATTTTCCGTCTTAGAATGGTTAAGGATCAGGAAGAGATAGAGCAGATTCGCGGCGCCATACAACTTACAAAAACGGGATTTGAAGCTGCAGTAAAAATACTTGCCCCAGGATTGAATGAGAGAGAATTCGAGGCAGAGCTTCTGTACCAGTGGGCAAGAGAGGGAGAGAAAACCCCGGCTTTTTCTGCTATCGTTGCAGGGGGAAGCAGAGCAACATGCCTGCACTATGTTAGCAACGATTCCGTTGTGGAAGACGGGGATCTGCTTCTTGTTGACCACGGTGCAATGAAGAACCTCTACTGTGCAGACATCACAAGAACGGTTCCTGTAAGTGGGAAGTACACTCCCAGGCAGAGAGAACTCATGGAAATGGTTTTGGAAATTCAGGTAAAAGCCAACGAGCTGCTGCGTCCGGGAAAGCTTCACCGGGAATGGAACGATGAGGTTCTTGAAGCTTACAAAGAAATTCTGCTTCGCAGGGGAGAAATAAAAGAGCCGGATGAAATATCCAGTTTCTACTATCATGGAATAGGGCATCATCTGGGGCTGGATACCCACGACGAAAATGTTTCGGATGTACCTATTGCGCCCGGTATGGTGTTTACCATCGAGCCTGGTTTTTACAGTGAAAAGGAGGGTATTGGAATAAGAATAGAGGACGATGTTCTTGTGGGAGAGAACGGGAACACATTTCTTTCAGCGGGTTTTCCCAAAACTCCTGACGAAATAGAAGCGTTGATGGCGGACAAGTGAACCAGAGCGAAAAATATATGAGAATAGCTCTGCAGGAGGCTCGCAAGGCCTTCGATAGAGGAGAGGTTCCTGTTGGAGCGGTTCTTGTGAATGGCAGCGGGGAATTCAGGGATTCAAACAGAACAGCCGAACTTCATCTTCCGCAGACCCACGCAGAGTGTCTTGTGATCGATGCAGCCTGCAGAGCACAGAAGGACTGGAGGCTGGAAGACGCCACTCTGTACGTTACGCTTGAGCCGTGTGTTATGTGTGCAGGGCTCATTCTGGTTTCAAGGGTAAAACGCGTGGTATACGGAGCCTGGGACAAGAGGTTTGGTGCTTTTGGTTCTGTAACCAATCTTCTGGAAATGAGACATCTGAATCACTATCCCGAAGTGCAGGGAGGCGTTCTTGCAGACGAATCAGCAAGGCTGCTGAAAGAGTTTTTCAAAGGCAGAAGAAGAAAAGGAGAAGAATTATGAAAATGGTGTTGCTCCTTCTGGTTGCGGCAGCAGGGCAGGTTTCTGCCCGGAGTCTGCCAGGGCAGCCCTTTGCTTCCTACTGGTTTCCGTCTGAACTGCTTTCATGGTCGGCGGCCACAGATGCCGATGCTCCCTACAACCGCAGCAGTATAGAGCTTTCCACAAGATCGTACGGCGACACACAGTGCAACATTCATGCCACAACGGATCAGGGAGGGGTGGGTGTATTGAGCATTATGAACCCCTCCACAAGCGGGAACCCGTCTCAGGGGGGTCTCGGAGTGGATGTCTACGCTTTTAATTACTGGCAGTATGTGGATCACCTTACCTTCTGGGGAGGCAGTTCCGGAGAGGGGCTTATACTTGCCCCCAATCCAGGAGTAATTGATGCCGGTCACCGTAATGGTGTTCCAGTGTACGGCACAATATTTCTTCCGCCTGTGGCCTACGGCGGGCAGATACAGTGGGTCTGGGATCTTGTACAGAAAAACGGTTCAACTTTTCCGGTTGCAGACAAGCTTATTGAGATGACACAGTACTACGGCTTTGACGGATGGTTCATCAACCAGGAAACTGCCGGAGGCAACGCCCAGCTGGCACAGGATATGCGTGATTTCATGTTGTACATTCAGAATAATTCAGATCTGGATATCCAGTGGTACGATGCCATGACCGAGTCAGGCGGAATCAGCTGGCAGAACGCTCTCAACGCAAGCAATGACTGGTATTTTCAGTACAACGGAAGTGTTGTTGCCAACTGGATGTTCCTCAACTTTAACTGGAGTATGTCCTGCCTGCAGAATTCATCGGCGCTTGCCGCATCTCTTGGCAGAAGCCCATACGAGCTTTATGCAGGCGTGGATGTACAGGCAAACGGTTACAACACAGGTGTAAACTGGAATGGTCTGTTTCCCGAAGGGCAGAACCACGTTACATCTGTGGGGTTGTACTGCCCCAACTGGACCTACACTAATTCTTCAAGTCTTCCCGCATTTTATACCAGGGCGAACAGATTCTGGAGTGGAGCAAACCGTGACCCGTCAAACACAGACACTACCCACCCGTGGAAGGGTCTCGCCTGCTATTTTGCAGCAAAAACTCCTGTGACCTCATTTCCTTTTGTAACAAACTTCAACACAGGGCAGGGTTATCAGTATTTTTCAGATGGTGAAACAGTTTCGGAACTCGCATGGCACAATCGCAGTCAGCAGGATGTTCTGCCAACCTGGAGATGGATAGCAGAAAGTCAGGGAACTCCCCTTTTCCCGGAGATGAGCTGGGACAAGGCTTACTGTGGCGGGAGCTGTTTGAAAGTTTCAGGAGATCTGGATTCCTCCAGTGAGACCATGCTGTACCTGTACAAGATGGATGCCGAAATAAGTGCATCAGACACCCTTCATTTTGTCTGGTTTGCCGACTCTGCCGGGCAGCCGTCGAGGATGCAGGTGGCCATGTCTCTCTCTTCTGCTCCGGATTTTTTCTACTACGAGGAAGTTGACCCTGCGGAGCAGCCCGGCTGGAACCTGTTCAAGAAAGGTATCGGCAGTTTTGCGGGGGCAAAAATGACTGTTGCTGCCGTTAAGTTTGTAAGTTCAACGCCAGTGAATGACTACACAGCGTATATTGGAAGACTGGGAATTGTTAGAGGGGAAATTGATATTCCGGACGCACCCTCTGCTGTTTATGTGGATGAGTTTAACCAGATTGATGACACCACAGGAACCATAAGACTTCGATGGACACTCTCTTCATCTGATGTGTACACTTACAATGTGTACAGAGAGAACAGTGACGATTCCAGAACTTTCCTGTGGGCGACAACAGGAGGCGCATGCTTTGTTCCGCAGGTGACGAGACCTCCTTCTGAAGCTCAGACAACCATTGTGGTGGAGGCTTTGAGCCCGGAGTTCGGCTGTTCCCAGCCTGCCAGCACGGTGATAACATGGGAAACTTCCGGTGTGCAGCAGGGGCAGTCTACCGGGGATTTTACACTGAACGAGCTTTTGGGGAATCCGGTTACCGGAACAGTATCGATCTCTTTCTGTCTACCTTGTGCCGGCCCTGCTTCTCTGACTGTACATGATCTTTCGGGAAGAATTGTTCAGGTTTTGAGCACAGGAGATTTGCCGGAAGGCAGCCAGTCTGTTCAGTGGAAAACAGACGATTTTCCATCGGGCCTCTATATGTACAGGCTTGAATGTGCAGAAGGGTATATTGTGAGAAAGTGTATGGTTCTGTGATAGATGGATCGGGTGTAGCTGGCGGGAAGAAATGCATATAAGATCTTTTGAGGCAGATGACGAGAGCAGCGTTGTTCAGCTCTGGACTGACTGCGATCTGGTGGTTCCGTGGAATGACCCACGGAAAGACATTCACCGGAAAGTCAAAGTTCAGGGGGAGATGTTTCTTGTTGCCACTGTTGATGAAACGGTGGTTGGCTCTGTAATGGCCGGTTACGAAGGGCACAGAGGCTGGGTTAACTACCTGGCTGTTCATCCGGACTACCGGGGGCGGGGTATTGCGGTCTCTCTTATGAGCACAGCAGAAGAAATGCTCCGCAGGGCAGGGTGTCCCAAGATAAATCTCCAGGTTCGCTCGTCCAATACGGAAGTGATCGGTTTTTACAAAAAAATAGGATTCAAGGTCGATCAGGCGATAAGTATGGGGAAAATGCTGGAACCGGACAACTGAGGAATTCTCCAGGCAGCTGAGTATTGTGTATCTTATGAGTGCGCAGGTTTAAATAAATTGGATGGATATGAGCACAACTGCAGATGAGAGGGAATTGTATCTGATTGATGGTTTGTATGGAATCCGTGATCTGGTAGATATATCGCAGCTGAAGCAGACCTTCCAGAAATTTACAGAAGCTACTGGTATTTCCATTGAATTAACTGATTACCCCCATATGGCAGTTCTAATAAATACCGGTTGGCAGAGTATCTGCACTGAATATCACAGGGTGGCACCGGGTGCGGTTGCTTCCTGTATAAGAACCAACCCGAGCCTTGTGAGTTACCGGGAAGGGCCGGTAAAGGCAGTTGCCATGGAATGCGAACACGGTCTTATAGACTGTGGAGTTCCCGTGGTTGTTGACGGGGTACGAATTGCATCACTGTTCACAGGGCAGGTATTTCAGGAAGAACCCGATCTTGATCGTCTTGGCAGACAGGCGAAGATCTTTGGTTTTAACACAGACGGCTACATTGATGCGGTGAAAAGAGTACCTGTTATCTCCCAGGGCAGGATTGAGAGAATAGCCGAGTTTCTTGCAGAGATAGCCCGGATGGTTTCGGAACTGGGATACAGAAATCTTCAGAAATTAAAGAAGACCAGTGGGCTGGAAGAAGAAATCAACCAGAGGAAAATTGCTGAAGACTGCCTGCGGCAGAGTGAAGAGAAATATCGTTTTCTTGCAGAGAAAATGGCAGATATTGTGTGGACAGTCGATCTTAATTTGAAAAACACCTATGTGACTCCATCTGTACAGGGGGTTTTGGGCTTTACTCCGGAAGAACGCAGCAAGCAGACTTTGGAGGAAAAGATAACTCCCGCGTCGCTGGCAAGGGTACAAGAATTTGTTGCAGAAGAGCTGAAGCGAGACACAAAGCACGCAGATGAATTGCGGAGATTTGTTGTGATGGAGGTAGAGTACTACCACAAAAACGGATCAACTGTATGGCTTGAAAACACCATGAAGGCTGTCAGGAACCAGTCTGGAAAACTGACTGGTATATACGGAGTGTCCCGTGATATTTCACAGAGAAGAACTGCCGAGAAGGAGAAGAAAATACTGCAGGATCAGCTTGCAGCCGCTCAGAAAATGGAGTCTCTTGGCCGTCTTGCCGGGGGGGTTGCACACGATTTCAACAATCTGCTTACCGTGATTATCGGGAACACGGAACTTGCACTTCAGGATGCTTCTTCAACAGCAGAGTTGCACAGTACTCTTCTTCAGATTCATCATGCCGCTGAAGATTCCGCAGCACTTACCAGACAGCTTCTTGCATTCGCCAGGAAGCAGGTTATACAGCCGAGACTGCTTAACATAAACGAAGCAGTTTCCGGTCTGCTGAAGATGCTGCGCAGGCTCATCGGAGAGCAGATAGAACTGAACTGGATACCAGACAGCAATCTGTGGCTGTCGATGATTGATCCGGGTCAGATCGACCAGATACTGATAAACCTGTGCGTAAATGCCAGGGATGCCATTGCCGGTGTGGGAAGTATAACCATAAAAACTGAAAATGCGCCTATAGATGCAGAGTTCTGTGCCGGACATAGGGGTATTACACCAGGTGACTTTCTGAAACTTACGGTGATAGACAGCGGCAGCGGTATGGATGAAGATGTTCTTAAACACCTTTTTGAACCGTTTTTTACCACTAAGGGAGTGGGGCAGGGAACTGGTCTGGGGCTTGCCACCGTGTACGGAATAGTTAAACAGAACAACGGCTATGTAAATGTATGCAGCAAGCTGAATCAGGGAACTTCGGTAAGCATATTCCTGCCGAGATCGCAAACTGGGGTGATTGCTGCACCGGAAGCGCATACTGGTGATATACCAAGGGGCGAAGGTGAAACAGTGCTGCTGGTGGAAGACGAGAAAGCTGTGCTGAAAATGACTGTTACAATGCTGGAAGGGCTGGGTTACACCGTTATTCCTGCTGGCCTTCCTGAAGAAGCTCTGGAGATAGTGCGCAGTTATTCAGATGATATCCACCTGTTGCTTACAGACCTTGTAATGCCCCAGATGAACGGTCGGGAACTGGCGGAAAAGGTGATTGCAATAAAGCCATCCATAAAGTGCCTTTTTATGTCCGGGTACACTGCCGATGTGACCATTACTCCGGATGTTACAGAAAAGGGTTTGCTTTTTCTACAGAAACCTTTTGCTATACAGACACTGGCTGTAAAGGTACACAGAGTTATTTCAGATTCCTGAACACAGAGTTTACGGCAAAACAAAGAGCCCGGTCAAAACCGGGCTCTTTGCTAAGATGAACTGTATCAGATACTGAGAACGGTAAACTCTATTCTACGGTTTCTGGCTTTGTTGGCAGCAGAGTCATTAGGAGCTATGGGGTTGGATTCTCCATGGCCAATGGTTGTCATTCTGTTGCCGGCAATGCCCTTGCTTATCAGGTATTGATACACGGAACGGGCACGGTTTTCGCTTAGAGTTTGGTTGGAGCTCTCGCTGCCGTCACTGTCGGTGTGACCGGCTATCTGTATTCTGGCTGAAGGATTATCCCGAAGTAGAATGGCAACACTGTCGAGTATTGAATAGCTTTCAGGTTTGAGGTTGGCGCTGCCTGAAGCAAAGTAAATGTTATCAAAACTCATTACATCACCTGCTCTTAGAGCAGCACGTAGGGTGAAAGATACAGTTGCCGTTTCGTTGGCGATAACCGTTGTGGTCTGGTTGTCGGATATGTACCCGTCAGCCTGTACTGCCACAGGCCAGGTGCCAGCCTCAACTTCTGCAGAGTAAATACCCACAGAACTCGTGGTTACAGTAACAGGTGCTGGGGTGCCAATTGTAACTGTCGCGTTGGCAATTGGTCTTCCCTCTCCATCTTTAACAGATCCGCTGAGTGTACCGAGGTTGGGAACCAGTGCGAAGTTGAGTTCAACCCTCTGGTTCCGCCCGAGAACAACCACAGCACTTGCTTCGCTGTAACCTGCTGCTACCACTGTTACTGGAACTTCTCCTGCGGGAATCCTATGGGTATAGAACCCGGTGACCTCATCACTGGTTACGTTTGCAATGGCCACGCCGGGGAAAGTAATAGTAGAGAAAACAGCTTCGCCTGTGATGGAATCGGTAACTGTTCCACTGAGGGTGGCCATGTTTGAAACCTCGTCTTTTCCCATCATATCAGATGAGAATCCAACGGCCAGTCCCACGCCCCAGTCAAAAACACCACCCGTCGGAAGAGGAGCTCTTTCGGCACGCTGTTGCGCGGTTACCTCTCCGTTTTGGTACATGTCGTGCCCCAGATCATAGTACTCCGGGTCAAAACTGCTGGTACTCAAATCGAAAGTAATATCCACAAAAGTACCGGAATTGTTTTTGAATCTTATGCCGGGAGTGAAGTAGGATACGCTGGCGTTGTCTCGGTCAAGGAGTTTCTGGTTAGTGTACTCTATGAAAATGTCGGTGTAGGGAGTAGGCACTTCAATACCGAATCCGAAGTTGAACACGCCGTCTGAAACTTCCAGAGCTATCTCTGTAGAATCAGAATAAATCCAGCCAACTGAATCCGGAGCCACACGAAAGTCGGTGAAGTTGTAATTCTGTGTGTATTTGCTGTAACCGAAGTTGAGGTGAGCCTTTACAGCAGCCATTGGCAGCCAGCGCCCGAAATCTCCTGTAATCAGAAAATCTGTTGCAAAACTGCCGTTACCCGTGGAGGTGAAGGGTTTCCTTGCTGTTCCGATGAGCTGGCCTTTGTGCCATATTCCATCGGGGCCATCAAGACACCGAAGGAACATGGTATCCGCAGGAGAGAAACCAAAGCGCAGGTCTCCCCCGAACCACACTACATCCTTCAGGGATGGAATAGGGTTGTAACCGCCGTGAAGACCAATGTTGATACCTTCAAAGGCCTGAATTTCCTCCCAGTGCCCAGTGGAGCGTTCCTCGTAGAAATCTCTCTCGTAGGATGTACCGGAATAGGTTGCTGTAGCGGATACATCAACATAATCCCACACACCGTAGGCAAGCCCCAGTCTTCCCTGGCCTGTGTGCTCGGTCTCGGTTATTTCCGGGAACAGAAGTGTTTGAGGGAGAAAGTGGCTGTGATAGATGAAATTCATGTAATCATTCGCTGCTGTCCAGTATGAAACACCCAATTTGAAAGACATTTCATTGAAGCCAAGAGGCATGGCACTGTTTACCCGGAAAAGACCGGGAAAACCCCAGATCGACGGAGCAGCTGAAGAAACGGAAACAAGCACAGCAAGAAGAACAGGGATGGTTCTTTTCAATTGAACCCCTCCTTTATGAAAAGAAAAACGAACAAACCGCAGTGCCAACAATGCCAACAAACCGCATGGTGGTCAACCTGCAGTAACTCCGGCTTGACCTGCAGAGAGTACTGCTCTATAAGACAGTAATTATGCGGAGCGCAGAGGGCTATATTAGGGTGCGTGTGGTGATAACCGGAGTTGTGCAGGGTGTTGGTTTCCGGTACTGGACCAGGCAGACGGCTTTAGGTCTCGGTGTTCAGGGGCGGGTGTCCAACAATGCAGACGGGTCTGTAGATGCTGTTTTTTGCGGGGAAACATGTGCTGTTGAAGAGATGGTTCACTTGTGTACCCTGGGGCCTGCGCACGCAATTGTTGATGAGCTGATTGAGGTAAGCAGAGATTTCACTGCACAGTGTCCCGGGGGTTTCAGAATACTGCAGTGAGAAGAGAGGAAATTGATTGATGAGAACAACTTCGTCTATACTTGTGTTATTTACAGCGATAGCCCTTGCCTGGGATCCCCTTTCTTACAGTTATCTTGGTGAGGTTCTTCCTGTAACAGGAGCGTCCGGTGACCTGAGCCTTGGGTATTTCGGATTCAGCCAGTACTGGGAAACAGATACACTTGGTTTTGACAGCCTTTACAGTCACCGCAAGGGATACGGGGTAGTAAGATTCTTGTGGGCTGGCAGATACGGGCTTACTCCCAGTCACACTATTAGTATTATTTTACCGGCTTTTTTGCAGATTTCCGGACCTGGAGACACAACTGGTGTGGGAATAGCAGATCCGTGGATATGTGTTGACGGCTGGATGAGCAGAGATCCTCAGTTCATACTGAGGGGGGCACTGCGTCCAACTCTTAAAGGTACTCTTGACGCGGGAGATTACACCGAGAGTGACAGGCACGTGGCAGCTGAAATATCAGCAACATTTCTTGTTCCTGTTTCAGGTTCACTGTCAGGCCCCAGGGTTCAGGCTTCAGGAGGGCTTCGCAAGTATTTCACCGCGTGGGATGAAGTACCCAGTGCCCCTGGAGATTCTGCAGATACCTCTCCCTCTATGGAGTTTCGCGGAGAAGCAAGGTTGATTCTTCCTGTTAACCGAGAATTGAATTTTCACGCAGGGCTTGAATTTGCAACCAGAGGAGAAACTGAAATTGACTCCAGAGAAATACCAGGCAGTGAAGTCTCCAGCGTGGATTTTCGCACCGGTATCGAGCTGGACAACACCCAGCTGCAGCTGAATGTAGATGTTTACTACCGTCTCAGCGGGCAGAATGTGAACAAGGAATGGGGCTTTCTTGTCAGCGGTATGGGCCTTGATCTGGGAGATATTTTCAGCGTGGGATCTGGTGGTAGAAGTTCCACTTCCGGAGGTTCAGGATCGGGAAGAAGTAGATGAGAAGGGTTGTCCTTTTTGTTACAATACCTGTTGCAGTTGTTGTTTTCGCCCTGATTGCAAGACCCGCCAGCCTTGGAGTGAATCTTAAGAACAGGGTGGAGGTTTACACTCAGTCACTGAGTTCCGGTGACGCACAGCAGGCGATATCCCTGATGTCCCGGGAAATGGCCCGGGGGTTGTCTGCGGATTTTCTTTCCAGGCTCAGCGGAGTGGATGTTCCGTCCGGTTTTCGGTTTGACGGTGTGGATGGCAACGGCTTTCGCATGGCAGGTGAAACCGGAGATGGGGGCAGCAGAATCGTGTGGTTTTCCCCTGGGGAAAGTGGAATTCTGGTAACTAAGGATACAGCGATAGACAACATTCTTGGATCTGCAGTGATGCTCTGCAGAGAGAACGCGGCTTCACACCCGGATGGGTGCTGCCCGGTGTCCGGAAGGCCTTACGAGTACGATGAACAGACAGGAATGGTGGTATGTCCGGAGGGTCATCTGGGAGAAGGGCTGGCAATAGCATCCAACGACTGTACCCTAAGAAGAGATTCCGTGGCAGCAGAACTGCACGATTATCTTGCGGCTGGTTATCCATACCCCGAAAACATCGAGGGAATGTACGTTTTAAGTAACGGAGAATACGGAAGAAGAGGCGGATACAGATGTCCCGACAATGGTTACAAATACTACGAACTGCGGGATGGAGCAATCTACTGTCCATACCACGAAGAGTCTTCCGAAACAGAGGCAACGCAGTAATGAAATACACTGGTTTGATCGAGGATCAGAAAACTTTCAACAGCCTGATAGCTGATCTCCGGAAAACCCCGGTGGTCGCCCTTGATACGGAATTTCACTGCGAGAAACGCTACTGGCCTGATCTTTTTCTAATACAGCTTGCCGCCGATGGTATCGGACCGGTGGCAGTTGATCCCCTTGCTTTGGAGACTCTTTCTCCTCTGGGAGAACTGTTTGCAGATGAAGATGTGGTGAAGGTTCTTCACAGTGCAAGGAACGATTTGATCATTCTTTTTAATGACATCCCGGAATTCAAGGTGAAGAATCTGTTTGACTCTCAGGTTGCTGCTGCATTTCTTGGCTACGGAGAGCAGATCAGCCTGGTGAATCTGGTTCATTCTGTTTGCGGAATCAGATCAAGAAAGAAGTACTCCATGAGCGATTGGTCTGCCCGCCCCCTTGCTGTCGGGCAGCTGGAGTATGCGCTGGATGATGTGAGACATCTTGTTGAGGTGTACAATGTTCTAGCGGGTCAGTTGAAGAAGAAGGGACGAACCAAGTGGTTTGAAGGGGAGTCCGAGCCCCTCTCAGATCCAGCAACATACTCTATCTCCAGAGAGCGTCTTTTCGCAAAGGCCAGATCCGCCGGCAAGGTAAAAAGAACCAGTTTCCCTCTTCTGTGGCGGCTGGTCAACTGGCGGGAGGATACGGCCAGAGATATGAACCGCCCCAGATTTTATGTGGGCAGAGATCATCTTCTCTGCAGACTGGCTGTTCTTGCTCCCAGGAAGATTGATAACATTCGCAGCTTAAGAGGGCTTCCGGGAGGTTTTGTAGACAAGTACGGCGAAGCAGTAGTGGCAGAGGTAGAGAAATGTCTGAAAAGTCCGCCGGACGATGTTCCAAAACTTGAGCTCCCCAGGCACGACTGGGGGTATGCCGCCAGAAAGGACATTCTTCGGATATTCCTGAAAATGAAATCGAAGTCACTGGATCTGTCTCCGGCTCTTCTTCTTCCAAGAGAAAGCTTTGAATCCATACTTAAGAATCCTCCCCGTAATATGAAACAGTTTATGGAGAGGGAAGATCTTACACACTGGAGGAAAGAAGCTCTTGGAACAGAGCTTGTGGATCTTCTTACGGGCAAGCTGGCGATGACTCTGAAAAAGGGTAATTCACTACGGTTCGTCAGTGTAAAATGAGGACGGTGCTGTTGTGCTGATTGATGTTACCAGAGTTATGTACAACGGCATGAATGTATGGCCCGGCGATATCCCGTTCCAGCAGGTGTCGAAGCAGTTCGGAAAATTCACATCGTCAAGCGTAACCATGTCTCTTCACACAGGTACTCACATGGATGCCCCAAGGCACCGGTTCAAACACGGGAAGTCTATAGATGAGATTTTCCCGGTAATTGTTCCTGCCCTTGTTAAAAAAGAAGGAAATCCAGCTGGCAAAGCAGTTCTGCTGGACAGGCCCGTTACAGTTTCACAGGCTGAAGAGTTTGTTAAAGGTGGAATCGTTCTTATTGGAACAACTTCCATGTCGATAGATTACGGGGAATCACTGGAAGCTCACGAAGTTCTGCTGGGGGCTGGAATTCCTGTAATAGAGAATCTTGAACTCGATTCTGTTCCACCGGGTGACTACATTGTAATGGCTTTTCCTCTGAAGTTCTTTATGGCAGACGGATCTCCGGTAAGGGTGATTCTCGCAGAGAGATCTCAGGATATATTTTCTTTCCTGCAGGAGGGTAATGATGACTGAAGCTGCTTTATTTCGCAGCTGCCTGCCGACTGAGAAGATCATGGAAAAATTCCTCTCCCGCAAAACTGCACGAACAGTCTGACACTGCTTCTTCCCATGAACACTGTCCCCCTGTGTTCAGAACGGTTTCCAGATAAGAAAGCCTGTCATCAATTGCCCTGTTGATATTCTTCCTCCCGGACAGTTCCGGCCCGTGTGAAAGCAGGATGCGGTCTCTGCCCATTGCTCTGAGCATTTTAAGAGATGCAATATGGCTTTCAAGCTGGTCATATTCAACCCACGGGAGAATGGCCTTGCCGTCGTAACGGCCCATAATGTTGTCGCCTGCGTGGAGGTGTGTTCCGTTGATGTCTATGAATATGCTACACGGAGAATGACCTGGAGCAGCTGTAAACCCAAGCCTGAAGTCACCGAAAGCATACCCGCTTTGAAAGGACACAGGTGTAACTTTCTGAGGGATGCTCTTCTTCAGTGTTTTCCTGTATTCAGGGCTGCCCAGAACTGTCAGGTTGGCGTCCAGAGAAGCCAGACCTGCCACGTGGTCGTTGTGAAAATGGGTAAGTACAACATGGGTGAGCTTCAGCCCTTCTGAAGCAAGGTATTCCTTTACCTTCGTTATCGGTGTGCGAAAAGCGGAATCAATAAGCAGAACATCATTTCCGCTTACCAGTGCATAAAGGTTGAATCCGCAGAGAAGTCCCTCCTCCTCGGGAAATCTGAAATTGAAAAAATTGTTTTCTACCCTGTCTGCAACCATGACATCTCCAATGTGGTGTAAGTGCTCTGAAATTTACCTTGAATTATATTCCTTTCTTCACCATACAGCCAGTAACAATTAAAAGGAGAGAGTCTTTGTGAGCGACAGATACAACCTGTAATTGATCGCCACATTTTTCGAAGTAGTGCGTTACCCGCCGGAGTATGTTGAGCGCTGGCTGTAGCCTCTTTGTGCTTTCAGTCGTTTTGCGGCTGGAACAGGTCAGGTTCTTCAGGGTGGATGATGTACAGCCGTGACCAGCTATCGGCGTTCTGATCGAAGCCTGTTATGCCGTATTCACTGATTGCTGGTGTAACATCTTCGTGCCCGCAGTCAGTACGGAGAGCTGCAGTGAAAAGAAAGTTACCGCTGTCGCAGTCGTATACTCTGTAGAAAGCAGAGTGATACAGCCCGCTATGAACCCAGAGCCTGTTGAGATTGTCTACCTCCAGCATGGATATAAATGCTTTGTACTCTTCAATCTGGAAATTTTCAGCCATTGCAGCAGGGGCACCGCTGGCAACCATTCTTGATCTGACCAGCTCCCTTTCTTCTTCTATTTCCTCATCGGTTTTTCGAACAGCCTCCTGTTCCTCAGTGATTTTCCATATCTCTTCACCGGCAGAAGAAACACAGGAAATTGTGTACTCCTCGGTGGAGTATGGTGCCAGGAAAACACTGCCGTCGCTGTTTGTATCAAACAGCACCACGGCCTTTGCAGTGGCTCCAAGATCATTCATGTCAAAGGGGATCATGTTTTTAATGTATTCCAGGTCGGCTGTTGCCGAGTCTGTCCACAGATAGATGCCCATACCGGTTTTCATGTCATCTTCCGTCTGTTCAAACTCTGGTTTCAACCCCACGAAGCCTCCTGCCACAGGGGAAATCATTACCGGGGGCGATGGGAAAAAGCCAGTCATAGCATCGACGAAGCCGTAGGAGGAGTCGTAGAAGTTCACTTTACCGCCAAGGGCGTCCGGTACAATTAATCCGCCTTCTGGGGTAACTGCCACAGTGGAAAGCATCTGATATTCGCCAGGGCCGCTTCCTTGGCGACCGACGGGGGCAATAAATTCTCCGTCGGGAGAGAAGATGCTGATTTTGTTTTTTATAATATCTGCCACAACTATGTTGCCGTCAGGCATGAACTGAGCGCTTACGATCTGACCGAAAACAAAATTTGAATCGCCCAGTTCCACTCCTATTGAATCGGTAACAACAAGCCAGTGATCAACATCAGGCATAACAACCCCTGTAGTTTCACTACCTGCCTGTTGTTCCGAAGGTGTGTCTGCCCCGGAAGTATCATCTCCGCAGGCAACAGCGATAACCAGGGAAAGAGCGCACAATATCAAGATTGTCTGTTTCATAATTACCCCTTAAAGAGAGAAGTACAGTTTGTGTTCAAGTGGATGCGGGTTTCCTCTGAACAATTCTGTTTCATTCTTTTTCATTGCGATGAATGCATCTATGAAATCCGGGGTAAACACATCCTCGCTTTCAAGGAATTCTCTGTCGGAAGCCAGGTCATCCAAAGCCTCGTCCAGACTTTCGGGAAGTCTTGAAAGACTGGAAGTGTCATAACCCTCTGCGAAAACATTTTCATCTATGGGACCGAATCCCATATCTTCGGGAACCATTTCTCTGTTTATTCCATCGATAGCTGCCATAAGCATGGAACTCATGGCCAGATAGGGGTTGCATGTTCCATCGGCAACTCTGTATTCAAACCTCATCTTTTTTGGCGAACGGGCGTAGGCGGGAACCCTGATCGCCGCAGACCGGTTGGGCCCGCTGAAGAAACGGAAAACAGGAGCTTCCTGGTTGGGAACCAGCCGCCTGTAGCTGTTTACGCTGGGGTTTGTGAAAGCGCACAGAGCACGGGCGTGATGAAGGATGCCGGCAATGGCACTTCTGGCTGTTGGGCTGAGGCTGCAGTAGCCATCTTTCTGAAAGAAAATACGCTCTCCCGCCTTTTCAAAGTAAATATGAAAATGCATACCGTTACCGGGTTCACCGGCCATGGGCTTGGGCATGAATGTTGCTGCCATATCGTTGTTAAGAGCAACATTGCGAATGATGTGTTTGGTTATCATTGCGTTGTCAGCACTTGCCAGCATGGGAGAGAAGTGTACCTCAATTTCCGACTGCCCCCATCGTCCTACCTCGTGGTGATGGTATTTTACATTTATCCCGGCATCGTGCATGAGAGATGCCATTTCGCCGCGTACATCGTGTAGGCTGTCTACCGGGAACATGGTATGGTATCCGCTGTGAGTAGGGTGAACAAGACCTCTGGAGGAAGAATCTTCCGATGCGGCAGGGTTTTCTATACTACCGAACTCATATCCCGCTTCTCCAGGTTTATTCCAGAATCTTGCTTTGTCGAACAGGTTGAATTCGAATTCAGGAGCCCAGAAACTGTCTGAGGCAATGCCGGAGAACTTCAGAAGGTTATCGGCCCTCTTTGCTATTCCTCTGGGATCGCGGGAATACGAGTGGCCTGTGCTGAAGTCTACAATGTCTCCAAAAAGCACAACGGTTTTTTTCTTTGGAAAACTGTCGAAGTAAAGCCGTTTGGAATCGGGAACCAGAGCAAGATCGCCTGATTCCACACTGCTCATGCCATCAAGTGTGGAGCCGTCAAACCCTACACCCCGCAGGAAGAGATCGCTGGGAGCAGAAGCCAGAGGTATGGTTACATGCCTCCAGTATCCAAGAATATCTGTAAACCTGATATCCAGCTCTTCAACTCCTTTTTCCTTCAGTTTGCTTTGAACCGCGTCAATTATCCCTGTGCTCACTTCAGTGCCGCCTTTCAAGATTATTGAGTTCTTCCATAAGTCTTGTTTCAAGTTCGTCTTCCGGTACAGCCCCCAGGGAACTGCCGTTTTTCCACAGCAGGAATCCTGTGGGAGTTCCAATTACAGCCAGATCGGCGTCTCCTGCTTCTCCGGGCCCGTTTACCTCACAGCCCATTACGGCAACAGTAACCGGCAGCCTGTGACCCTGCACCATCTTCTGAACCTTCAGGGCAAGAGCCTCTACGTCCAGTCGGGTTCTGGCACAGGTAGGGCAGCTGACAATTCTTACGAATCTGTGCCTCATATCCAGAGAGGAAAGTATTTCCCATCCTGCCACAGGTTCAGGTTCCGGAGAGCCGGAAATAGAAACTCTGATGGTGTCTCCGATGTTTTCGCTTAGAAGAATTCCCATGGCAATGGCGCTTCTTATTTCAGCGGTTCCTCTTGGGCCTGCTTCAGTTACACCTAGGTGCAGAGGGTAGGGGCACTCTCTGCTGGCTTTTCTATTAACCTGTACTGTAAGCATGGGATCCGATGCTTTCAGAGATAGAACGATGTTTTGGAAACCTGTCTCACTTAGAAGAGCGATGTGCCTTTCCGCAGCGGCCCACATAGAGTCTTCATTCACCCCGGAGTATTTTTTACGCAGGTCTCCGGGAACGCTTCCGGAGTTAACACCTATTCTTATGGGAACGCCTTTGCTGCCTGCAAGTTCGGCTATTCTGTGCACATCTTCCGCAAGCCGTATGTTTCCCGGGTTGAGGCGCAGCTTGTGTACGCCTGCTTCCAGAGACTTTATGGCAAGATCCGCTCTGAAATGTATGTCTGCCACCACAGGAACAGGAGATTTTTCCACAATTCTATACAGAGAATCCGCCGACTGATCATCTGGAACGGAGACCCTCACAATTTCCGCCCCCAGAGTGGCAAGTTTGTATATCTGCTGCAGGGTTGAAGCGTGGTCCGAGGTTGGTGTGTTGGTCATGGACTGAACGGCAACAGGTGCTCCTGCACCTATGGATACTTTTCCTATCTGCACACCAAGCCTAGAAGACAATTCTACCTCCTTCTTGCAGTAACCATTCTGTGCTTTCCGGCAAGATCACGGTGATTCCGAACCTCGGTCCAGAGATCGTCTGAAAAAAAGCTGGAAACTGTGTTTTTCTGATCGTCACCGGTTTCAAGAACAATCAGCCCGCCCGGTTTCAGTTTCTCCGACGCTTTCTTTGCCAGTTCCAATATATACAAAGTTCCATCACCCCCCCCATCCAGAGCTACAGCGGGGTCATAGTTCCTTACTTCAGGCTGAAGCACAGGAATATCCCCTGTGGGAATGTAAGGGAGGTTGGCGACTATTACATCGTATTTTTCAGTAAGAGCATCGGTAAGGTTGCAGTTAACAACAGAGTAGTTGTGCGCCGAGAGAAGCTTTCTGTTTTCTTCTGCTAGCTCAAGAGCATCTGTGGAAATGTCGGTTCCTGTAACTTGTGAACCGGGAATTTCAAGGGCAAGAGAGATTCCGATGATTCCGGACCCTGTGCCAACGTCGGCAATAACAGGTTGTTCCGGTAGTTTTGAAGAAATAATAAAGCTAACAAGCAGTTCTGTTTCCGGACGGGGAACAAGGGCTCTTTTGTCTACATTGAATGTTCTTCCGTAGAAGTCCCACTCGCCGATTACATGCTGCAAGGGCATTCCTGACAGGCGTCTGTTCAGAAGAACAAAGTATTTAATCTGATCGGAAAGGGTGAGCTGTCGGTTGTCTGCTGCGTAAAGCTGTGCCGGTTTCATGGAAAGAATATGAGCCACAAGTACCCTCGCCTGCCACAGAGAATCACCGAAGCCGGCAGCTTCCAGTTTCCCGACAGCTTTTGCTACCGCATCAGTAACTGTCACCGGATGTTACTTCTCTGCTCTTGCTGCCAGGATCTTTTCCTGATCAGCTTTGATAAGAGCTTCAATTACCTGATCTAGATTACCGCTGAGGATATCACTCAGGTTGTGCAGAGTAAGATGAATTCTGTGGTCGGTGAACCTTCCCTGGGGAAAGTTGTATGTGCGGATTTTTGCTGAACGATCTCCGGAACCAACCATGCTTTTTCTGCTCTCTGAACGCTTCGCGTTTTCTTCTTCCTGCTTCACGATAAGCAGCCTGGAGCGGAGAACTTTCATTGCCTTGGCTTTGTTCTTTATCTGGCTCTTTTCATCCTGGCAGGAAACAACGGTTCCTGTGGGAAGGTGGGTGATTCTTACTGCCGAGTCGGTTGTGTTAACGCTCTGCCCGCCAGGGCCGCTGGAACGGTATACATCTACCCTGAGTTCGTCGCTCTTTATCTCTACATCTATCTCTTCCGCCTCGGGAAGCACCGCAACTGTACAGGCTGAGGTATGTATTCTTCCGCTTGTTTCCGTTTCAGGTACCCTCTGCACCCGGTGAACGCCGGATTCGTATTTCAGTCTGCTGTATACTCCGCTTCCGGAAAGGTTTAGAATTATCTCTTTGTATCCGCCGCGGTCACTCTCCCTGGCACTGATAACTTCAGATTTCCACCCTTTTTTCTGCGCGTAGTAACTGTACATTTTGAAAATGCTTCCAGCAAAAAGCGCAGCCTCTTCTCCTCCGGTACCTGCTCTGATCTCCATAACAACACCACGCTGATCGTTTGGGTCAGGGGGGATCAGCAGTATTTTAAGCTGAAGACGAAGTTTATCTAGCCGGGTCTTCAGTTCCGGTATTTCTTCAGCCGCCATTTCAGAAAGCTCCGGATCGTTTCCCGAGGCAGCAGTATTCATTTCCTCAAGCAGTGATTCTGTGTCGAGAATGTCAACCAGAGTGTCGTTGATCTTGACCAGCCCGTATCTCTCGGTGTTGAGGTTTTTCATAAGAAAGCGGTTGCGCAGAGTTTCAGGTTTGCACAGAGCACTGTCTATTTCATCAAGCCTTGCCTTGATTTTTCTCTGCTCTTCTTTTGCTGTCATTCAGAATGCTCCTCTGCAATTTCAACCTCCGGGGGAAGGTCGAGGCCCAGTGCCATCCTCGCGGCAGTTTCAGAAACTTCAAGCATTTCCGGCGTTGCCGGCCGTGTTGTGAGATGCTGAAGCCACAAACCGGGCCGCGAAAGAGCCCGGGCAAAGGCAGAAGTCTCCAGGTGTTTGTCTGCCAGTTTAAGAACTTCGTAGGAAACACCCATAACAAGAGGAATAAGCGGCAGATGGTAGAGAACCCTCCAGTGGGCCGCAGGAGATATTCCTGTAGCCAGATACACAGCAGAGTCAATGATACTGTAGCACAGTATGGTAACAATCATTACATACATCAGGAAACTTGTTCCGCATCTTGCGTGAAGGGGAGAGTTTTTTGCCGCGTCTGCTGAAAGGTTGTCTGAACCGTTTTCCCAGGCGTGAATCACCTGGTGCTCTGCGCCGTGATACATGAAAACCCGCCTGATGTCCGGCATCAACGATATAGCAGCTATGTAAAGCACAAAAGCTACGATTCTGAATGTTCCCGCTATGATGTGAATGTAGAACTGCTCAAGCCCTCCTGTTGAAAAAGAAAACAATGATACAATCCAGGCTGCCAGGCGCAGGGGAAGCCATGCAAAAAGAACAACAGCTAGAACCACTGCTGCCGCATTGGCCAGCCACTTTGCTACAGTGGAAGATTTCTTTTCGCCGGAGTCATTTGTCTCTTCAACGGCTTCTGCGGACCAGTTCAGTGCGCTGAACCCCATCTTCATGGTTTCTATGAGGTTTACAGCACCTCTGAACACCGGTTTGCTTAGAATCCCGGTTCTTACTGGCGGCACCAGGTAACCCATGTTCCTGGCAACAATAGTGCCGTCTGGTTTTCTTACAGCTGCTGCCGCACCATTGGGTGCCCGCATGAAAACACCCTCTATCAGAGCCTGCCCGCCTATGTTCGGTCTTTTGTCTGTCATGATTCTCCATTATGTGCAAAACGGGAGGCAATGTGCCTCCCGTTCTATTATCGCATTGGGATTGTTACCCCTCCTGCTCGTCCTTTTGAAGACCGTATTTCCTAAGGTACTTATCCACCCTGCCTGCAGAATCTATAAGCTTCTGCTTGCCAGTATAAAAAGGATGGCACGCTGAACAGATGTCAAATCTGCGGTCGCCCCCTGTAGATTTTGTACGAACTTCGTTACCACACGCGCAGGAGAAAACAGCTTCCCCATACTTTGGATGTATGCCCTTTTTCATTACTTTTCCTCCGTGCTGAAAATCGCCGTATACTACTCGTAATTCTGCATGTTGTCAAGGAACCGGCGGTTTGATTTGTGTTTTGACAGTTGTTTCTTCAAAGTTTCCATTGCTTCAACCGGGCTCATCTCAACGAGGATTTTTCTCATTACCCAGACCCTGCTGATGGTTTCTTCATCCATAAGAAGGTCTTCCCGTCTTGTTCCCGATTTGGTGATATCAATAGCCGGGTAGATTCTTCTGTCTCCCAGCCGTCTGTCCAGAACAATTTCACAGTTACCAGTGCCCTTGAATTCCTCAAAGATTACCTCGTCCATTCTGCTGCCTGTATCGACAAGGGCGGTACCAATTATGGTAAGGCTGCCGCCTTCCACAATATTTCTTGCTGCGCCAAAGAACCTTTTAGGACGCTGAAGCGCGTTGGAATCCACACCGCCGGAGAGAATCTTGCCGGAGTGCGGTATAACCTGGTTGTTGGCTCTAGCAAGGCGGGTAATACTGTCGAGAAGAATCACAACATCCTTACCCGATTCAACAAGCCTTTTTGCTTTTTCAAGAACCATATCTGCAATGTGAACATGTCTCTTGGGGGGTTCATCGAATGTGGAGCTGACAACTTCACCATGAACCCTGCGCTTCATGTCTGTTACTTCCTCGGGCCGCTCATCTATAAGAAGAACTATCAGTGTAACATCGGGATGATTCTGTGTTATAGCGTTTGCAAGATGCTGAAGAAGGACGGTTTTACCGGCTCTTGGGGGAGATACAATCAAAGCTCTCTGCCCTTTCCCAATGGGAACAAGCAGGTCCATCACCCTTCCGGAATACTCGTCGGCTGTTGTTTCAAGGGTGAACCTTTCTTCCGGGTAAAAAGGTGTAAGGGACTCGAACCGTCTTCTGGAGTTGATGTCTTCAGGGCTGACACCATTGATCTTTTCCAGCCTTATGAGCGCTGCATATTTTTCGCCGTCTCTTGGCTTTCTGGCATGGCCCGAGATGGAATCACCTGTTTTAAGGTTGAACCTCTTAATCTGACTTGGTGAAACATATATGTCATCAGGACCGGGCAGGTAGTTGCTGGCCGCGTTTCTAAGAAACCCGTACCCCTCGCTGAGTGTTTCAAGAACACCCTGTGCGAAGCCCAGACCGTTTTTCTCTGCTTTTTTCTCGAGGATGGTTGTAATCAGATCGGCTTTGCGGATGTTTGTAACCCTGGTAATTCCTGCCTCTTTCGCCATATCTTGCAGCTCTGAACGGGTTTTCGATTCCAGGTCTGTGGCTGTGGGACCTGAAATGATCCGCCGGCGCTTGTTGTAAGGCACCCTCTTTTGTCTGTTATTTTTTTGCAATGAATATCACTCCAAGATGCTCCACCGACCCGGTGGAATTGTGGTAACTGGTAATTTCCTGTAATTCTTCTATATAGAACCCGAAAAGGAATTTTCATTCTGACTTGATTTAGCGCACCTTCCGGCACTTACCAAAAATCATTAAACTGTACCCCTGTCGTCAAGTGCCACTCCACCTGAGAGAAGTCATCAGTGTATTGGTGTGTGTGCGTGGTGTATATTCAGCGGGTTGCAGGGAACCGAACGAAGGGAACAGTGTTGCTTAGAGACAGAATTCTGGGGGATGTACTTGTTGGCATTTCGTTACTGATTGTTCTGTCCACTGTGGCCTCTCTTGCAGACACAATGCCGGACATGTTTCTTGCCGGCTTCATTCCTCTGACAGCCAGTGTTGCCATCGCTGTTTTTCTGTTGAAGAAAGACAGCACACCTCAGACAGGTGTAATTTTTGTTACGGCGGCACTACTGAACTCCACTGTGCACATGTGGGGAGGGGCAACAGGCCCAGCCGCGTTCCTTTATCCACTGCTTTTTCTGTGGATGAAGAGAGATTCAATCGGTGGACCAGTGCTTACAATTGCGGGAGTACTGGGGGCGGTGGAGTTCATATCTCCCGTAGTTGCCGCCGCTGGATTAAAAACCGGAAGTTTTGACATAAGCGGGTCTGTCGGGGTACTGGGGGGTGCATTTGTTGCCGGTATTATTCCACTGGTTTCAATGCTGGCAGTGGAGTACCTGAAAACAGACAGGCCATATGCACATGAATCAGACGATACAGCTCCTGCAGGCGAAGCTCTGTTTCCTGATGATGTTGCCAGAAGCCTTATTCCCATACTGAAGGCAGGTACAGGCGCCCACGGCATCTACCTTTTTGTTGGCGAGCGCAAAGAGGTGTGGACTTTGAATGAGTTTGTCGCTGATTCGGGAGAGGTTTCCGTAAGGTACATGGTAGGCCCGGATGATCCGGTGGTGCAATTGATAAACAACAGTTCCCAGAGCGTGATTCACACCACAGCAGGTAAACTGTCTGTGGAAGCTGGTTCCGGCCTGCCGTGGTACATCACAAGAGTGGATGTGCCGTGGGTCAGCGTAGTTAAGTTCAGCAGGCAGGGAAAACTCAGTGGATTCATGGTGCTGGATTTTGATTCCGAAGAAAGCAGAAAACACAGTTCACCAGTTCTTGTCGATTCGGTGTTCCTTCTTTCCATATCCTGGGAAATGGCCAGAGAAGAAAGAGACAACGGCTTCCTCGCTGTGTGTGAGGAAATGGAGGCCTCCAGGGATGTAAAGGGAGCAGTTCACAAACTCATAGGCCATATTGTTTCCTCTTTTCCCGGTACCACTGCAACCGTCGCAATTGTAAACAGCAGAGACACTCTGGTTATTTACGAGTCCAGAGGTTCTCTAAGTGAAGGAAGGGCGGGAAGAGAACGCAGTATCAGAGAAGGAGTGGCCGGAATGGCTATTTCCAGAGGACAGCCCATCCGCAGACTCAAAATGGGTTCTGTAAATACTTTCGGAAAAAGTGATAATCCCGGGAGTAACGCAGGTTCCTGCTGTGCGGTTCCCCTGGAGAACAGCGGTACTGTCATTGGCGTTCTTACAGTGGAGAGCGTTCATGAACAGCAGTTTTCCTCTGATGATCTGGCCGTATTCAAGGCATATGCAACAGTGTTCAGTCTCGCTGCAAACAGAAATCAGTTGCAGCAGTCGGTTCAGAGATTGAAGAAGATAGACAGGCTCACAGGTCTTCCCCTTCTTTCAACCTTCCGCCGGTATCTTGCAGATCTTATCAGAGGTGTACGAAGTCGTGCAGTGAGCGTAGCTGTACTTGCTGTGGATATCTGCGACTTTTCCGGAATCAACCGGGAGCTGGGGTACGATGCCGGGGACATAATTCTGGGGGAAGCCGCCGGGAAAATGCAGAGCGTTCTGGGAGACAAAGCAATTCTGGCCAGATACGGTCCAGACAGCTTTCTGATTTGTCTTTCCGGGGTGGACAGGGTTTCTGCCGAGGCGTACGCAGCAAGAATCCACGAGGAATTTGCCTTGAATCCAATTGAAGTTTCCAGAAGAAAAATTACCATTCAGGTGTGTATCGGCGGAGCTGTTTCTCACGTAGATAAGATGATACTTAAGCTGCCGGGAATTGCTGTGAAAGCTGTCGAGGTGAATTCTTTCCGTTCGGGGGTTACTGCGGTGAAAGAGGTGGGGCAGTTTTATGATGCTGAACAATAGTTCCGGAACGATGCTGGCCAGAAGGGGATTTCTGCTTCTCGTACTCTTTCTTACGGCGTACCTCAGCCATCAGCCCTCACTGAAGCCGCCTCTGGAGCTGTTTCCCCATCAGGACAAACTGTTTCACATGATCGAGTTTGGTGGTCTCGGTCTGGCTCTTGTTCTGAACAGAGACATTTTTGGAAGGAAGCGTCCCCGTACGCTGATGATAGTTTCTGGAATTCTGTGGGCAGTTCTCGATGAAATTCACCAGTCGTTTGTTCCGGGCAGAGACAGTTCCGTGCAGGATATGGCGGCAGATACAGCAGGTCTTGTGGCTGCTGTCTGGATATTCTTCAGGATATTTCAGAATACCGTCAGGCAGGATGCGCAGGTATAATACAGGTTGTCAGATGCAACACATCTTGACAAGCAGGTGTGGTGTGGTTAGTAATACCGTTCTTAAAAGATGTTTTGCATCCCGGATGGGATGAGGGGGTCATGAGACGCAATGTATTCACGATTCCATTGTTACAGGAACCAACAGACGGAGTAACCAAGAGGAGGTTTCGGAGATGCTCAGAACAAGAACTTCAATGTTCTTTCTTGCGCTCCTGGCCATGATTCTGCTTGTAGCAGCTTGCGGACCCAGCGAAGAACAGCTTCGCGCAAGGGATACAGCAAGGGCAGCAGCATTGGCCGCAGAGGCAAGAGCTATCAGTCTTGAGAACGAATTTGGCGATCTCAACGAGGAAATACCTCAGCTGGAGGCACAGATTGTGCAGCTTCAGGCAGAGAAAGCAGAACTTCAGGCCGAGTATGAAGCTCTCGGCGGAACCGGAAGATAGGAAAGGGGTAAAGTATGCGTTACGCAATGATTATCGTACTGGTCCTCTTTGCATCTCTTTCGTTCGCAAAGAGCTACACAGTTGAGGATCTTCAGAACTACAGCCGTGAAGATATTGAAGCAATGGGTGACAAGCACATTGAGCTCCAGATTGCTTACTGGGAGTGGGTAAAGAGCGAGGCAGATCCCGTGGTCGCAGACTGGGAATCTCAGGTTCTTCCTCTTCGCGCCGAGAGAGATGCTCTTCAGGCTGAAGTTAACCAGCTCAACACAGACATCAGCTGGCTTCGCAGCGAGATCAACAGACTTCGCAACAGCGGTGTGAACCACACAATAACAGAGGGTGAGAGCCTCTGGCTTATCGCCAGCTACCACTACTACTTTGGAGATGGCTCTGAATGGCCCCGCATCTACGAGCGCAACAGTGGTCATATCAATGATCCTAACCTTATTTACGCCGGAGACACCATTGTGGTACCGGTACCCATGGCAAGCTCCTACACCGTTGTAGGCGGCGACTATCTCGGCAAGATTGCCGGTTACGGTATTGTTTACAACAACAGAGGCGAATGGCCTCAGCTTTACGAGGGCAACCGTGATAAGATAAACGATCCTAACCTTATCTATCCCGGCCAGGTGCTCTCTATCCCTCGCGGCGGAGTTCGCGGCGGACGTTAGTAACAGGTAATTACTGATCCTGTAGAATCTCCCTGCCCATTAGGGCGGGGAGATTCTTTATATTTGTCAGGTATGAAAAAGCCAGACAGCAGAAGAATACCAGTTTCGCCGGATGATGCGGCAAAAGTTCTCGGCCCGGGAGACGGGAACCTGAGAGAGATATGCCGTACGTTGGGAGTGGCAGCTGTTTACCGAAATGCAAGCCTTGTATTCACCGGTGAAAGACCTGCCCTTGACAGAGCCCAGGCGGTAACAGAAAAGCTTGTAGCGGAAATTCAGATAAGCGGCCGTGTGTCGAAGAGCGCATTACACAAAGCTCTTGAGTTCCCTGATCTGAAGTCGGCAGGGCTGATGTATACAGTGCCCGGCAGATCTGGAAGCATAATTCCAAGAACGCCGGGTCAAGAGAATTACATGCGTTCGGTAATGCACAACGAGCTTGTGTTTTCCATTGGTCCTGCGGGAACGGGAAAAACATTTCTTGCTGTAGCTGCCGCAGTAAGTGCCCTTCAAGACAACCGGGTAGAGCGGATCATTCTTACAAGACCTGCTGTTGAGGCGGGAGAGAACCTGGGTTTTCTTCCAGGTGACCTGCAGCAGAAAATTGATCCCTACCTTCGCCCGGTTTACGATGCTCTGAACGATACACTTACAGTGCCGAAAGTGCAGAAATATCTGGACAGTGGTGTTATAGAAGTTGCCCCTCTTGCATACATGCGGGGAAGAACGCTGAACAACGCATTTATAATCCTGGACGAGGCACAGAATACAACGCTTACGCAGCTGAAGATGTTTCTTACAAGAATGGGGTATGGGTCCAGAATGGTGATAACGGGAGATGTTACACAGATCGACTTGAAGCCTTCCACTGCCTCGGGGCTTGTTCGCGTTGCGAAAATACTGAAACAGGTGCCTGGGATAGGATTTGTGTATCTTGATCACAGTGATGTACTTAGGCACCCGCTGGTACAGAGGGTTATAGAGGCTTTCGGGCGGAAGGAAGAACAGTGAGAGTTCTTAGCGGAAGTGTTCCTTTTAATCTGTTGTCCGGTGTTGTTTTTTCCGTTCTTCTTATCGCTGGTTTCTACTTTGGCTTTGGTTCAACAGAATCTTATCCCGACAGAAATTTTGTAATAGGTGAACCTGTTTCCCAGGGTATTGTTGCATCCAATGATTTCAGTGTTCCATTCGGCAGCGAAGAACTGGAGGAAATGGCAGCAGAAGCAGAGGCTTCGGTGCCCGTTTATCTTACGCGGAACAATCGAATCGGGCAGGATTCTGCGGAACAGATAGAGACTCTTATTTCTCTTGTCACAGAAAACACTGAACTTGCAAGGTATTTCGGGCAGCGTGTAAGCAGCCTGTATTCAACAGGTATTGTAGATATAGATGCGCTGCGTTTGGTATACAACGGAGACAGGGTTGTAGTAGACGATGGTCCGGTGGAAAGTATTTCAGAGTTGTTTACATTGGCAGAAGCCAGAGACGGGATAAGGCTTGATCTGGAGAGGCGGGGTGTTCTTCAGGAAAAAATACCGATAATTCTTGAAATGATAGTGCCCGACCTTGAAATAGATGCAGAGAGCAGAGAGGCTGCAGTTCTGCAGTCTGTAGCAGATATCCCCCTGATAAAAAAAGAGTTTTATACAGGAGAGGAAATTCTGCCGCCGGGTGGTCTGTTTACAGAAGAGATCGGTCGTTACTGGAGTGCAATGGTTCTTGCGCCGGTAGAAAACCGGGGGTTGGTGAAACACAATATAGCCAGAACAGCAATGGCTGCCCTTCTTATTCTGCTTGGCTTTGTGTTTGTGTGGCGTCAGCAGAGTTCCTTTTCAATTACAGATCTGTTTCTTCTTTTTACCATATGGGGGCTCACCATGGGCCTTACAATCATTCTGTTCCGCTCTGGTGTGGCAGAGTTATCTGTTTTTTCATTCACCATGCTGGGTGCCAGTCTTACTTCTGTATTTTTTGACAGCCGTCTCAGGAACAAAACAATAAACAACGCCTGGTTCCTGGCCGCTGTGTTCGCAGCGCTGTACGCCCTTGTATCTCCGCGTCCTATGGCGGCATTCTTTATGTCATTTATACCATCCTGTCTGGTTTCTATGGCCATAAAAGACCTCAACGAAAAAGCAACCACAGTTGCAATGCTGCTGGGCATCGTTTCTTCGGTTGTAGTTTACGGGCTTCTAGTCATAGCCGGCAGCCAGGGCAGTATGCCATTCAACTCTGTGGTATGGATCGCCCTTATCGGGTTCCCTGTGGGTATAACTGGTACGGTGAAGGTGATAAGTCACCCCTTTGAACTGTTGTTCAGGGTGGCAACCGCCAGAACATACGAAAGGCTTGGCAACGACAACCATCCTCTGCGTGTTCTTCTAAGCAGGGAAGCACGGGGCACCTACAAGCATTCCGTACTGGTTGGAGAACTTGCAGCCGGTGCCGCGCAGGAGCTGGGGGTCGACGAAAACCTTGCTCGTCTGGGCGGGGTGTTCCACGACATAGGAAAGCTGACTAACCCGGAGATGTTCATAGAAAACATCATCAACCCAGACGAGAACAACCCACACCGTCTTATGCCTCCGGCAGAGAGTGCAAGGATCATTATTAACCATGTAAGCGACGGAGTGGAACTGGCAGAGAAATATCACCTTCCGGGGGACATAAGAGATATCATAGAACAACACCACGGTGACACAACAACCAGGTTCTTCCTTGAGAAGGCTAAAAGAGAGACTCCACCGGGGGTGGAACTCGACGAGTCTATCTTCCACTACAAGGGTCCGAAACCGCAGTCTGTCGAAGCTGCCCTGGTCATGCTTGCCGATTCCGTTTCCTCTGCGGTAAGAGGTTTGGGAAACACCGCTACCGACCAGCAGAAAGCAGAAATTGTTTCCAGGATTATTCGTGAAAAAGCTGAAGAGTGTCAGTTTGATCAGTGCAGACTGACCGCCTCAATGAGAACCAGAGCGGCACATGTATTTATGGATGTATTCAGCCAGAACAACTATGAAAGGGTGAAGAACTTTCCCCATGGAAACTGACAAAGTTCAAGATGTTCCGCAATCCAGTACCCAGGATCCAATTGTAAGCATTGTTCTTCAGAATCCAGCACCGGAATTGAGGCTGCTGAACGCAGTGGTGCAGAGAACGGTTACAGGGCCTGTGGAATTTGTTGTCTGCGATCCGGGGGTAATGCGTTTTCTCAACTACAAGTGGCGCAGAATCAACAAACCCACAGATGTGCTTACTTTCGACCTTTCTGCTCCTGGGGATGCACAGCCCCAGGGGGTGGTTTACGTCGACGGGAGGATGGCCCCTCCCCTGGAAGAGGTATTGGAAAGGTTGTACCATGGATTGCTGCATCTTCAGGGGTACACACACAACACAGAGGAGGAAACTGCAGAGATGAACCGACTCACCGTTGAACTTGTGAAACAGGGAATGAAGGCGGTGCAAAGTATATGAACCTCTCAGGAGAATTGGCTCTTCTTGTCGCAGGATTGCTTTGTACGGCAGTTGCCAACGGATCGAGAACCGCTGTTCCCGAGCTGGTGAACGACAAGGGAAGAGATCCTTCGGACCGCCGCAGAGAAGCTGCAACCAGGCTGAGAACCATCTGGCTGGCAAGAGTTGCCGGTCTTCTTCTTACAGGCGGCAGTTCGGTTCTTGTTTCTTCCCATCTGGATTATCCAAAATGGGCGTCAGCTGCAGTTATAGCATTGCTTGCCTTTATTGTTTCAGAAGTTGTTCCGCCTGTGTTTGTTCAGCATCTTCCAGAGGGTAAGGCAAAAAAGATATTTACCGTTCCCATGGCAGTTCTCGATTTTTTCTTCCGGCTTCCTGCAAGAATACTGCTTGGCAGGGAGGACAATGCTACAGATGACTGGGCATACACACCACCAGACACTCTGTGGCTTGAACAGCGCAGGGAAAAAGGCGATCAGGAAGAACTGGAAAAAGAGCAGGAGCTTGTGGATTCCATACTGGAGTTTTCTGACAAGATAGTTCGGGAGGTCATGGTTCCCCGGATAGACATGGACAGCATTGAACTGTGTGACGACATCGGGTCGATAGTTGCCCAGGTGAAGAAAGCCGGGCATTCCAGAATACCTGTTTACAGAAAAATAATAGATGACATTGCAGGAGTGCTCTACGCAAAAGATCTTCTCGGGGTTCCCATGGATGCCAAAGATGAAGAATTCAAGGTGGAAGACCTGATCAGAGAAGCCTACTTTGTTCCGGAATTCAAGAGGATTGATGAACTGTTTGCGGAATTTCAGACAAACAGAATTCACATGGCGGTGGTTGTTGACGAGTACGGCGGAACAGCCGGTATTGTCACAATGGAAGACATTGTGGAAGAGGTATTCGGAGAGATAAGGGATGAATTCGATTCGGAGCCGCCGATGGTAAGATCACTTGGAAAGAACTCGTACAGAGTGGATGCCAGGCTTCCAATAGACGAGTTGAACGATCTTCTCGGAACCGATTTCGAGGAGGAAGAGAACTACGAATCGGTTGGTGGTCTTGTTTATCATCAGCTGGGTCACATTCCCGAAGCAGGTGAATCCCACGAGGTAAACAACTGGACATTCACAGTTGAAAAAGTCAGCGGCCAGAGAATTCTGTTTGTAAAAGTAAGCCCCGGCTCTTCGGAGGCCGATTGAGGGTTTCCACCAGCGCTTTTGTTCTAAGACGAATCAGATGGAGCGATTCCTCTCTGATTATTACTCTGTATTCTCTCGATTTCGGCAGGATTTCTGCAGTTGTGCGGGGAGCTCTGCGACCGGGCGGAAGGTTTCTGGGCAGAATAGAGCTGTTCAGTCGGGGTGAGTTCCAGCTGATAAGGCGAGAGGGGAGAGAACTGGATACAGCTGTTGAAGCCAGTGTGATTTCCCACGGTCAGCTTCTCAGAACCAATTTCAGATCCTTTGCAGGGGCTGGTCTTTTTACCGACTGGCTTCTGGCAGTTGTCAGCCACGGAAATGAACCGTCCGGACCGGTTTTCCGTCTTCTTCAGCAGGTTTTTGTTCTTCTGGAAGCAGGTTCAAACCCGTGGCCTGTTGTTTGCGGGGGAATTGTCAGGCTTCTTCAGCTTTCCGGTCTTGGGTTCTCGGCAGATACATGTGCTGCATGCGGAGCCCGGGTTCAGGGTCAGGCTTTCTGGTCCCACTCCAGCGGTGGTGTTCTGTGCGGAAACTGCGGAGAATCCGGTTTTCCGGTGAAATCAGGATTGATCAGTTTTCTGTCAAAAGCAGGGAATTCACCCCTGGAGTCTGTTGCCCGGGTCAGTCTGTGGCCGGGAGGTTATATTCAGTGTCACTCGCTACTCAAAGAATACGCGCAGGTTCATCTTGAGCACCGGCTTCTGCTGAGGTCGGAAAAAGTTATGAAGGAGATGTTAAATGCAGGCCAGTAACGACCTGATGAAGAAGATAATTTCCCTCTCCAAGAGGCTGGGATTCGTCTATCAGTCCGGAGAAATACACGGAGGCCTGCAGGCGGCGTGGGATTACGGTCCGCTGGGTGTAGAGCTTAAAAGAAATATTACAGAACTGTGGTGGCACGAAATGGTCAGGTCAAGGGGAGATGTTGTAGGTGTGGATACCGCAATAATCACCCACCCCGATGTATGGAAGTCTTCCGGTCATCTGAAGAATTTCCATGACCCTCTTGTAGACTGCAAGAAGTGCCACAGCAGGTTTCGCCTGGATCATGTTGAAGGTGACAAGTGTCCCAACTGCGGAGGAGAACTCACGGAGCCCCGTAATTTCGGCCTTATGTTCAAGACCTTTATGGGCCCTCTGGAAGATGACAGTGCAGTTGTGTACCTTCGCCCTGAAACCTGTCAGCCTATTTTTGCCCAGTTCCAGAACATAGTTACCTCCACCAGAATGAGCCTTCCCTTTGGAATTGCCCAGACAGGCAAGGCGTTCAGGAACGAAATAACAGTACGGAATTTCATTTTCCGCAGCCGTGAGTTCGAGCAGATGGAGATGGAGTACTTCTGCCATCCTGATCAGAAAGATAAATGGTACACCTACTGGGTGCAGAAGCGATTCAGCTGGTACACAGATGTGCTGGGAATAAAAGAGGAGAATCTCCGGTTGAGACCCCACGACAAGAAAGAACTTGCACACTACGCCTCAGGCTGTACCGATATTGAATACCGTTTCCCCTTTGCAGGAGGAGATGGTTACGGGGAACTTGAGGGCATTGCAAGCAGAACCGACTTCGATCTAACTGCTCAGATGGAAGGCAGCGGGAAGGATCTAAAGATTCTTGACAAAGAAACAGGTAAAAAAATAACACCTTTCGTTATTGAGACCTCCGGAGGAGTGGGCAGAACATTCCTCATGGTTCTTCTCGACGCATACCGCGAAGAAGAGGTAGACGGGAAGGTCAGGGTTGTTCTCGGGCTGAATAGGAAGCTTGCTCCTGTAAAAGCTGCAGTTCTTCCCCTTTCCAAAAAGCTTTCAGAGCAGGCCAGAAAGGTTGAAGAACTTCTTCGCCCCCACTGGCCGGTTTTGTTCGACGTAACCGGTTCAATAGGAAAGAGATACAGAAGAAATGATGAAATAGGAACACCCTATTGTATAACCTTCGACTTCGACAGCCTCGAAGACAACAAGGTTACCATTCGTGACCGAGACAGTCTGGAACAGATAAGGGTAGACATAGACAGCATTGTAGAGGTTATGTCACGGTTGATGGCCTCCGGTTGGGAAAGGCAGGGGCAGAACTAATGGCACTTGCAAAGAGATACAAGGCAAAAGAAGCAGAGCCCAGGCTTCAGCAGCAGTGGGCTGAAACCGGTATTTACAGATTCAATCCCGATTCAGGCAGGGAAGTTTACTCTATCGATACTCCGCCTCCTACTGTGAGCGGAATGATCCACATGGGACACATCTTCAGTTACGTACAGGCCGAGGTCATGGCCAGGTACCACAGAATGACCGGCAAAGAGGTTTTCTACCCGTTCTGCTTTGACGACAACGGTCTTCCAAGTGAGCGGTTTACAGAAAAGGTCAAGAAGGTAAAAGCACAGGACATGACCAGAGGCGAGTTTGTAAAACTGTGTCTGGAAGTGGCGAAAGACGCCGAAAAACAGTTCCGTGAACTGTGGAACAGTTTCGGCTTCAGCTGTGACTGGTCGCTGATGTACACCACAATTGACCCGTGGGTACAGCGGGTAAGTCAGCGGTCTTTTCTTGATCTTGTAGAAAAAGACAGAGTATACAGGAAGGAAGCTCCCACCCTGTGGTGCCCGGAATGCCAGACTGCGGTTGCACAGGCTGAATCGGAAGACAAAGAGTTTCCAAGCCACTTTCATGACCTGGAATTCAGGCTGGCAGACGGCAGCGGAGTTGTTCCCATTGCCACCACCCGTCCGGAACTTATTCCCGCATGTGTTGCGGTTTTCGTTCATCCTGATGACACACGCTGGAAACACCTGGTGGGGCAGAAGGTCGAGGTACCTCTGTACAACAGGGAGGTAACGATTCTCGCCGATGAGAAAGTAGACATTGAAAAAGGTTCCGGAGCTGTTATGTGCTGCACTTTCGGAGACACCACAGATATCGAATGGTGGGGGGAGCACAATCTTGACCTCCGCATAATTCTCGACAACCGCGGGCATATGAACGACACCACCGGTTTCCTTGAAGGAATGTACTGGAAGAAGGCTCGCAGGGTAATAGTTGAGAAACTTGACGAACAGGGTTACCGCAAAAGCGGGGAAGATATTATCCACGCTGTTAATGTTCACGAGCGGTGCGGCACCCCCCTTGAGTACCTTGTTAACCGTCAGTGGTTCATCAGAATTCTCGATATGAAACAGCAGTTGCTGAGCAAAGGCAGCGAGATAAACTGGTATCCGACCCACTTCAAAGTGCGGTACGATCACTGGGTAGAGAACCTTAAGTGGGACTGGTGTATATCCAGGCAGCGTTTCTACGGTGTACCTTTTCCTGTGTGGTTCTGCAGTAAGTGCGGTGCTCCTGTTTTCGCAGATGAACAGAACCTTCCGGTTGACCCGCTTGTGGATTCTCCCGGGAAGCCATGCCCTGCCTGCGGTGGTACCGAATTCACTCCGGAAAGCGATGTGATGGACACCTGGGCAACCAGTTCCCTTACCCCTCAGATAAACATGAAGTGGGGCGAGGAAGACCAGAGGAACAATGTGTTCCCCATGGCCCTCAGGCCCCAGGCTCACGACATCATAAGAACATGGGCCTTCTACACCATTGCCAAAGCTCTGCTTCATGAAGACACTGTTCCGTGGCAGGATGTAATGATCTCCGGTCACTCTCTTAACACCGACCGTCAGAAGATGTCCAAGAGCAAAGGCAATGTTGCAGGCGACCCCATAGCCGCTCTGCAGCAGTTCTCGGCAGACGAGCTTCGTTACTGGGCCTGTTCGTCAAAGCTTGGAACCGATGTGGTTTTCAGCAAGGATGTTCTGGGTGAAGGCCGCAGACTTGTAACAAAGCTGTGGAATGCAACACGGTTTGCCGAGGGCAGGCTGGAAGGTTATGACCCGGCGCGAAAGGTTGAACTGCACCCGTTTGACCGCTGGCTTCTAAGCCGTCTTACTGAAACGGTGCAGAAGGCAACTGCCGGAATGCAGCAGTACGAGTACTCTGTGTGTATGCGAGAGGCGGAAACTTTCTTCTGGAAAGCTCTGTGCGACAACTATCTGGAAATTGCCAAAGGCAGGCTGTACGGAGAAGATCCGGATGCCAGAGCAGCGGCACAGTACACTCTTTACACTGCTCTGTACGGTGTTCTGAGGCTTTTTGCTCCCATCATGGTTCATATTACGGAAGAGCTGTATCTGGAGATATTCAAGCCTGTGGAGAAGCACGAAAGCATTCACATTGCTCCCTGGCCACAGGATAGCTTCATGGATGTGGAGGCACTGAAGCTGGGAAACAGAGCCCTTGTTGTAATAGAAGAAGCCCGTCGCTGGAAGAGCGAAAACAATCTCAGCATGGCAACTCCCATGGATTCAATTGATGTTCCTGAAGAGTTGAAGTCGTTCGAAGCTGATCTTCTATCGGTGACCAGGGCCGGGAAGGTCAGTTATTCAGAAGGGTCTTCCTGAGCAGTGTTTTAATAATCTCCCTGAGTTCTGAATCCATGGCTTCAGCAGGGATTGTTATGTTCAAAGAAACACCGCTTGCCAGTTCGTCTATTCCCGGAGCCGGTTCGTCTGACACAACGGGAAGAGTTGTTCCCGAAACCGGAGGGTGCTTTTTTTCTGCAGGGGCTGGAACGGCAGGTGTTTCCTGCTTTTCTGCAACCGTTGCTTGAAGATCAGCCAGATCAAGAAGAACCTGAAGAGTCATTACCATATAGGCCGATTCAGTATCAGAAACACCTGTTTCCTTCTTGAAAAAGGCCATAAGAATTTTGCTGTCATTGGATTGCTGATCAGACTGGTACTGAAAAACCATCCGGTATGCTTTTTGTATGGCAGACGACAGAACGGCCTTGAACTGCTGGTCGGAAACCTGCTTTATGGCTTTCCACTGATTTGTTGAAGAGAGGTTGTTGTCGATGAAGTCCAGAAAGAAGAGGAGTTCAAGAAGTTTTACATCCGGTTGCCTTCGAAAGCCAATTGAAGCCAGGTAATCTGTTGTGATTTTATCCGGTTCATCGTGGGTTCGAATGTTTCGAAACAAAAGCTCGATTGACCCAGGATCCCGCACTGCCGGATAGGTTTTCATTTTCTCTCCCTTTGTTCATGATGGAACAAGATATTCATTTACAGGATGAAAAAAAAGAGGAAGGGGCATTTGCCCCTTCCTCATCAACAACCAGCAGTTTTGTACTTAGAAACTGGTTTTTATTGCTCCCCAGCTTGAGCGGGCAAGTGAAGTTACAGCAAAAGAGATTTCGGTCAAGTGGTAAGCGCCAGCGTTATCTTTGTAAGACCAGTACAAATGCTGGTTTATATCTGAATAAGCAAGGCCGTATGAACCTACTATCCCGGATACAGGGCAGGGTTCTGACCCCAGATAAACCATATTGGTGCCATCCCAGCGGTAGAAGTAGAAGTTGTATGAACTGTAGGCGGTAACAACAACACCGAGATCGCCAGCATAAGGGAACACGGCAAGACCGCTTGACTGAGAGGGAATTTCCGGAGTGGCTAAATTAACCTGAGCTCCACCTGGCTGGAACTTCCAGAGACCGCCGCCATCACCATTGGTACACCAGTAATCGGTTCCGTCAAAGTCCATACCGCGGGCATTGCTGCCGTTGGGGGGTGTCAGCGTGGTCCAGGTGGTTCCAGAGTCTTCAGTGCGGAACATATTTGCACTAAACCAGTCACTGGTGTGGTAAACAGGAGTAGTGAGGTTGTTGTTCCACGCCACCCCAAAACAACCGGTATTTGACGAAGAAAGAGGCATAGTTGTTGCAGGGGCTCCGGTTGTTCTGCTGTAGAATTGCAGTTTGCCGTCGTTGTTGTATGAGGCTAGAATATAGTCTCCAACAGCATCAAGACCGAGAACCTGATGTGTCTGCGTCCAGTCATTTACCAAAGTCAAAGAAACGGCATCGCTGCCGGGAGAAGCAAAGCCAATGCCTGTGTCGTTGCATCCGTCACCAGATGCGAAAGCAATAGTTGCAACTGCGAAAAGAAACACAAAATATTTCATAATCCACCTTTCATTTACAGCCAAGAACTTTGGCATGCTACAAGATATGCTCGTTTTGGGAAGTTGTCAAATACAGTCTGAAGAAAAGGGGAAGAAACACTGTTCTTCCCCAGTGATATGGTTGAGATTAGAAACTGGCTTTTATTGCCCCCCAGCTTGAGTGGGAAAGTGAAGAAAGAGAGAGGGAAAATTCAGCCAGATGGTAAGCACCAGAGGTATCCCTGTAGCTCCAGAATATGTTTTCGTTGAAGCCGCTGTAAGCAAGGCCATAAGAGGAAGCGACATCTGCTGCCGGGCACACAGCTGAACCCAGGTAAGTCATTGCTGAACCGTCCCAGTCGTAGAAGTATATGTTGAGTGTTGAATAGCAGGTAACAGCGAGACATGTGCTGCTGCCATTAGGGAATACTGTAAGACCGCTTAATGCAGTGGGAGGCTCTGAAAGAGAAATGAGTTCCTGCGCGCCGCCGAGGCTGAAGCGCCATACTCCACCTGCTGTGCTGTTTGATTCCCAGTAGTCGGTTCCGTCAAAATCCATTCCCCGTCCATTGGTTCCTGCGGGGTTTGTGAAGTATGACCATGCTCCACCGAAGTTTTCAGTGTGGAAAAGACTGTCGTTATCTATGTCATTGATGAGGTAAAAATCATTCTGTACATCGTTGTTCCACGCTACACCAAAACAGTCTCCGTTTGAAGGATTCAAGTCAAGAGCTACCAGTGGAGCTCCATCGCGGTAGGCCTGCACAACATTATATTCGTCATTTGCAGCAAGAATTATGGCTCCGGACATGGTGAAAAACACATCCAGCCCCAGGGCTTTAGCAGACAGAGTCCAGTCGTTAACAACGGTCAGGGTGATAGCGTCACTACCGTGGCTTGATGTACTGGATTCGAAATGGCCGTCGTTATCTGCTGCGGCAAGAGAAGAGAAGATGAGTAAAACAAGAGCAAAGTATTTCATAGTATGACCTCCATAAAAGATGAAACTTACCACCGAATATATGTATTATCATTAGTGCGGTATAAGTCAAACAAAACAGTGTTGTTGAGGAAAGGAGTTACAGGTGAAGATAGATACAGTGTGTTTCTCTCTGCTGGTTATGCTGATGCTGCTGAGTTCTGTATCCTCTGCAGAGGATCAGGCCTGGTTCCGCCTGATAGGTTTTTCAGAAGACGGATCCTGCGCTGCATGGGAGATGGGCGGAGTGCAGGATGGAAGCGGTTTTCAGTGGGTTGAGATGGAGATAATCGATACGGAAACCTCACTTCGTCTGGATGGCTTGAACAAAGTATGGGACCAGTATGTGGATGAATTCCCGGGGGAAAAAGAAATTGCTTCAGCAGAAAAAGATATTCAGATTATGTGTGGGGAGTGGGGCATCAGAGGTGACAGCAATCAGCCGCCGCTTGTTTACCATCCCCCCACAGACCTGGGTGTAAATGCAGACAGTGTTGTTTTCTGCCTGGAGGTGTATTCTCCCCGGGGTAACAGCGGAGAAATAGGGCTTCTGCTGAGTACCACTTCTGCAGAGCCGGTGAAAGGTTATCCCGACTGGTTTCCCAGCCCGGTTGAACCACTGCTTACCGTTGTAAGAGATGGGCACAGCAGTTTGTTCTTTCAGAGCGAAGAGCCTGGTTCAATGTTCTTTGATTACGGCATTACAGCCGTTTACAGAAATCCACAGGTGCAGAATTCGTTGCTGGTTGTACTGAAGGCTGTGTCTCCCGGATTTGAAGGCCCCGATGGAAGGTTCAGAGTGGTTTCCAGCAGTATTTAGTGCTATCTTGAGCCGGACGGGAGAGAAGATGCGGAACAATTTATGGGAAACCGACATAAAGAATTTGCTTGTACTGCAGAATGTTGCACCGGAAACTGTATCGGGTGTTCTTGGAAGCTGTCCGATAACAGTTCTTGAAAAAGGGCAGGTACTGCTTCGTACAGGGCAGATCAACCAACGGTTGTATCTTATACTTTCAGGCCAGCTTGCAGTGTTTCTGGATTATCCGGATGGTGTTCCTGTCGCCATTCTTGAACAGGGTGAAACCGTAGGAGAGCTGTCTGTAATTGGTGACAATCCTGCAGCAGCCTGGGTGGTGGCGCAACAGCAGTCCAGAGTTCTTGAAGTAGACGAGACCTCCTTCTGGCGGATGATCTCTGTTTCACATGCCTTTGCCTGTAACATGCTTCTGCTTCTTTCAGACCGGCTGCGTTCATCCGACGAGACCATTCTTAAAAATATTCGTTTGAGAAAGAGATTTCAGCGGGATGCAATGGTGGATGCTCTCACTGGTTTGTACAATCGCAGGTGGCTCGATCTTCAGCTTCCAAGGCTTATCAACAGACACCAGCAAAGTGGAATACCTCTGTGTGCAATACTGTTTGACATAGATCACTTCAAAGTTTTTAACGACAGGCACGGTCATGATATTGGTGATGATGTACTGGCCATGGTTGCGAAAACAACCATGCTCAGCATCAGACCAACCGACCTGAGTGCCAGATACGGCGGAGAAGAATTTGTAGTTCTTCTTGCCGGTGTAGGTATTGACCTTGCATGGATAGTAGCTGAAAGGCTGAGAAGGGCAATTGAATCCGAAAGAATTGTAATTGAAGATGGAACAAGGCTGCCATCGGTTACCGTCTCCCTGGGTATTGCCGAGGTAAAGAAGGAAGACAGTGCAGATTCTGTTTTAAGAAGGGCGGATGCTGCAATGTACTCAGCCAAGAATACAGGTAGAAACAGAACCTGCAGGGAATCTTAAACAATATTCCGAGCTGGTCTTCGCCTTGATATCGGCAGCCGTTCTGCAACAGGCAAAGCCAGGGCAAAGTAAACGGAATGGTCAGTTGTGTATTCCGGCCTGATCAAGCAGGAAGGCGTACTTTGAGGCTGTGTCTTGCAGCCAGCCAAACCGGCCTGAAGAACCGCCGTGGCCTGATCCCATGTTTATTTTGAATACAACCGGGGCATCTCCTGTGTTTGCCCTTCTTATTCCGGCAACCCATTTGGTGGGTTCCCAGTATCCAACCTGGGCATCATTCAAAGCGGAATAAACATACATTGCAGGAAAATCCACTTCACGGATATTGTCTACCGGGGAATACGAAAGAATGTACTCGTAGGCTTCCTGACTTTCAGTTGGGTTACCCCACTCATCGTACTCATTCGTGGTAAGTGGAATTGTGGGGTCAAGCATGGTTGTAAGAGCATCAACGAATGGAACGCCTGCCACCACACCTTTCCACAGATCGGGTCGCATGTTGATTACGGCTCCCATAAGCAACCCCCCTGCGCTCTCTCCCATGGCAAAGATGTTGTCAGGGTCGCAGTAGCTGTTGTCTCTCAGGTATTCGGCGCAGGCGATGAAGTCTGTAAAAGTGTTCATCTTGTTCATTGTTCTGCCCTGGTCATACCAGTTGCGTCCCATCTCGCTTCCTCCGCGAACATGAGCTTCAGCGTAAACAAAACCTCTGTCAAGAAGTGACAGCAGGCTAGAGCTGAACATAGGGTCAAGGCTTGAACCGTAAGCCCCGTAACCGTAGAGCAGAAGAGGATTTTCTCCTTGAACAAACAGGTTCTTGCGGTACACAATGCTCACGGGAATCTCCGTGCCGTCTTCTGCTGTAGCCATCAGTCTGCTGGTCTGGTAAAGCTCCTGATGAAATTCTTCCCCTGCGAAATTTGTCTTCAGTACATTTACCTGTTCGGTAGAAAAGCTGTATGAGATTGTAGACCAGGGTGTGGTAAGTGATGTGTAAACCATTCTGACGGAATCCGCGTCAGGGGAGTAGTTGGCAGAGGTGAAGAAAGTATAGGCTTCCTCACCCAGGTCAGCGTAGTTACCCTCGCCGGTAACCGGATCTGCCAGGTACAGTTTCTTCAGTCCCTCGGTTCTTACGGAAACAGCGAGCAGGTTGTTGAAAATATCCAGGTCTTCAATCAGAATATTCTCATCGTGGGGTATCACTGTTTTCCAGTTCTCTATCCCAGGGTCTGAGGCGGACACCCGCATTATAGAAAAGTTTTCACCATTGAGGTTGGTCTGTATGTAGAAGACGGAGTCTGCGGGATATATGTAGTATTCCAGGCCATCGGTTCTCGGCTGAACAAGGGCAAACGAATCCCGGGGAACATCTGAACGAAGCACCCTGTACTCTGATTCCAGTGTGCTTGCTGCCCCCAGGAGGATCCACTTTCTGTCGGAAGAGTTGGAGACCCACGGCCAGAATGTGGGGTCGTTCTCGGTGTAAACACAAACCTGATCGTCGCAGCCTATTGTCTGCCGCATTATTCGGTCTGTTCTTCCAGTGGCATCGTTCAAGCCGTAGAACACCATTCTGGAATCTGCCGCCCACGCCAGATCTCCTGAGGCATTGTGCACAACATCCAAAGTATCACCTGTGTGTAAATCGGTAAATACCAGCGTGTCCCAGTGGCCGCCTGTGGTATCGAACGCCCATGCCAGGGTTCGGTTGTCAGGGCTTACGCTCATGAGCTCAACGCTGAAATAGTCATACCTCTCGCCGTAGATGTTTTCATCCAGAAGAACTTCAGGTTCACCGCCCGGGTCGCGTCGGCGCATGTTTACGGCGTAGTCACTGTCGTCCGGGTACTCATACCAGTACCAGTATCCGTTTCGGTAGTATGGAACAGATGACTCGTTTCGGGGAATTCTTTCCATCAGTTCCGAAACAATAGTTTCGATCAAGTCGGAGGAACCGGCCATAACAGAGTCTGCATAGAGGTTTTCAGCTTCCAGATAGCTCATCACCGCCGGGTCATCAATGTTGTTAAGCCAGTAGTAGTCGTCTACCCGTGAATGCCCGTGGACAGTGATAGTGTATGGTATCTCGGCAGCCACCGGAGGCATAAGACCTGAAAGAACCAGCAGAAGGCAGTACATTTTTCTCTCCATTTCATTTTTTTGTGTGGTCAATTATACTCCACAGTTAGGCAATGCGCTTATCGGCCTGCCGGCCCTGGTTACCTGATTTTGAAAGGAGAGAAATGATCCGCAGATTTTTTGTAGCAGCAGCTGTTCTCCTGGTGGCATCCTGCAACAACGACGAAACCAATCCACAGGGAAGTGGAACAAATCCCACAGCTTCAACAATTACAGTTACAGTGTCCGGTAATACCGCAACAATAACATGGACTCAGTGTCCCGATGATGACTTTTCTTCCTATGTTCTTTACAGATCAAAAACTTCCGGAATAGCATCCAACCCCTCCGGTGAAGTTGTTGCTGTAACAAATGTCAGCAACCTCACATACTCAGACAGCGGTCTCGACTGGAATACAACCTTCTACTATGCCCTTAAAACTGTGGATAGTTCCATGCTTACCACATGGAGCAACGAGGCAACCATCACTACTCCTGATTCTTCAGGTGGCGGAGGCGGAGCTCTCTCCTGCTACCAGATACAGGGCCAGGCTGACGAATCTCCCTACAACGGAGATGACGTTACCGTTACAGGGATAGTAACCGTAGGAGGAGACGAATACTATGCAGGTTCAGGAAGCGCCCAGTATGCAGTTATCGAGGATGCTGCAGGTGGCGAGTGGAGCGGTGTTGTTCTCTACGGTTACAATGGTGTGCTTGATAACCTTGAGCGGGGAGACAGTATCGTTGTTTCCGGTTATGTGAATGAGTTTAACGGTCTAACAGAGGTGAACGTTAACTCAGTTGATTTTGATGAGGCCGGGCACTCCATTCCAACTCCTCAGCAGCTCAGTACTTCCAGCATTGCTCTTGAGAAGTGGGAGGGTGTTTTCGTTAAAGTATCTGATATTACTGTAACCAATCCTGATCTTGGCCACGGAGAGTGGAGTATTGATGACGGTTCCGGGGATGCAAGAATTGATGATATGGGGATACATGGCTATACAGTTTCACTTGGAGATGATTTCAGTGAGATAGTTGGTGTTGTTTTTTATGGCTTCGATAACTACAAACTGGAGCCCAGGAATCTGGACGACATAACGGAATAGTACTAACACACAAGGGGGTTGTTGTGAAACGACTTGTTTTATCTGCCGTACTGATGGCTCTGATCGCAGCCTGTGGACCCGACAACCCCTTTGAACCCAACAACCCTTCACCTGCTGCTCTCACCGGTGTTGCCCGCGATTCCGCCACTGCAAAACTGTCCTGGACCATGTGCCCGGATACGGATTTTGCCAGCTATACCCTGTACCGCTCTGCAACCCCGGGTATAAAGAACAATACCGGTTCAGCGACGGCTCTGACTGTAATAAACAAGAACGCAACAACCACCTGGTTCGATGAAAACTTGGAGCCGGGAGCAGTGTGGTACTACGCCCTTAAAACAACGAATGAAGGCTCTGCCTTTTCCTGGAGCAACGAGGTAAGTGTAAAACTGCCCTCTGCTGCTCTGTGAAGAGCCTGGGATGGCGGTATCAGAGGGAATATAGCGCCAGCAATTCTATGATATCATCTTCGAACTTTTTGGCTTCGGAACAGTGTTCTGTAACCATATCCCAACTGTTACTGATTTTCACAGCACCAGGAGCCTGACCAAGAATACAACATCGGCATTAGACAGGACTTTAAGAGGTAGCCCAGAATTAAGCGTGTAACATGTTGTATTGCAGGAAGTTCTGCGTTCGGCAAATGTAAGACCTATA
>Ga0256845_1000162_pt1 | contig 62213 bp, 51 predicted proteins | sample RiftiametaG_FD_189101 | JGI IMG/M metagenome (GOLD analysis project Ga0256845, IMG submission 189101) | Tube worm associated microbial communities from hydrothermal vent at the East Pacific Rise, Pacific Ocean - Riftia | ecosystem: Host-associated > Annelida > Integument > Unclassified ...
TTGCTAACCCCTTGGTTAGCCCACCGCAAACTACTACCTATATTTGCACCATAAAAAATGATAGCGGTTGTGTAAAAACAGAGCAGGTTAAAATTTGGGTAAACACCTTGCCTGTTGCCGATACACTTATGGTAACCAATAATTTTTGTGGTGATAGTGTCGGAAGTTTGCAAGTGGGCGCTATTAGCAATGGTGGGCAACCATATTTATATTTGCTTACTAATTTGCAAACAGGTAATACCCAAAACTCATCACTCACCACCTTTAATAGTTTAGCAACAGCCAACTACCAACTAACGATAACCGATAATAACGGTTGCACTTTTACTGATACTGCTACCATAACCGAAACTAATATAGTACAAGCTAATTTTACAGCTAATCCGAGTAGTGGTGTTGCTCCGCTTTTGGTAGATTTTGATAATACGAGTGTAAATGCAAATGTGTTTGAGTGGATGATTACTTCGCTTCCTTTCGGTTCTGTTCAAGGAGCGCTTGATACGCTCGTCTGGATTCCCGCCTGCGCGGGAAATGTAGCTGCTTGTGGTTTACAGTACGAATTTATTAATTCGGGAACTTACCAGGCGTGTTTAATTGCTTACAACAATATACCTACTTGTGCCGATACCATTTGTAAAACGATTATTGTTACCGATGAAATTAGTTTTGTTATCCCCAATGTGTTTACGCCTAATTTTGATAACGAAAACGATAATTTTGTAATACAAGTGAGTGGTGCTAGTTTAATAAAGTCGCTTAAAGTGGAGGTATTTAATCGGTGGGGGGAAACGCTTCGCAGTGTTGAGTTTAGAGAGATGGGTGTTGTGAATTCTCAAAACACATTACCCACCACTCAATACACCATTTGGGATGGCAGAACTACCGCAGCAGAAATTGCTCCTGATGGAACTTATTTTTATGTGGTTAGTTATATAAAAGACGATGCTTCGGCTACGCTCAGCACAAGAAAAGGGAGTATTACTTTATTGAGGTAAAGCACTTATTTTTCTGTCTATAGATTCCAGCTGGATTTTATGCTAAAGAAGTTGAAGTGCAAGAAAAAAGAACGTATTTTATCACAAAAAAATGTAGCTCTTCGTAATTCTGGAATACACTAACATTTTACAAGAAAATATTTTTAATATACTCTCTTCAACATATAATCATCAAACTGGAGAATATATGAGTTGGTATTTTCATAACCACTTTCTATCCCTGTTTTAAAAAACGTTTGTTTAAGTGATATGTTCTTATTTTTTTCTTGTGATGCATCTAATAAAAATACAGAGCCATATTGCTTTAAATTACCAGCAAAGTAATTCGCTATATCATACCCTGAAAAAGATATTTTAGAAGGGTATGTATTATTTTTAGCTACAAAGTTTTGAATAACAATATTGGTAATAGAATCTTCGTAGTTTATATACTGAACAACAGGAACATACACATTTAAACGTTCAAAATATTCTAAATCTATGTTTTCATACTTCAGCCATTCTTCTAAACCTATTAAGGTAAATGTAGTGTTTTTATAAGCTGATTTATTTAAGGTATTTACTAAAAAGTTAAATAGATTAGTTATAAATGTAGAATTGCTAGAAGGTACAAACAGCACATTATTTTCTCCTATTTTCAATTTACTCAATATTGGGCTAAACCCTGCTGTTAAATTTACCTTAGAGATATGAGCATAAATCAGAGTATCTTCCTCCTGCTCTATCTGGTAATTATATGCATTCACATACAAATCAATTAATGATTTTTCTTTTGCGTTATTATCTTCTATCGCAATCAGGTTATCCACTTTAAAACTATCCACCGTTAATTTAGCAATTAAATTAACCATAGATGGTTTTGATGGTATTGACTTAAACACATAAGGGTTTCCCAATAAAATTTTATTGTTTTGTTTAACTGGAGAAACAATTGGAATGTGGTTTTCTTTTGCAAACTCCGCAGCCAAAATAAAATTACTATGAAATAAAGGTCCTACAATTAAATCTAAGTTTTTACACTCATTCTTCGTCAATACATTTTTAGTACAAATAGAATCTTTTCCTTTGGTATCATAAACATACACCTGAAATTTAACAGAATCTGAATTCAGTTCATCTAACCCTAATAAAAACCCTTTATAAAACTCTATTGCAAATTTAGATTTTGGGTAAATAGATTTTTTAGATAACGCACTTCTTTTCTCTACCATCTCGTCATTTTCATCTAAATAAAACGGCAACAATAAACCTATTTTGTAAATTGGCTTTTTCACAATAGAATCATACAATAACGTATCAATTTCAACAACAAGAGAATCGGTAGCAACTGGTAGAAGTAGTTGAGGAATATAAATAGTTTCGCCCAACTTTAACCCATCTTTTAATCCATTGTTAATTAACTTTATAGAATCAACAGTTGTACTATATTGCTTACTTAAAGAATATAATGTTTCTCCTTTTTGCACATTATGAGTTAAGTATTTACTAGTTTCTTCTACAAGTTTTATTGCATCATCTTTTTTGATATTCTGAACAGGAATTTTAATCACCTGTCCTTCTTTTAACCCTTTTTTTATACCAGGATTAGCAGCAATAATTTCTCGATGTTTAACTTTATAAATACGAGCTATAGAATAAAGAGTCTGTTTTTTTTGAACGGTATGGTTGATATAATTACCATCAACACTTGGTGGTGTTTCATCCTTTTTTATTGGAATAAAAAATTTTTCACCAATGCTTAACCCATCCAAAACACTTGGATTTTCTTTTTTCAACACATCTTGAGGAACATCGTATTTTTTATGGATAGCATAAAGCGACTCCCCTTTTTCGACAATATGAATGTAATAATCTTTACCATTAATGGTATGCACCTCTAACGAGTCCGTTTGAGCATAAGAATTAGTACTACCAACTAAAACTAGCAGTAGCATGGCGAAATAATATATAATTTTCTTAAAATTCATAATTCAACACTCACAATTCATTATTAACTCACTCCCACTCAATTGTTGCAGGTGGTTTAGAGCTAATATCATAAACTACTCTATTTACACCTTTCACTTTATTGATAATGTCATTAGATGTTTTTGCTAAAAACTCATAAGGTAAATGACACCAATCGGCTGTCATCCCATCTGTAGATTCTACAGCACGTAAAGCTACAGCTTTTTCGTAAGTCCTTTCATCTCCCATTACACCAACAGATTGAACAGGCAATAATATTGCTCCTGCTTGCCAAACCTCATCATATAAATTAGCAGCTTTTAAGCCATCAATAAATATTGCATCCACCTCTTGCAAAATCTGTACCTTTTCTTCAGTAATGTCTCCCAATATACGAATTGCTAACCCAGGACCAGGAAAAGGATGTCTTCCTAATAAGCTTGCTTTTAAGCCCATAGACTTACCAACACGTCTTACTTCATCTTTAAATAATAATCTTAACGGTTCTACTATTTCCAATTTCATATAATCAGGTAAACCACCCACATTATGGTGTGATTTTATAGTTTGTGAAGCCCCTCCATTTACAGAAATAGATTCTATCACATCAGGATAAATAGTTCCTTGAGCCAACCATTTTACATCAGAAATTAGATGAGCTTCCTCATCAAACACATCAATAAATGTTTTCCCAATTGCTTTTCTTTTCTCTTCAGGATCTGATAATCCAGCTAAAGCTTTATAAAATTTATCTTTTGCATTAACTCCTTTTACATTTAAGCCTAAATGTTCGTATTGATCTAAAACGCTTTCAAATTCATCTTTTCTCAATAATCCGTTATCCACAAAAATACAATACAAGTTCTCTCCAATTGCTTTATGTAATAAAACTCCTGCAACAGTAGAATCTACTCCTCCAGACAATCCTAAAACAACTTTATCGTTTCCTATTTTAGCTTTTAATTCAGCAACAGTACTTTCTACAAAAGAATCTGGTGTCCAATCTTGTGAAAACCCACAAATACTAACAACAAAGTTTTTTAATAAAATAGCCCCTTCTTTAGAATGGTAAACTTCTGGATGAAATTGAATTCCAAAAGTTTCTTCTCCTTTAAATTGATAACCTGCCACTTCAACATCTGCAGTACTGGCAATTATTTCAATATTATCAGCAACACTTTTAATGGTATCACCATGGCTCATCCAAACTTGAGAACCATCAGTCATTCCTGTTGTTAACACATTTTCTTTATTTACATAAGAAAGATTGGCTCTTCCATATTCTCTAATTTTAGAAGGTAAAACTTCGCCTCCAAAAGCTTGAGCCATATATTGCGCACCAAAACAAACCCCTAATAAGGGTTTAACACCTTTAATAGCAGACAAATCTGGTTTAGGAGATTTTTCATCTCTAACCGAAAAAGGGCTACCTGATAAAATAACACCTTTAAAACTGTCTAAATCCAGTTTATGCATTTTATCAAAAGGGTGAATTTCGCAATACACATTAAGCTCTCTAACCCTACGCGCAATAAGCTGCGTATACTGAGAGCCAAAATCTAAAATCAATAATTTTTCCATAATCCGAGCAAAGATAAAGCTTGTAATTTGATTACACCTACTTTTTTTCTTCATCTTTAAAAAACATCTCACAACTTTTAAACAACTGTTAACAACAATTTAAACCTTAAGCAACCTTCACTTTACAATAAACGTCTACTTTTGTACAGAGTTTTTAAATGACAACCTATATGGATACTCCTAAACCATTTAAAAATTTCAATTGTATTTTATAGATGTTTTTTTCAATAAAGAAGATTTCATTCAAACTTTTTCTAGCTATCACATTACTAACATCCACACAGTTAGTACATGCTCAGTGCTTTGAAATAGAAAGTATATTAGTAGATGCTTGTGGTCCAGGATCTTTAGAAGGCGAAAACGAAATGATTCGTTTTAAAGTTGGAGGAACTGCTCTTAACAGCAGTAATCTATCTGCAAATTACCCAACTTCCAATTCTTTTTTAGGGATATGTCAAAATTCTGCATCCGCTACAGCTACTGCAGCTTTAAATGCAACAATTACTGCTTGTGGTTTTTTAATTGAACCCCCAGGAGGAATACTTCCTGCGAATGCTAGCGTTTTATTTCTAACCAGCACAGATGTTGATATTACGGCAAATTCTTTCGCCAATTTAAACGATACATTATATGTTGTATTTCAATGCGCAGGCAACACTGGTGGACATTTTGGAAATAGCAGTTCTGGAATAAAAAATTTCAGCATCAGTTTTTCATCCCCATCAGGATGTTCAGATGTCGTTTCTTGGCAAAACTCAAATTTAGTTGGTGGAAATGGAGCTCTTGTTAATTTTGATCCAGCAGGTAATGCAAGTTTTAGCAACAATGGCTGTCAAGCCCCAATAAACCCTTTAAATATTACTGCCATTAATTTAACCGCAGCAACAATTTGTCCTGGCGACACTATAGACATAACAGCAACTACTCAAGGGATTTTTCAATCTTACGTTTGGACAGGTGGTAACGGAACTTTTGCCGACCCAACAACTATCACTACTAGTTATTACTCTTCAACAAACGACATAACTCCTTTCTATTTAAAAATAAAAGGATTTACCGCTTGTGGTGACTCAATTTCTGATAGTTTACTTATTAGTATTGCAACTTTACCAAACGCAATAATTACAGTACCCGATACCAACAACATTTGCCAGGGAGCAAACATCACATTAAATGCTACCGGAACTGCACCATTCACTTGGAGTGATGGGACAATAGGCAGCTCCATTACTGTAGCAACTGACGGAATGTATTTTGTAAGCAGCTCCAATAATTGTTTTACAGCATCTGATACTGTTTATGTTTTCACTGTTCCCCAAATAATCGTTAGCATTTCTGAACCAGACACCAATAATGTTTGTTTTGGAAGTCAAATAACTTTACATGCTAACGGTGCAGCTTCCTACACATGGAGTAACGGTGCTACAACAGATTCTATAACGGTAAACAGCTCTGGACTTTTTAGTGTAACAGCAAATAGCGCCTGTCCATCAAACACTGATTCTTCATTTGTTAATATTATCCCACAAGTAAATACAGATATTATTGAATCTGACACTGTTTCTGTTTGTACAGGATCGTCAATTACATTACACTCAACAGGAAACAGTGATAATTTATGGAGTACTGGAGCAAGCAATATTGATTCGATAACAACCAGTACTGCTGGTTATTATTTTGTAACCGTAAACAATAGCTGTTTTTCTGATTCTGCTTTTATTCAAGTAAACATTATCCCACAACTTAATGTCTCGATTTTAGAAGCAGACACTAACATTCTGTGTCAAGGAAGTTCTATAACACTGCATGCAGCAGGCGCACCTTCTTACTTATGGAACACGGGTGTTATTGCTAATTCTATCGCAATTAATAGTTCAGGAACATACACCGTAACAGCGAATAGTAGTTGCCCTTCAAATTTTGATACTGTTTTTGTTGATTTCGTAACACCTTCAACTCCAATTATTACAGAAGGAAATTCAGCAACTTTATGTAACGGAAGCTCAATTACTCTTCACGTAACTGGAGGCAACAATTACACATGGAACGACAACTCTACCTTTGACAGCTTAACAATTAACGCCACAGGAGTTTATTATGTTGCTAATGATGACGGCATTTGTCCAACTCAATATGATTCCATTCTAATAGAAAGTGATTTTACACCTCTTGCAACTATTATTGGAGATACTATATTTTGTCAAGATGAACCTTTAACTGTTTTTGCAAATGGTGTAGGTAATTTTGCTTGGTCAAATGGTGATACAGGAACTCAAACAACAATAACAACAGGGCAACAATTAATTTTAACAGCTAGTAACAACTGTAACATTTCAGCTTTTGACACACTTAATGTTACCACTGAAGATTGTAAGATAGAAACTTCACTTTTTGCACCTAATACCATTACACCAAATGGTGACGGTAAAAATGATGTTTTTAAAGTTATCGGGATAAACGTTGAAACATTTACTTGCCAAATTTATAATCGTTGGGGTCAATTATTGTTTGAGTGGAAAGACATTAATGAGGGGTGGGACGGAACATACAACAATAAAGATGTACCTACAGGCACATATATCTACACCGTACAAGCAAGATTTATAAATGGAGTTAATGAAAGATTAACAGGCCATGTAACTCTTTTAAAATAGAAATTATAAACAATTGTTAAAAGTTTAACAACTCAACACAACAAAAATCATTAAATCGAAACTTAGTTTTTTGTAATCTAGCATAGATTAATAAGTGATTACCCTTGAAGGACAACCGTTCTGAAACCGCTTAACCATTTAAAAAAATGATTAAGAAAGTTTACATATTATTCATCTTATTTTTAGGTTTTACAACCTATTCTATTGCTCAAACAACTATTGGCATTCAAGACTTTGAAGTCATTCCTGCGACACCCACGATGACTTACACTGGTGGTGATTTAGCTACCGGAAATGGTGCTTTCCCTAATTCACCAAAATATGTTAGTGGCGTTCAAGGTCGAGAAGTTAATGATAATATAGACAACATAACTTACTCTTCTGTAGATGCTTCATTGTACAACAACATATTCTTCTCGTGCAGACTTGCCTCTTTTGCTGGAACAAGTGGAAATGGTGCTGATGGAAGTGATTTTGTGATTATATCAGTTAGTAGTGACGGAGGGGCAACATGGTCTCAAGAATTAAAAGTAAATGGAGCTAGTTCTGCCAATGCTAAATGGTCATTTGTAAGCGGAACAGGAACAGCCAGTTCTGTTTATGACGGAAACAACACAACTGTAAATTTCGCTCCAGCAGGATCAGGAAACAGAACATCAGATGGATACAGCACAATTACTGTAACAAATTTACCCGCAGTTACTAACCTAAGAATTCGATTAGAAATAAAAAACAATTCTGGAAATGAAATTTGGGTAGTTGATGATGCCATTATCAAAGGAACACTCTCTGCACCATGCTCAGCAGATCCAGAACCAACAACATCTTCCTCTACACTTACTTTCCCTGACACAACCTGTTACAGCATAGATTTAAGTTGGTTAACAGGAAACGGTGCTAATACTATTGTAATTGCTTCTACATCTCCTGTTGCAGGAACTCCTACAGATCAAACTGATTATACCGCCAATTCAACTTTTGGTAGTGGAACGACTATAGCTGCTAACGAATTTGTCATCCATAACGGAAATGGAACATCAACTACAGTTACAGGACTATCAGCCACGACCACTTATTACTTTGCAATATTTGAATACAACGGAACATTAACTAATTGTGAAGAAAACTACCTTGTAAGCAGTTCTTTAGTTGGAAACTTTACAACCCCAGTATGTCCTACGAGTACCAACCCTGAAATTACTGGAATATTAGTTGATGCATGCGGAGGTAGCGAAGGTGTGAACGAATTTCTTACATTTTCTAATGGAAATATGCCTTTAAGCATGAACGATTTAAAAGTTACATTCCCTTTTATACCGTCATATTGCAATGTTGGATGTGGAACAAACACATGGGTAACCAACCCCACTTACACTAGTCAATTAAATACAACCGCAGGATGTGCTGGATTATTTGTAGAGGCTGACCCAATACCTGCTAATGCAAATGTGATTATTTTTACAGGAGCCTCACCAACTTTTAACTTTGACTTTTCAGGATTATGTGGTACAGGACCTTATTATGCAATTTTTGCAAACAACACTAGCACTGGAGGTCGTTTTGGAAACTACAACAGTGACTGTACTAAATACAGAGAAACAACCATTGATTTTGGAACATCACAAGATACTGCAGTTTATCAACCATGCCTTCTCTCTTCTGGTGCAGCTGATGGAGATTATGTTGCTTTTTCACAAGACGGAACACCAACATACAGCAATGATGGTTGCACACCAACTGCCACCCTCCCAATTTCATTACTTTATTTTAAAGGGAAATCACTAAACACTAAAACCAACTTATTAGAATGGACCACAACGGCAGAAATTAATAACGATTACTTTACTATTGAACGCTCTGGTGATGCTATTAATTTTATCACAATAGGAACATTAGCAGGTGCAGGAAATAGTAATATTCAATTGTACTACCAACTAATTGACGACAACCCTTTAATTGGAATTAATTATTACCGATTAAAACAAACTGATTTTAATGGAGACTATCAATATGCCAATACAATAGCGATTGAAAATAATAGTAATTATAATTTAGTAATCAATAATCACACATTAACAGTAATTACTAAATCAACAAACCCAACTGATAAAATTGAAATTTACGATGCAATTGGTCAGCTAGTATATAGCGCTAACATTTACAACAAAAATGCTGTTAACATTCAAAATTTTAAACAAGGGATTTATATTATTAAAGTTGGAAACGCAACCAATTACTACATCCAAAAAATGAAATTTTAGTTATTCAGTAGTAAGAATAACAAACTCTTTATCTAACGGATGAAGATGTTTTACCAATTCATCAATCACATCAACACCATAAAAAAGTAATAAAGAGATTAAATTATCTTGTCTTTCTTGTAGGCTATTATTTGGAAATAATTTTTCTTTGACATTTTCAATCTGATTAATAGCAACCTCTTCCTTTTTCTTTTCCGCTTTAATTAATCGGTTCTCAATATTTTTAAATGATTTAAGTGTTTTTTGTAGTTCAGCTTTAATCATCGGTTGTAGCGAAACATCAATTGAACCTGCTTTTTTTATTACATCTTCAAACACCGCTTCCACCTGTTTTTCTTCTTCTTTCAATTCTAAAATTATCGAAGCTCCTTTTTTGAGGTAATCTTTAATCAAGCTATCTGTTGGTTGGAATAAATCAGTAGCAGTTATTCCTAATTTTGAAATACGTTTATCAGCGCCTTTATCAATAAACAAAACAGAATTTCTTAATACTAAAATAGGGTAAGAGATATTATTAGCATCAAACATAGCTTTCAATTGTAACCAATAAGCTAATTCTCCACCTCCTCCAATGTATGCCAAATTGGGCAATATCTTTTCTTGGTACATACAACGCATTGGTGCATTAGGACTAAACCTTTCGGGATGAGTATTTAGCTCGTCTAAAATTTCTGTTTCAGAAAATTTTATTTCAGTATTCAAAACACTGTACTCACCATCGTCTAAAACAATACGATCTCGAGAACCCTCTTTGAGATAAAAAACATTAATCTCCCTTGGAGTAACCTGTGGTTTAAACCCTAATTCTTTTAATTGCTCTGAAGTTTTATTAATAATTTGATGATTTTTTTGATTTAATAGTTCATTCTCAAACTCATCAACAAACAACTCTTTTAATCGGTCATCATCCCCATCAACAATAACTAATCCATATTTACCAAATAGCTCATTTACAATCCCTTTAATAGCTTGTGTATAGGTGTTTTCAGTTTTATAATATTTAGAAAATAAAGACAAGATATCCTCCACTCCACTTCTATCTCCTAAATTATCTTTTAGCTCTTTCAACAACTCATCAACTCCTTCCAATTTCATTCTACCCACAGCTCCATCTTGAGCTTTAGATAGCTCGTACTTTTTCTTAAATAATTTAAAATGGTTTACCTCTTCAAAATCATGATCTTCTGTTGCCATCCAATATATGGGAACAAAATCAGTTGCAGGGTAATTCTCTTTTAATGTTTTAGCTAAGTTGATGGCCGAAACAATTTTATAAATAAAGTATAATGGACCTGTAAATAAATTTAGTTGGTGCCCTGTAGTAACAGTAAAACAATTGTCATTTTTTAATCGCTGGATATTTTCTAACGTTAATTTAGAAACTTCAACATGCTTATATTGTTCTGAAATAGCTTCGACTAAAACTTTTCTGTTAATTGTTTTTTGTTTTCGTTCTTCAATAAGTACCGCAAAAGAATCAACATTACAGGTATGTTTATAGAATGGTTTTAGTGCTTCTTGCTCTTCTAAATAACCTGCCATTAACTTAGAGAAGTAACCTGTTTGTTGGTAGGATAGTTTTGTTTTAATCATAATATTTAACGCGTTATAAAAACAAGAATAACAGCTCCTATAATAAAAATTAACGTAGCAAAAATTACAACTACTAAAAAGCAACCTAATCTTTCTGGTATTTTACTTAAAAATGACATTAATTTTATTATATTTTTGAGATTGCTTCGTTCCTCGCAATGACGTCATTGCGAGGAACAAAGCAATATTTTTCATTAACACAGCTCTAATTTTGTTTCCAAACTGACTCTTCAGTTTCGCTCAGAGAGCAATTTAAAGAAAACTTTAAATCAATCAACAACTTCTCCGTACAAATCAAAATCATCTGCCGAAGTAATTTTAATCATTGCAAAATCTCCAACCCTTACAAAATCAGTAGCCTTTTTAACCAATACTTCATTATCCACTTCTGGAGAATCAAATTCTGTTCGTCCTACAAAATAATCGCCTTCTACTCTATCAAACAACACTTTTAAGGTTTTCCCAACCTTTTGTTGGTTTAACGACAATGAAATATCTTGCTGAACATCCATTATTTCTTGAGCTCTAGCTTTTTTATCTGCTTCCGAAACATCATCTTCTAACTCATAAGCAGAAGTATCTTCTTCGTGCGAATATGTAAAAACTCCCAAACGATCAAATTGCATTTCTTTAATCCATTCTTTCATCTCTTCAATATCAGCTCTTGTTTCTCCAGGAAACCCTACAATAAATGTAGTACGAACAGCAATATCAGGAATCAATGCTCTCACATCTTGTATCAATTTAGTTGTTTTAGCTCTTGTAGCTCCTCGTTTCATCGCTTTTAACATACTATCAGAAGCATGTTGCAATGGAATATCCAAATAATTACAAACTTTTGGATTATTGTTCATCTCCTCAATAATTTCCATCGGAAAACCTGTTGGATAAGCGTAATGTAAACGTATCCATTCTATTCCTTCAACTTTAGATAGTTCTTTTAATAGCTCAGGTAATCTACGTTCTCCATAAATATCTAAACCATAAAAAGTTAATTCTTGAGCAATTAAAATTAGTTCTTTCACTCCTTTTTTAGCTAAGCTTTTAGCCTGCACTACTAAATCTTCAATAGAAGTAGAAATGTGATTTCCTCGCATTAAAGGTATTGCGCAAAACGAACATTTACGATCGCATCCTTCAGATATTTTTAAAAATGCATAATGACTAGGTGTTGTAATGATACGCTCCCCTATCAATTCGTGCTTATAATCTGCTTTAAGTGTTTTTAATAATTTAGGCAACTCTCTCGTTCCAAAAAAAGCATCTACCTCTTTTATCTCTCCCTCTAAACCTTCTTTATAACGTTCCGACAGACAACCTGTAACATACAACTTATCAACTTGACCTTCTTTTTTAGCTTCAGCATAACGTAAAATGGTATTGATAGACTCTTCTTTGGCATTATCAATAAATCCACACGTGTTAATGATTACAATTTCTGAATCATCTTGTTTTGCTTCATGCTCAACTTCATATCCATTCGCTTGAAGCTGTGTCATTGTTACTTCAGAATCGAATAAATTTTTTGAACAACCCAATGTAATTACATTGACTTTGTTTTTTTTGAGTGTTTTTGTCTTCATTATTTTATTACTTCTAAAAATTCTGTTACTGATTTCCAATAATCTTCACTACAACTAAATTCACTCCACAATGCTCTAGAACCATGTTTTCCCATTTTCTGAGGCATATAATAAGCAAGGTCCTTTGATGGTATTTGTTCCGAAATAGTCCACCATTTTTTCTTCTCCAACTTAGCCGAAGTAATAAAAACAGGCACTTTTATATTTTTGGCACTTTGAGCAATCCAATCTGCGGGCTTTCCTAATTTCTCATAATATTCAGCTGGAGAAAAAGCCAATGCTGCATCAGCATCTTTTCTATCTCCTGCTACTTTTAAAACCAAGCCGGCAGAATAAGAACTCCCCCAAATAATTATTTTTTTTGCTTCTTTATGATTTAAAGTTGCATAATCAATAGCAGAATTAATATCTATTAAAGCATCCACATAAGTTGTTCCTTTATTCTCAAGTAAGGCTCTTTTATTGGTTTCATTAATAACACCGTTAACCTCTCCTCCAGATCGTAAATCAACAGCAATACAGTTAAATCCTAATTTGTTTAGTTTTGGAGCAATCTCATTATACTCTCCTCTACTCCAACCTGCCTGATGAAACAACAAAATTAAAGGTGCTGTTTTGGGATTCGTAAAATAAGTACTTGCTGTAATTTCTAAACCATCAGTAGCTTTAAATGTAATTTTTTCTTGAGCGACTATTTGCAAAGATAGTATTGATAATATAATTAAAATTGTATTTCTCATAGTCTAAATTTATTTAAAATGCTCTAATTGCTCTTACTGAACATAACATATATTTACGAGATGGAATTTGAAAACTTTTACCACCTTTTTTAAAATTATGAATCCAGGCTGAATGCGTTACCACAGCAGTTTTATCTGTTCTATCATAACTCTCTGTTGAAGTCCAATAACTATTCCCAACAGTAGTGTAAGTTCCCTTTTGATAAAACAATCCCCCTCCGTTTTCTAAAGCTACTCGATCTATTAGCTTTCTATTTTTGTACATTAAATTTAATTCTTCTCTTGATGGCAAATACCAATCCCCATAAGTAATACTATGTTCTGTAACCTGAAGCTCATTACAAACATTCGCGGCATAAGGTCTTCCATCCCCAAAACCTAATGCAGCAATAATAATTATTGTATTTGCTTCTCCTGAAAAAGGGCCATCCCCCAAAGCCAACACCAATGGTTTTTCTGGGGTTGGAGATTTAAAACCTTCATCAATTGTTTTAAATTGAGTATCCCACATTACTAATTCAGCATAATCTTCCTTAGCACAAACCAACCCATGCTCACCAGAATCATCTAACCAAAAAACAATTCCTCCTTGTGCAAAATCTCCAACTTTATATTTAGCAAACCCTTCTTGCGAAGAGGATTGAATAGTCAGAAATAAAAAAAATGCTAAGATAGTTTTCTTCATGATAAGGATTTATTTTAATTAATATCAACTATGGATATTACCCTTTAAAAAGAGAATCTACAAATTCAAATTTATTGAACACTTGTAAATCATTTATTCCCTCACCAACACCAATATATTTTACCGGAATTTTAAATTGATCGGAAATACCAATAACAACTCCACCTTTAGCTGTACCATCTAATTTAGTAATGGCTAAAGCGTTAATTTCTGTTGCTAAAGAAAATTGTTTGGCTTGTTCATAAGCATTTTGCCCAGTAGAACCATCTAATACCAATAAAATTTCGTGAGGTGCAGTTGGTATCACTTTCTTCATCACATTTTTGATTTTAGAAAGTTCATTCATCAAATTTACTTTATTATGCAATCTTCCTGCAGTATCAATAATTACCACATCTACATTTTTCGCTTTCGCAGATTGTAAGGTATCAAAAGCAACAGAAGCAGGGTCAGCATTCATTCCTTGTTCAACAATAGGAACACCAACTCTTTCTGCCCAAATTTTTAATTGATCAACAGCAGCAGCTCTAAACGTATCAGAAGCTCCTAACATTACACTTTTACCTTGCTGCTTTAATTGATGAGCCAATTTACCGATAGTGGTTGTTTTACCAACACCATTTACCCCAACAACCATAATCACATAAGGATCTTCTTGTTCTGGAATAACAAACTCTTTGTATTCGCCTGTATTATTTTCTTCTAATAAGCTTGCAACTTCTTCGCGCAATACGCTATTCAATTCAGAAGTTCCTAAATATTTATCTTTGGCAATACGCGCTTCAATACGCTCAATAATTCTTAACGTAGTTTCTACACCTACATCCGAAGTAATTAAAATCTCCTCTAAATTATCCAACACATCCTCATCAACAGTAGATTTACCTGCAACTGCTTTAGAAATTTTAGAAAAAAAGCTTTGTTTAGTTTTATCTAAACCATCGTCTAATTTTTCTTTTTTGTCTTTAGAAAATATATTGAAAAATGCCATAATTTACTGTAAAAAAAATCCCGTTCTAATAGTTATTAGAACGGGACAAATATACTAAATCGTACACTTATTTTTTTGCAAAAAAGTCGTTTACTTTATCTTTAGTAACAATACCTTCTGTAAAAGCATAAGCTCCTGTTTTTTCTGATTTTACCATTTTAATTACTTTGGTAAAATTCTTAGCTCCTGATTGTAATGATGCAACTGTTTTCTTAGCCATGACTTATCTTATTTAATTTCTTTATGAACTGTAACTTTCTTTAAGATAGGATTGTATTTTTTCAATTCCATTCTATCTGGAGAGTTCTTTTTATTTTTTGTAGTAATATATCTTGAAGTACCTGGCATACCACTTTCTTTATGCTCAGTACACTCCATTATAACTTGTACTCTATTTCCTTTTTTTGCCATTTTCTTAATCTTTAATTTTTAAGGGACTGCAAACTTAATAATTTATTTTTGTTTTACAATCATTCATCAAATAATATTCACTTCTCTTTCTAAAGTAATTTCAAATTTATCTTTTACTGATGTTATTATTTGCTCTGATAAGTTGAAAATTTCACTTCCTGTTGCTCCACCATAATTCACTAAAACCAACGCCTGCAATTTATGCACGCCATAAGTACCTATTACTTTACCTTTCCAACCACATTGCTCTATCAACCATCCTGCAGCAATTTTAAATTCTCCATTTGGCTGAATATAATTCGGAACATTGGGATATTTTTTAGCAATATTATTTTTTAACATTTCGGATACAACTGGGTTTTTAAAAAAACTTCCAGAGTTTCCTATCTTTTTAGGGTCAGGCAATTTACTCGAACGAATACTGATTACCGCATCACTCACATCTTTTATTGTAGGAGAATCAATCCCCATCACTTTTAACTCGTTTTCAATAGCTCCGTAAGAAGTGTTTAACGCTGCTTTTTTAGCTAATTTAAAGCTAACTGCTGTAATAAAATAATTATTTTTATGTGATGTTTTAAAAACACTTGTTCGATACCCAAACTCACAAACTTTATTTTTAAATGTTTTAATCGAAAAATCATTTAAAGCTAACGCTTCCACTTCTGTTATAACATCTTTTACTTCTGTGCCATACGCCCCTATATTTTGCATTGGTGCTGCACCAACACTACCGGGTATTAAAGACATATTTTCAATTCCTGCATAATTGCTATCAACACAATGCAAAACAAAATCATGCCACACCTCTCCTGCCGCAACTTTTAAATAAATAAATTCTTCATCCTCACTTAATACCTCTATCCCTTTTAATTGATTATTAACAACTAAGCCATTAAAATCTTTTGTAAATAGTAAATTACTACCACCTCCAATAATTAAAAGTTTTTCTTTATTATTTGATAAGATTGATTTTAAATCATCAACATTATTCACTGTAACAAATTGCTTAGCCTTTACATCAATACCAAAAGTATTGTATGGCTTTAAAGAAATGTTTTGTTGAATTTCCATATCTTAAAATGAGAAATTAATCTTTTTGAATCAAAACTACTGCAGAAGCAGAAACGCCTTCCATTCTCCCTTCAAAACCTAATTTTTCGGTAGTTGTTGCTTTTATAGAAACATCTTCTACATCAATTTCCATAACTGCAGCAAGCACTTCTTTCATTTTAGGAATATAAGGATTGATTTTAGGCTCTTGTAGTGCTATTGTTGCATCAATGTTTCCAATTGAAAAACCTTTTTCAGTAACAAGCTTTACAACATCTTTTAATAAGATCTTGCTATCTATACCTTTATACTGATTATCTGTAGGAGGGAAATGAAAGCCAATATCCCTGAGGTTTGCTGCACCCAATAAGGCATCACAAATCGTGTGTATCAACACATCTGCATCCGAATGCCCAACAGAACCTTTATCATGATCGACTAAAATTCCGCCCAACCAAAATTCTGCTCCACTTTTTAATTGATGCACATCGTAGCCAAATCCAACTTTAATTTTCATAACTAATTACTCGTTGTTTTGTTTACTAAAGGCATCAAAATCAAATACTAAAGAAAATCTTACCGTATTTGCTAAAGGGTTATTTTGAGTTACAGAAATCAAATATGAAAAATCGATACTAAAAACACTCATTTTTAACCCTGCACCAACCGTAAAGTATTTTCTATTTCCTTTCTGTGCCGATTCATGAAAATAACCTGCTCTAACTGCAAACTGTTTATTATACCAATATTCTAGACCTGTTGAAATATTAATTTCTTTTAATTCTTCAGAAAAACCTCCTGGAGCATCAGAAAAAGATTGAATCATCCCTGTAAAAACTGGGACATCAGGATCTTTTCCAGATTCAATTACGCGATTCCCTTCATCATCCAAAATTGGCTGACCAAGATCATTAGTAGCATAAATAGGTGGTGTTGGAACTAATAGTTTATTAAAATCCGTTAAAATTGTAAATGTATTATAATCATCCAGCACAAAAGTTAACGACTGACCTAATCTCATATTAATGGGTATAAAATCTTTTATTGCATCATCTGTATAAGATATTTTTGATCCAATATTAGAAATATTCAATCCTACATTAAATATTGCATCCTGCCCAAAAACCTCTGCATCATCATTGGTATAATATCCTGCAACATCAACAGCAAAAGATGTTCCTGCTTTAGTATTCGTTCCACTAACATCAATTCCACCTGTTAAATTAGAGTAGATATAACGTCCTGCTATCCCCGCAGAAAATCTATCGCTTAATTTTTGGCTATAACCTAAATCAACAGCAAATTCATTTGGATTAAAATCTCCAATTGCATTACCTTGTTCATCAGTAAACTTAATATCTCCTAAAGAGAAATAACGTAAAGATCCTCCTATCGCATTTTTATCTCCTAGCTTTTTATAAAATGCTAAGTATGATAAATTGATATCAGGAACTAATTGTCTTAACCAAGGGGAATAAGACATTGATACACCCATTTCTTTTTCTACAAAAGCTAATTTAGCAACATTCCAATGCATAGAATTTGCATCCGGAGAGGATGCAACACCCGCATCACCTAGAGCTCCTGCCCTAGAATCTGGTGCTATCAATAAAAACGGAACTGCTGTTGTAATTGTATTTAATTGCAAGTCGTTTGCTAATTCGTCATCTGTTTTCTGAGCTTTTAAACTAAAAACTAATGCAATTGCAAGTGAACTTAATATGATTTTTTTCATTAAAATAATTGTTTGAATAGACAAATATACGGTTAAAAAGTATATTCATAAATCCTTATAAACGAAAAGAATTAGGCTTTATTGTAATTATCTTAAAATAACTAACTTTTGATATTTTTCGGCTACTGAATAATTCTCTGTTCTTACTTTTAATCGATACACATAAACTCCTTTTGCTAACTGATCTCCATATTCATCTAAACCATCCCAAGTAATTGATGTAGAACGATAACCTTCACTTAAAATATTTTGTTGCAAAGTTTTAACCAACTTGCCAGAAACCGTAAATATCTGAACTTGAGCATACAATTGTTTACCTGGTTGATTATGCTCAAACCAAAATTCTGTATATGTAGTAAATGGATTTGGATAATTATATACTCTATCTAACACTACATCTTTAGATTTAACAACAACAAATTCTATTGTTGCATCATTAGAATTATTATAAACATCCCAAACTTTTAATGTTAACTTATGCCTACCCTCTTTTAACTCCTTAAAAGGGAAATTGATTACACCTTTTTGATAACTGTTCAAATCTGCTTCATAAAAATCATTCAAAACAAAAGCGTTTTCTGTTTCATCATCTAAAATTGCAATAATATCATGCCCTATACCATTACCAACCATATTAATCCCATTAATATCATTTACATAAGCTAGCAGTGATGGAGCATCATCAGTCATACCTCCAAACACGAACTTATTATCGTTCATAAACAACTCAATTTCTGGACCCATTTTATCTTCAGGGTAACTTGAAGCTGTTCCTCCAATATAAAAATCAGTATGATTTCCGTGCGCATCTTCTACCTGATTTTCTGCATAATAGCTTAATTTACCCTGCCCATAATTATAAGAAATATCTTTCGGGACAACGAATGTAAAGGAGAAATCACCATTCACCACACTCACTTTACCTTTAAACAATTTATTGTTTTGTAATTCAAACTGAAAAGGGATACCTCCATCATTTGCTAAAGTTGTAATTAATTTACTTTTATCAAAGACAACAGGTGTAATTACACCATTAAAATTAGATAATTTAACACCACTATCATCAACTACCTCTCCCGCAATTGTAACTCTACTTAAAGCATTTATCGTATCGGATAAAGAAACTGCAGCACCATTTATACTCGTTGTTTTAACATTATGTTTAGGATAGTTCAACCTTAAGGCCGGATCTCCTAACAACGTGAAATTTCTATTATTAGAAACAGACGCATTTTGATTTTTAACTTTCAAAAACACATCTCCCATAGTAGGCATAATACCATTTACAGGAAGAAAAACTGTTTCAAAAACACTTTTATTTAAATCGAAATTAGGGCTAGAAAAAACTAATCGAACAGTTGTAAGCAAAGCAATTCCACCTCCTTTATTCAATAAAACCAACTCACCAGCAGAAGTTCTTCCGGGATCATCCCAACGAGAAAACTCACATGTTGCTGTAACAAATAATGGATAATTATTACTCTCTTGCCAAGCATTAATTTGTGGCACAGTTAAAATTCGCTCCACAGCCCAACCTGCTTCACCACCATGCCCAGTATAATTAACAATCAAACTACCTTTTTCTACGGCATCAGTCAACTCTTCATTTACTTTAGGATAACGCAGCCCGCCAGGAGTCGACTCTTGCTGATAAGCATCTAAAAATATTTTATTTACATTATATGATTTATTATTAGCTTCAACAACTGCCGCCAAGCGATTAGACTGGCTCATATGCACATTATTATCTCCATCATCCGCCACGTAAACAATTTTATTTCGCCACCCTCTTAATGTTGATGTATTATTATAATTTAAAATTTTCTTAACAACATTATCCGCTTCACTAATACTCTTAACACACAACCTCCCAATTGCAATATCGGCATACTCAACTCCCAACCAGGTTCCTTCATTTTGATCTAACAGACCATAATAATCATCAGATACTAAAGAGCCAATTACATCAATTGAATTTGGAGTTTGATACGAAGGAATAAAATTAGTATTCCCAACAATTCTATCTTTATTATCGTACGAACCATCTCCAAAAAGCATAAGGTATTTAGGAATAAATGCTGCAGAATTTCGTTCATACAACATCCTAATAAAATCTCTAATTGCCACTATATCTTGAGAACCTGAAGAAAATTCATTGTAAATATGTTGAGGAATCACAACCTCAACAGTCAACCCTTCATCCCTATGGAAATTAGCGATTTGATTAGCATGAGAAACAAACAGAGGATGTGAAACTATTATCATATCTGCCTGAGTTATACCATGTAAATTTTGATTTCCAACCGAGCCAATAGGAATTATATTGGATTTATACTCATCAGTTAAAGACACAAATTCTCTTAACGAATCTGTTCTTAAAGAAAAAGACAAAAGACTTCCAGAACTTATTACAACCTGCTCTTTTATGTTGTAAGGATCTGTAATTTCCCATATCCGAGTAACATTTTGAGAATTACTGATTGAAAAATTAGAAATATTACCTAAACCAACAGAATTAATATCTCTAAAATACATTTGAGACCCCGCCATAACTAAAGACCTCCTAGCGTTTAACACAATTTTATCTAACCACCCTATTGCAGATGAATTTGGCTTACTATAAGAGACTCCAACATTAACAACATCACTAGCAGCACTGAACAACATTGTATCTGATCTAAGACTTGCATATCTCCCTGAGTAGCTACTAGTATTTACAAAGGCGATAGGCAAGGTTTTACTTACACCGCTAGCGCTAACATTAAAACTACTATTTAAATTAGACCTCCCTGCAACTAATGCATACAATTTAACTGGTGAGCTACTAATTATGTTAGGAAAATTAAAAGCGTAATTATAATTTGTTTTAACATCAAACAGATCTCCAAACCACATATCGCCAGAACGAATTAAATTTACAGCATCTTTTTCATAATAATTATAATCATTAAATGAATTCACATTTATATTGGAAGGGGTTTGGCTATTTTGAGAGACAATTCTCTTCGGAGACTCCCCAGTATTACTAAATGTGATAAAATAAAAGGTAGTATCACTATATTTATTGTTAACATGTTCAAACCTCTTTAAGGATAAATTATAAGACCATTGATGTGGTGATTGACCATAAAACAAAACATAATCCCCTTTATCAAATGAGCCATCCTGTCCATCCTCTAGCACAACTGCATTCTGAATTATATCATCTGCTCTATATTCAGAATTTAATGCAGGTAGAGACTTCCCTCCATTGCCATATAATTTAAAATCTCCTGAAACAACACTACCAATATCAACACCTAAACTCTCTAAATGATTATAAGTCAACTTGTAAACACCATCCTTCAGAACTGCAATCTTATACCAAACACCAGAAGATAATACAGAATTATTAACGAAAGATTTTTGTCCTTGGTTTTTGTATTTTTGTATTGTAGTAATCTCAAATTTATAATGAATAACTTTTTTAATTTTCCCAGTTGCTTCATCATAAAATAAGGGTGTAAACAAAACGTCACCTACATTAGACTTCTTGTTTATCAGATTATTAAAAGACAAATCAATCGTGTTTTTCACATCACTAATCCCAGAAACAACAATATTCACATCCCCAACATAATCCTCCAACAGCAACTCAACAATGCTTACTTTAGTAATGACATTAGACTTAAGCTTTTTTTGAATTGAAACAAAAGGAATATCACTTTTAGCAAAGTCATATTTTGCATTATCAAAGCTAAAATAATTAACATTAACACCATCTAAATCTTTTGTTTGAAGAACATCTTGCCAAACAATATCTCCCTCTACCACAACAGTTTGAGAGAAACCTGTAACATTAAAAATGAAGATGGAAATTAGCGCAAAAAATAATACTCGCATGGTTTTTTTTACTAAATTAGGAATATTTAATGTATATTTACAGTTAATATTCATGCTTAAACGTATTTTTATTTCATTTATTGTTTCATTTAATATTATATTATATATATTTGAAACTTCTTGAATAAACATTACTCACAATGTATGTTTATAAGAAAAGGTAACTAATTATGGTAAAGAACTTATTCAATAGGATTGGTATGGTGTGTTTTTTAACACTCTTACTAGCTACAGAAGCATTTGCTCAAGACCCAGAATTTACACAGTTTTACGCAAATCCTCTTTATTTAAATCCAGCTTTTGCAGGAACAGCCCATTGTCCTAGACTATCTATAAACTACAGAAATCAATGGCCTGGCATTAGTGGGTCTTTCGTAACCAATAGTGTTTCTTATGATCAGCATGTAGATGCTCTTTCTGGTGGTATCGGTTTATTAGTATGGAACGATAGAGCTGGAGAAGGTACAATATCAACAACAAATATTAGTGGTATTTACTCTTATCAATTACCTGTTACAAGAACATTTTCTATTAAGGCAGGCTTACAAGCAACTTGGGCGCAAAAGAAAATAGACTGGAGTAAATTAACTTTTGGAGATATGATAGATGCTCGAAGAGGATTTGTTTATAACACCAACGAAATACAAAGAGATCAACCTGCTAGTTATGTTGATTTTTCTGCTGGTATTTTAGGTTTTAGCGAAAAGTTTTTTGGAGGTTTTTCTGTAAACCATATAACAGAGCCTAATGAATCTGTTATTGAAGGAGCTAGTCCTTTACCAATGAAGTTTACATTTCATGCTGGAGCAGTAATCCCTTTAGATGGAAAAGGTGAAGAAGCATCAATATCTCCAAATGTTTTAGTACAACTTCAACAAGATTTTTTACAAATAAACTTCGGAATGTACTATAGTAAAGGTCCAATTGTAGCCGGTTTATGGTATCGTGACTCTGATTCATTCATCGCTTTACTTGGATTCCAAACTGGAATTATGAAGTTTGGTTATAGTTACGACATTACAGTATCAAAATTAACTAACAAAACAGCTGGTTCTCATGAGCTTTCTTTAGGCTTCGTTTTTGATTGTAAACCGAGAAGAAGAAGATTTAGAACAATAAGTTGTCCATCTTTTTAGTTTATTATATTTGCAGCACAAAACTTAATCGTTATGAAATTACAAAAAATTAAATTTTTATTAGCAATATCAATTATCTCAACTTTGTTTTTTACATCATGTAAGAACGAACAATCTGGAGGTACAGGATGGAATTATAATGACCCAAACAATGGTGGTTTTCAAAAAATACCATATCTAGAGCAAGAAACTGGTCCTGGATTAGTTTTAATTGAAGGTGGTAGATTCACTATGGGTAGAGTAGAACAAGATGTTAACTATGATTGGAATAACATTCCTAGAACAGTAACTATATCTTCATTCTATATGGATGAAGTTGAAGTTTCTAACTTCTTTTACACAGAGTACCTGTATTGGTTAAGCAGAGTATACAGTGCAGACTATCCTGAGGTATACCAAAAAGCAGTACCAGATACTTTAGTTTGGAGAAGTAAACTTGGTTACAACGAACCTTATGTAGAGTACTACTTAAGACATCCAGCATATAGAGACTATCCTGTAGTTGGTGTTAACTGGTTACAAGCAAATGATTATTGTGCGTGGAGAACAGATAGAGTAAATGAATTGATTTTAATTAGAGAAGGTTTATTTGAACATTATCCTAACCAAATTAATGAAGACAACTTTAATACCGAAGCATACCTTGCTCAACAGTATGAAAGTGGAAAAAGAGTTGATGGTATTCCAGATTTAAATCCAAATATTGAATACAGAAATGTAAGAGTAGAAGATGGAATATTATTACCAAAATATCGCCTTCCTACAGAAGCGGAATGGGAATTTGCTGCTTTCGGATTAATTGGAAACACTATTGACGAATTAATTCCAGATAAAAAACTATACCCTTGGAATGGTCATGCTGTAAGAAACTCTAACGAAAAATACATCGGAACAATCTTAGCTAACTTCAAAAGAGGTAGAGGAGATAATATGGGAGTTGCTGGTGGCTTAAATGATAATGCCGATGTAACTGCTCCAGTATATGCTTACTGGCCAAATGATTACGGATTATACAATATGGCAGGTAATGTAAGCGAATGGGTTATGGATGTTTATAGACCTTTATCATTAGAAGATAACGATGATTTTAGACCTTTTAGAGGTAATGTTTACCAAACTAAAATTTTAGATGAGGATGGAGCTATTGCAGAGAAAGATAGTTTAGGTCATATTTTATACAGAGATGTAGACACTAAAGAAGACAATTTACAAAGTAGAAGAAACTACAGAACTGCAGACAACATTAACCATCAAGATGGTGATTGGGAATCAAACATCAAGTATACGGAAGCAGAGATGGGTTCAAACCCTCACTTTGATAAAGAAGATGGTAAAAAAACAATGTATGAATTTGGAATTAGTACATTAGTAAATGATAAAGCACATGTTTACAAAGGAGCATCATGGAAAGATAGAGCTTACTGGATGGTTCCTGGAACAAGAAGACATTTATCTCAAGATCAATCAACTGATTATATTGGATTTAGATGTGCTATGACTAGACTAGGAAGTCCAGTTGGAATGGGATATTAACAATAAGATTATCATAAATATAAAACCTCACTTGCTTTTAGCTTGTGAGGTTTTTTTATGTTTACACTATGATACAAGAACTCTACAAACACTACATTAAGAACCCTATAATTTGTACTGATACACGTAAAATAGAACAAGGATGTATCTTCTTTGCATTAAAAGGAGAAAAATTTAATGGGAATGAGTTTGCTAAACAAGCAATTATAGAAGGCGCATCATTGGTGGTTATTGATGAAAAAGAATTCAAAACATCAGACAAATGTTTATTAGTAGAAAATGTTTTAGAAACTTTACAAGAACTTGCAAACTACCATAGAAAACAATTAGACATTCCTTTTATTGGAATTACAGGTACTAATGGAAAAACAACTACAAAAGAATTAATTAATGCTGTTTTAAGTTCTAAATATAAAACTAGTGCAACAGCAGGCAACTTTAACAACCACATAGGAGTTCCGCTAACTATTCTATCAATACCTCAAAACTGTGACATAGCAATTATTGAGATGGGAGCAAACCACATGAAAGAAATAGATTTTTTATGCAACATTGCTGAACCAAATTTTGGTTTAATCACCAATATTGGCACAGCTCATATTGAAGGTTTTGGCAGTAAAGAAAACATTATCAAAACCAAAAATGAATTGTATCAATTCATTCATAAAAATAAAGGTGAACTTTTTGTAAATGCAAACGATAAATTACTCATCAACCTATCTGAAAGGATCAAAAAAACAACATACGGTAAAGAAAATGCCGTTTGTGAAGCTCAATTAATATCCTCTACTCCGTTTGTGAAATTAAAATGGAAAAATAATATTATTGACTCTCAACTTTATGGAACTTACAATTTCGATAATATTTTAGCGGCTATATGTGTTGGTGAATATTTTGAAGTTTATGATCAAAATATTATAGCAGCCATAGAAAACTACACTTCATCTAACAATCGATCTGAAATAAAAGTAATTGATAGTAATACTTACTATTTAGACGCTTACAATGCTAACCCAAGCAGTATGAATATAGCTATTGACACATTTGTAGAGAACACTTCAACAAATAAAATTATGGTGTTAGGAGATATGTTAGAATTAGGAGATATTAGTAAAGATGAACATCAAAAAATTGTTACTAAAGCAAATGATTTAAAGTTAAATTCAATTTTTGTGGGGAATGAATTTGCTCGTATCAGTAATAAATATGGTTTTAATTTTGTTAAAGATAATAATGAAGCAAAACAATTACTTAATGATAAAAACCTTTCTGACTATCACATTCTCATCAAAGGATCTAGAGGTATTCAATTAGAAAAAATAGTTAAATCTTAATATCTTTCAAATTCAATTGTAATGAGGTTATTCCATTCCAATGGTTTTCTTCTATATTGTAAACAATACTAATAGGCATTCCTTCATCAATATCATCTAAAATGGCCCCTAAGCCAAAACCAATACAATTAAATTTTATATTAGGATTTTCTTCTTGAAAAATTTCTAACCGAAGATGTGTTTTGTCCCCTCCTATTTTTCTAGAATTATCTGTAATAAAAACATTTTCACTCATAAAAGTCGGTCGCATATTAGCGGGGCCTGTTGGAGCAAATTGTTTTAATATTTTATTAAATTGAGGTGTTATTTGAGCTAACGTTAATGCAGCATCAATTTTAATTTGAGGAATTAAAAGATCATCAGTAATCTGATCACAAACGGCCTCTTCAAATTTCCGGGTAAATGCTTCCACATTCTCTAATTTTAAGCTCATTCCTGCAGCATATTTATGCCCACCAAATTGCTCAATTAAATCACCACAAGCATCAATAGCATCATACACATCAAAACCACTTACCGAACGAGCAGAACCTACTGCCATTCCTTTTGATTCGGTTAAAATGATTGTTGGACGATAATAAGTTTCAATAACACGAGATGCAACAATACCAATTACTCCTTTGTGCCAATCTTCTTTAAAAAGTACAGCTGATTTTTTTTGCTGTAAATCAACATTATCATCAATCTGTTTAAGCGCTTCAGCAGTTATCGTTTTATCTAACTCCTTACGCTCTGTGTTTAATTCATTAATATGATTACCAAACTCTAATGCTTTTCCTTTATTCTCTTCCACTAACATTTCCACAGCCTTTCTTCCTGTTTCAATTCTTCCTGCTGCATTAATTCTAGGAGCAATAGTAAAAACGATATCTGTAACGGTTAATTCATTTTTTTTATTGGCTAACTCTACCATCGTTTTAATACCTAAACGAGGGTTTTCGTTGATTACTTTTAATCCATAATAAACAAAAACTCTATTCTCACCTGTTATTGGAACAATATCAGCACAGGTACTTATTGCCAACAAATCTAGATAATCCATTAATTTAGATTCGTCTTTATTGGTTTGTTTTGTCCAAGCTTGCATCAATTTAAACCCTACACCACAACCCGACAATTCTTTATAAGGGTAATTACAATCTTCTCTTTTTTGGTCTAATACAGCTATTGCTTTTGGTATTTCTTTACCTGGTCTATGGTGATCACAAATAATAAAATCAACGCCTTTTTCTGTAGCATAAGCTACCTTATCAATTGCTTTAATACCACAATCTAACGCAATAATTAATTTAAAATCATTGGCGGAAGCATAATCAATTCCTTGTATTGAAATACCATATCCCTCAGCATATCTATCAGGAATATAATATTCTAAATGCTCGTAATACGTTTTTAAATAAGAATATACCAATGCAACAGAGGTTGTTCCGTCCACATCATAATCTCCAAAAACTAAAATTTTCTCATTATTGTCAATCGCCTCTTGTAATCGATCAACAGCTTTATCCATATCCTTCATTAAAAAAGGATCGTGAATTTCATCTAATGATGGTCTAAAAAAAGTTTTTGCTTTATCGAAGGTATCTATTTTCCGTTGGAGCAGAATATTGGTAAGCGTACTGTCTAAATTATTTAGCTTCGCAGACAATCTACTCGTCTCTTCAACGCTTGCTTGCTCATTTATTTTCCAACGTTTTTGCATTTGAAATAATTTTAATAAAACATTTTAAATCAATCTCCCTAGCCCTCTTCGCCAAGAGGGAAAAAATTATTTGTTCATCACTTTCGTTTGAATACGAATAGATTCTTGATGAACAAGTTCTAACATTTTTTTGATAAAATCATCGCTCAAACCAACTTTTTCAGCTAAATAAGAACGATTGGCTAAAATCTTTTCCCAACGTTCTAATTGAAGTATCGTTACGTTATTTTCACTTTTGTAATTTCCAATCTTCTCAATAATAGACATTCGTGAAGCGAATTTATTAATCAACGCTTCATCCAACTCATCAATTACAGATCTTAAATGTTCTAAGTTATTTAAAAACTCAGGGTTATCTGCATTTTTCTCCCTCACAACCAACTGTGCTAGCAATTCAGTTAGCGCAAAAGGTGTTAACTGTTGCTCTGCATCACTTTTTGCAATAGAGGGGTTGATATGACTTTCTATCATCAAACCATCCATATCCATATCTAATGCTTTTTGAGAAACATAAGGAATCAATTCTCTATTTCCTGCGATATGACTTGGATCGCAAAACATTGGCAATTCAGGGCACAACATTTTTAACTCTATAGGAATTTCCCACATTGGAGTATTTCTATAAGATGACTTATCATAAGCTGAAAAACCACGATGGATTGCTGCCAACTTATTAATACCCGCAGCATTAATTCGCTCTAAAGCCCCTACCCATAAATTAATATCTGGAGTTATTGGGTTTTTTATCATTACCGGAATATCAACACCTTTTAAAGCATCTGCAATTTCTTGAACCGAAAAAGGATTAACCGTTGTTCGGGCTCCTATCCACAGGATATCAATACCGTTTTTCAAACAGGCTTCAACATGTTCTGCATTAGCTACTTCTGTAGCAACAGGCATATTCACTTTTTCGCCAGCAGCTTTCAACCATTTTAATCCTTCAGCACCAACACCTTCAAATGAATTTGGTCGTGTGCGGGGTTTCCATATTCCTCCTCTTAAAATTGATACTTTACCTGATTTTGAAATTTCTTGAGCAGTATTCAACACCTGTTCTTCAGACTCGACACTACAAGGTCCAGAAATAATAATTGGAGAATTATCCGAAAGCCAACTTGACTTATCTGCTATGTTTAAATCTAATTTCATGAACGATTACTGTCTTTTTATTTTAAGTAAAAAGATCCCTCCACTACAGTCGGGATGACATTTTAATTACGCTAAAGCTTTATTTTCTTGTTTCCCTAAAAGAGATTTTACTGTCTCAATGATTGCTTTATCATCAAAATGGCATTCGTTGTACAACTCCGGTTGAGTTCCGTGCTCAATAAATTTATCAGGAATACCTAATCGTTTTACTGTTGCTTGATAATCATTATCTGCCATAAATTCTAGCACTGCACTTCCCATTCCTCCTACAATTGTTCCGTTTTCTACAGTAATTACTTTTTTAAACTTACCAAAAACTTCATGTAATAAAAGTTCATCAATAGGTTTTACAAAACGCATATCATAATGCGCGATGTTAATTCCTTGATTTTCTAATTCAGCTGTAGCTTTAACAGCATAATTACCAATATCACCAATGGTTAAAATAGCAACATCTTCTCCATTTTTCACTCTCCTACCTGTTCCTATTTTTATTTTTTTGAATGGAGTTTTCCAATCCACCATTGTACCTTTACCTCTTGGGTAACGAATAGAAAATGGTCCATTATTATCTGCTTGAGCAGTATACATCAAGTTTCTCAACTCTTCTTCATTCATAGGAGCAGAAACAATCATATTAGGTATGCATCTAAAAAATGCTAAATCATAAGCCCCGTGATGTGTTGATCCATCAGCACCAACTAAACCTCCTCTATCTAAACAAAAAACCACTTGTAAGTTTTGTAAAGCAACATCATGTATTACCTGATCATAAGCACGTTGCATAAACGAAGAGTAAATATTACAAAAAGGAACTAACCCTTGCGAAGCCATTCCTGCAGAAAAAGTTACTGCATGTTGTTCAGCAATCCCCACATCAAAAGCTCTGTCAGGCATTGCTTTCATCATAATATTTAATGAACAGCCTGAAGGCATTGCTGGTGTTACGCCAACAATTTTATCATTTTTTTCTGCTAATTCTACTATTGTATGACCAAAAACATCTTGGTATTTTGGTGGTTCTGGATTTTTGGGAGTAATTTTTATAATCTCTCCTGTGTCTTTATTAAATAATCCGGGAGCGTGCCATTGAGTAGTATCACCTTCTTCTGCAGGTTGATATCCTTTACCTTTTTCGGTAATACAATGTAATATTTTAGGTCCTGGAATATCTTTTAAATCCTCTAAAACCTTAGCCATATAATTTACATCGTGACCATCAATTGGTCCAAAATATCTAAAATTTAAAGACTCAAATAAATTACTTTGTTTTAACAGCGTAGATTTTATTCCGTTTTCTATTTTCTGAACAATTTCTTGAGCATTAGGACCGAACTTACTTATTTTTCCTAACAAATTCCACACCTCATCTTTTACTTTATTGTAAGTATGAGAAGTTGTAATGTCTGTTAAATATTCTTTTAATGCTCCCACATTGGGATCAATTGCCATACAATTGTCATTCAATACAATTAGTAAATTAGCATCTTCTACCCCTCCATGATTCATCCCTTCAAAAGCTAAACCAGCGGTCATTGATCCATCACCAATAATAGCAACATGTTGTCTTTCTTCTTTTTTTAATTTAGAAGCAACTGCCATTCCTAAAGCTGCCGAAATAGAAGTAGAAGAGTGTCCTACAGCAAAAGCATCATACTCACTTTCAGTTGGCTTTGGGAAACCACTAATTCCTTTATAAATTCTATTGGTATGAAATTGCTCTCTTCTTCCTGTTAATATTTTATGACCATAAGCCTGATGGCCTACATCCCAAACTAATTTATCATGAGGCGTATTAAAAACGTAATGCAATGCCACAGTTAATTCAACAACTCCTAAACTTGCTCCAAAATGCCCTCCTTTTTGAGATACAACATCAACAATAAAATCTCTTAATTCATCACATAATTGTGGCAAATCATCTTCAGAAATTTTATCTCTTAAGTCTTGTGGTAGTTGGATTTGCTCTAAAAGCTTTCCTGTTTTGTAGTTAGTCATTGCATACAGTTCTTACCTTACAAAGGTAGTTAAATTTATCAATGAATTGAACTGATTTTTGAAGAAGATATTGCTGGAAGAAATAGAGTTTTAACAAGATTTAACAGAAAGTAAAACCTCTTATTTTAACACATTAATGGCAGATTGTATTTTATGCTTTTCACCATCAACACCAATTGCCATGCCCGAAACATAATATATTCCTGGAACAACCAATTTACCATTTTGATCTTTACCATCCCAAACAGCATCTAACGACCTAATCGAATTAATCATCCCGCCATTTCTATCCAAAATAAAAACTTCTATCCTTAAAAGATTTTCGCCCTTTATCATAAACACATCATTTTGATTATCCCCATTAGGAGTCATCACATTTTGAATTGGCGCTAAACTAGACGGGGAATTACTTTTAACAATTATAGTCTGAGTAATCTTTTTATCTCTATTGTTTTTATCTAACACATCAACAGTTACCAAATATTTACCGGGCTTATTAAACGTATGGAAAGCATTTTTTTGATGAGAAGATTCTCCATCATTAAAATCCCAAGAAGTACTTACTACATTTCCTTCAAGATTAAACTCTACCTCTAAAGGAGCAAAACCTTCAGTAACTGTTGCCAGTATTTCCACATCAAAACGTTCTTCTTTTAGCGATGGAGTTACTGGCTCATCTACAGGCTCAGGCACAACAGCCTTTACAATTGGGTTAGTTGGAGCATTATTATTTTGCGTGGAGTTTGTGTTGTCTTTTACAGGCGTTCTATTTTCGCTCTCTTGTGGATCAACATCAGGGATAACATTTTCAGCAACTACATTTTGTTGCGTTTCTTTTTCTTGTTGAATAATTTTATCTTCAGAATTTGATTCTATTTCTACCTCATTAATAGATTGAACTACTAATTTAGGTGATACTTTTTCTACAGCTAATTCATTATTTTCTTGAGTTATCTGTTCTGGATTTATTGACTGCTCAACAACTTCGTTCTTCTCAACAACATCGTCTTTCATTAAAAGATAAGAAGCTGTTACCAAACTTCCTAGCGCAATAATACCTGCTGCAATTTTAAAAGCTGTTGCTTTAGCTGCAGATGAAGAAATTGCATTTACTGTTGAATTAGGCGCGCCAATATTCGATTGAATAGATTGTTGCACATTGCTCCACACGTTAGGATCAACATCAGCTTCAAATCCATCAAATGCTTGATGAAAAACTTCGTCTATATTTTCTAATTTACCTTTCAACGTAATGTCCTTCTATTAATATTTTTTGTAAATGTGCTCTAGCTCTCGAATATTGAGATTTAGAAGTATTTACAGATATGTTTAATTCTTTTGCAATTTCTTTGTGCGAATACCCTTCAATGGCAAATAAGTTAAAAACTGTTCTAAAACCTGTTGGCATTGCTTGAATTATTTTTAATAAATCTTGCGCCTTCATTGTTTCGTAACCACTTACATCTTCATTTTGCAATTGGAAATCAACTTTATCCATCTCCACATTATCCATAAATTTTTTATTTTTACGGATATTATCCAATGCTGTATTCACAACAACTCTTCTAATCCAACCATCTAAAGAACCTTTACCATTAAAAAGGGTTAATTTCTCAAACACCTTTATAAATCCCATTTGCAACACTTCTTGTGCTTCGTCTCTATCTTTAGAGTAACGCAAACACACTCCCATCATTCGCTTTGAATAAAACTCAAACAACTGCTTTTGAGCAAGGGTATCTTTTTCAAGACACTTTTTTACCAACTGCTCATCTGTCATTTTCATCAACTCAGGGTTAAGATGTTAGATTTTATTAAAAGGTTGCATTATCAAAGTTGTTTTTTATCAACAACAACTTCAAAACAAAAATAACCATTTGACTTATTAGTTTATAGTATCTTTGAAAACAAATAAAATCTTATGCCGAAACTTTATCTCGTACCAACGCCCATTGGAAATTTAAAAGACATTACTTTACGCGCTTTAGAAACCCTAAAAGAGGTAGATTTAATTCTTGCTGAAGATACCCGAACTTCTTCTAAATTATTAAAGCACTATGAGATTAACAAAAAAGTTATTGCTTACCACCAACATAATGAACACAAAATAACTGAGCGATTAATAGAATCTTTAAAAAATGGAGAATCGATGGCGATGATTAGTGATGCAGGGACGCCTGCTATTTCTGACCCTGGTTTTTTATTGGCTAGGGAGTGCATTAAAAATGAGATAGAAATTGAATGTTTACCTGGCGCCACAGCTTTTGTTCCGGCATTAGTAAATTCTGGTTTACCAAGTGATAAATTTGTTTTTGAAGGTTTTTTACCTCACAAAAAAGGCAGACAAACTCGTTTAAAAATTTTAGCTGAAGAAGTTCGAACAATTGTTTTTTACGAATCGCCACATCGCTTATTAAAAACATTAAAACAATTTGCTGAATATTTTGGAGAAGAAAGACAAGTATCTGTATCTCGAGAATTAACAAAAATACACGAAGAAAATATTAGAGGAACTGTTACTGAACTAATCAACTATTACGAAACTCATACTTTAAAAGGTGAAATAGTTATTATTGTTAACGGTTTTGAGGAAAAAAGCACGAAAAAAAATGCTTAAAAATAGCTTTTTATTTATTCTGCTCTTTATTTCATTTAACTTATTCAGTCAAAAAGACGACCTCGTAAACGTTAGGGATTTTGGAAAAAATGCTGGTATGCTTAAAATGTTTTGGCACATACCAGCGAACTTAGATCAATCAAAAAAAGCCCCTTTAGTTTTAGCTCTTCATGGCTGCACCCAATCAGCAAAAAGCATTGCAAACGCAACTGGCTGGAACAAATTAGCTGATTCATTACATTTTATTGTAGTATACCCAGAGCAAAGAATGCTAAACAATGTAAGTAAATGTTTCAACTTTTTTATCGGGTTTAAAGCAAAAAAAGATAAAGGAGAAGTTGCTTCAATTCGTCAAATGATTAATTATACTTTTGAACACCAAAACATTGACAGTTCTAAAGTTTTTATTACAGGAATGTCTGCTGGAGGAGGAATGAGTAATGCAATGTTAAATGCTTACCCTGAACTATTTAATGCTGGAGCTTTATTGGCTGCTCCTAGCATTATTACGGATAAAATAAACACCTCATCTAATCACATACCAAAAATTGCAATTATTCAAGGAGATGATGACAAAATCGTTCCTCCTAAAATGGCTACAAAAATACTTGACCAATGGATTAGTAAAAACAAACTAGATTCTACCAACTTCACAATAACGGAAAACTTTCAAGACAACAAATACCTCAGCACACAAACCTACTTTAACAGCAGTAATGAACTCAAAATTGTTCTAATGAGAATAAAAGCAATAGGACATAAAATATTGATTGATCCAGGAAACGATGTTAAACATGGAGGGAGGTCTGGCATCCACACTAAAGACATTAATTTCTACTCTACCTATTGGATTGCTTCATTCTTTGGGTTAACCGACTAATAATCACCAATTTTTAGTAAATACTTGTTAATAACTAAAGTTATTAAATCCTTGATTTTCAACTTCCGTTTTACCTATTTTTGTTACTAAAATCAGAGATAAAATGGAATCATCATTATTAGACCCAATTGTTAATCAGAGAGTATCTGAAATGGCAGAAAAATTAGTAGGCTCAGAGATTATTAAACTTGCTGGAGAGGTAAAAGCAAAAATTGCTGCTGGAGAAAAAATTTACAATTTAACCATTGGCGATTTTAATCCTTCTATTTTCCCAATTCCTACAGAATTGAAAGCCGAAATAATTAAAGCTTACGAAAATAATGAAACTAATTATCCTGCAGCAAATGGAATACAACCATTACGCGAAGCAGTTTCTCGTTTTTTACACACTAGAGAAGGCTTAGAATATGATGCTGATGAAATTCTAATTTCTGGCGGTGCTCGTCCACTAATATACGCTGCTTACCAAACGATATTAGATCCGGGTGACACCGTAGTTTTTCCTGTACCATCATGGAACAACAATCACTATTCTCACTTAACAAGAACAAAATCTATTATTGTTGAGACTACTGAAGCAAATAACTTTATGCCCACTGCAGCAGATTTAAAACCACACATTGGTGAGGCTAATTTAATTGCAGTTTGTTCTCCACTTAACCCTACAGGAACTACTTTTAGCGAAAAAGATTTAACAGAAATTTGTGATTTAATTTTAGAAGAAAATAAAAAGCGTGGTGATACTCGTAAACCTGTTTACTTATTATTCGACCAAATATATTGGACATTAACACACGGAGAAACACGTCATTTCGATCCTGTTTCGTTACGTACAAAAATGAAAGATTACACCATTTATATTGATGGTATTTCTAAATCTTTTGCTGCAACAGGCGTTAGAGTTGGATGGGCTTTTGGCCCAATAAAATTAATGAATAAAATGCGTGCAATTTTAAGTCATATTGGTGCTTGGTCGCCAAAAGCAGAGCAAGTTGCAACAGCTAAATATTTAGACAATGATGATGCTATTGACGAGTATTTATTTGCCTTTAAAAATGACATCAACCACCGATTATCTGCTTTTTACAAAGGTATGATTTCACTTAAAGAGGCAGGCCATCAAGTAGATGCAATACCTCCACAAGCTGCAATTTACTTAACGGTTAAATTTGATTTAGTTGGCAAAAAAACAGCCGCAGGAAACATATTAGAAACAACAGCAGATGTTACTCAATATTTACTAGAAGAAGCTAAATTAGCTATTGTTCCTTTTTATGCTTTTGGGGCAAAACAAAACTCTCCTTGGTACAGACTTTCTGTTGGAACTTCGGTAGCAGAAGAAATTGACGAGTTATTTGAAAAATTACAACACGCATTAAAAAACTTAAAGTAACACACTCTCAAGATGAACAAAAATAATTATTGCGTAATAATGGCTGGTGGAATCGGTAGTCGATTTTGGCCAATGAGCAAAACTGCTCGTCCTAAACAATTTATAGATATTTTAGGTACTGGAGAAACATTGATTCAACAGACTTACAACCGTTTAAAACGAATTGCTCCTAAAGAGAATATTTACATTGTTACTAACGAGATTTATAAAGATTTAATAAAAGAGCAACTTCCAGAAATTGATATGGAACAAGTAGTTTGTGAGCCTAGCATGAGAAATACAGCTCCTTGTATTGCTTATGCTAACTATAAAATTGCTGCAAAAAACCCTAATGCAAACATCGTTGTGGCTCCTGCAGATCACCTTATTTTAAAAGAAGAGGAATTTGTTAGAGTAATGAATTTAGCATTAGATTATACTGCTAACAATGATGCTTTATTAACGTTAGGAATTACACCGACCCGACCAGATACTGGCTATGGCTATATTCAATACAATACAGATTCTGATAGCGAAATAAAAAAGGTAAAAACATTTACCGAGAAACCTAATTTAGAAGTAGCTCAACAATTTATTGAGAGCGGAGATTTTAGTTGGAATTCTGGTATGTTTATTTGGAGTTTAAAAAGCATCCAAAAAGCATTTGAAACACTTCTACCTGAAGTAGATAACGTTTTCAAGTCTGGGTTAGGAAAATACAATACTTCCGCAGAAACTGAATTTATTCAAGCAGCTTATTCTACTTGTAAAAATGTGTCTATCGATTACGGCATTATGGAAAGCTCTAAAAATACGCACGTAATTAGTGCAGATATTGGCTGGTCTGACCTTGGTACTTGGGGTTCTATTTATACTCATTTACCACATGATGAAACTGCAAATGCTGTTGTAGGAAAAAATGTTATGCTTTACGATAGTAAAAATAACATTGTAAATGTCCCTCAAGACAAGCTGGTTGTTTTGCAAGGCTTAGAAGATTATATTGTGGTAGAGTCTGACGACATTTTGTTAGTTTGCAAAAAACAAGACGAGCAGAAAATAAAACAAATTGTTGGTGATATTAAATTAAGTAAGGATAAAAAGTTTTATTGATTTTTAACTTTTTATAAAAAAAAACACCTGTCAGGTTTTTGAAACCTGACAGGTGTTTTTTATGCTATCATTTTAAAACTGGATCCCGGAAAGGAGTTTATCCTGAGGAATTCGAAGGACTCCACTTCATATGGAAGGAGTAAGAGAATCGAATAAATACTCCTTTCTACGCAGGAAGAAATCTAAACACAGACCCAATCAATCTAAAAAAGTATTCTATTCAACTCTGGATCTCGGATATCCGCTGCGCTACTTCCGAGAAGGAGTAAGACTACAAAAATAAACTACTTTTCCTGCGCAGGCAGGAATCTAGACACAGAAACAACTCAAATCTCTAGTTCTCAAAAACTGTTACTAATCTATCTGAGTTGAACATAGCAGCAGGAGAGATCACCTTTTCATCCAAAGGAATATTATCTCCATAACGCTCATTTAACTTTTGTTTTACAGCTTTATTCTTCAAGTCAAAATCTCTTAGCTCTTCTAATTCTCCAATTTCAATACCTGTAGCTTCTTTATATATTTTCCAAACTAATTCAGAACAATATATTTTATCATCAGACCACTCAAAATACAAATCATAATCCTTACCCTTAAATTGTTTACCAACAGTTTTCATTTTCATTAAAACTGCTGGAGTTAACACTTCCTCAGCATTTACTAATCTCTTTACAACATAATGACTATTTAAACCTCTTTTAATCCATTTATTTAATGGCGTTATTTTAACTGGCTGAACAGCTTCGTAAACTGAAAAACTTCCTTTATTTTCATAAATAATACCCACATGACTATATTTTGAATGTGTTGCTAATTGTATTGCTTTACTTTGATTGGATTGAGAAGTTTGGAAAATAATATCACCGCTTTGAAAACCACTAGCTATTGCATCCGTTGTTTTCTGTTTTTGTTTTCCCTCTTCGCTTCCACAGGAAACCAGAAACAATACAAACATTATTAATAAAAATCTTTTCATAAACTACTTTTTATAACTGAATCCCCGAAAGGAGTTTATCTTAATAGATACTAGAAATAATTATTCAGTTCAATTATTCTTCACCCCTGGATCCCGGATATCCGCTGCGCTACTTCCAGGAAGGAGTAAGATACAGAAAATAAAATTTAATATATCACTCCGAATAAATACTCCTTTTCCTGCGCAGGCAGGAACCTAGACACAGAAACAACTCCATTCTCTAATTCTCAAAAACTGTTAAAAATTTATCAGAAATAAAAAAATAGAGGAATTAAAGATTTCTAAACTTTTTCATAATGCTAGAAGCATATACAAAATCACACAACTCTTTATTATCTGTCTTCAAAATATCGTTTTTATCTCCTTGCCACCATTTTTCTCCTTTATAGATAAAAGAAATGTGATCTCCAGTTTCCATAACCGAATTCATATCATGGGTAACAACAATTGTGGTCATATCAAACTCTTCGGTAATTTCTTGTATCAAATTATCAATAACAATACCTGTTTGAGGATCTAAACCTGAGTTGGGCTCATCACAAAATAAATATTTTGGATTTAATGCTATTGCTCTTGCAATACCAACTCGCTTTTGCATTCCTCCACTTAATTCTGAAGGATATAAATGGTTAACGTTTTCTAAATTTACTCGTTTTAAACAAATATTTACTCGTTCTAATATTTCTTCATTAGATTGATTGGTATGCATTTCGATAGGAAACTTAACATTCTCTTCTACGGTTAAAGAATCAAACAATGCAGCACCTTGAAACAGCATTCCTATTTCTTTACGAATACCTTTACGCTGTTTAAAATTCATATGGGTAAAATCTCTACCATCATACTCTACAATTCCGCTATCCACTTCATGTAAACCAACGATACATTTAGTAAGAACAGATTTACCAGATCCACTGGCTCCAATAATTAAGTTCATTTTACCACGAACAAAATCAATGGAGATATCCTTTAAGATTTCCTTGTCTGCAAATGATTTTCTGATATTTGAAACCTTAATCATATTAACAACAATTGAGTAATAATGTAATTAACCACTAAGATACTTATACTACTATAAACAACAGATTTGGTACTAGACACACCAATTTCTAACGACCCACCACTTGTATAATAACCGTGATATGCAGGAACGCTAGTAATGATAAAAGCAAAAAATACCGTCTTAATTAATGCATAAATAACATCAAACAATTTAAAGCTCCACCTTAATCCATACAAATAATCATCAATAGAAAGCATACTTGAAAAAGCAGCTACTAACCATCCTCCAAATATCCCTAAAGCCATACTATAAACAATAATCATAGGTATTGTTAATAATGCTGCAACAATTTTAGGAAAAACTAGGTATGATGCAGAGTTTACACCCATAATTTCTAAGGCATCTATTTGTTCTGAAATACGCATAGTTCCAATTTCTGAAGCAATGTTAGAACCAATTTTACCTGCTAAAATTAAACACATTACCGTTGGTGCTAATTCTAAAATAAAAGATTGACGAGTAGCAAAACCAACTGTGTACAATGGTATTAACGGGCTGTCTATTGCAGAAACTGTTTGTATGGTAACAACTGCCCCCATAAAAACCGAGATAATAGCAATCAAACCTAAAGATCCTAACCCTAGGCTCACCATTTCATGCATAATTTGTCTTCTCAACAATTTCATGTTGTCAGGTTTTTTAAACACCCGAGACATCAGCATGGTATATTTTCCTATGTTATAAAGTATTTTCAATGCATTAATTTAGAAAGCCTAAAATTAAAAATTAATTACGGATAATTACAACAATATTTTACAGTCGTTTTTTATCTTTATTTTTACCCTATGAAATTAAAATGGATTCAAACATTATTTATCTTAGCGTGTATCACACTGCTTTTTTCTTGCCGTGCAGGAAAAAACAAATGTAATTCTTGTCCGCATTGGAGCAAAACAACGACTAACCAAAAGCAGCCTGCTTAAATTTTCTGACTAAAATCATGTATTTACTGAAATAAAGGGGCTATTTTTGAACCCTCACTATTTAGACTAATTCTAAATAACAAAATGAATACAACCTTAGATCAATTAAAAGAAGCAGAAACAGGAACCATCCATCAAATTACTGATGAGAAGCTGGCTTTGCAATTGCTAACAATGGGATTTATTTTAGGAGAAAAAATTACTGTTGATAGAATTGCCCCCCTTAAAGACCCAATTTTAATTACTTCTGGCACCAACTACATTTCTATTAGAAAAGAAGATGCTAAAAAAATTAATGTTTTAAAAGCCTCTTAAGTTGATTAACAGTAACACAAATAGTATCTCAAGTATTTTATTGGTTGGAAATCCCAACACAGGAAAAAGCACATTATTTAATGTTTTAACAGGTTTAAACCAACATGTAGGAAATTTCCCTGGAGTTACGGTAGATAAAAAAACAGGTAACTTTAAAATTAAAAACAAATCGTTCGAAATTGTAGATTTACCTGGAACTTACAGTTTAAACCCAAACTCAGAAGATGAACGGGTAACACAAAACTACATCAACGAGTCTAAAGACGAATTGATTGTAATTGTTGCTGATGTTACCAATTTAAAAAGAAATTTATTGCTTTGCACGCAGGTTATTGATTTAGGAAAACCTGTAGTATTAGTACTTAATATGATGGATTTATTGCAACAGAGCAATCAAGAAATCCAAGTAGAAAAATTAGCAAGATTATTAGGTATCCCCGTTATTCCAATTAACGCAAGAATTGGTAAAGGAACTGATGATTTAAAATATGCTATTTCTCATTACGAAAGCAAAAAAACAGTTTTTGTTTCCGGCAATCATTCGGCTAATGTTATTGACGAAACAATGCTTCGTTACAATAAAATTAACCACATTGTAAACGAATGTTTAATAAAAAAGGGAGAGGATAAATTAACACTTCTCACAAAAAAAATAGACAATATACTATTACATAAGGTATATGGTTATTTAATTTTCTTATCCATTTTATTCATCATTTTTCAGGCTATTTTTTCTTGGTCTGCCTACCCAATGGAATTAATTGAAAATGGTTTTTTAATTTTAGGAAAACAAGTTTCAGAACTATTACCACAAGGGGTTTTAAATGATTTAATTGTTGATGGTGTTTTGGCAGGATTGGGCGGAATTGTAATTTTTGTACCACAAATAGCCATGCTTTTTGCTTTTATTACCATGCTAGAAGACACAGGTTATATGGCTCGTGTAAGTTTTTTAATGGATAGAATTTTAAGGCAATTTGGACTTAATGGAAAATCAATTATCCCGTTATTAAGTAGTACCGCTTGTGCTGTACCTGCAATTATGGGAGCAAGAACAATAACCAATTATAAAGAACGCTTAATTACCATTATGGTAGCACCATTAATTAGTTGTTCGGCACGTATTCCTGTTTACACCTTATTAATTGCATTAATAGTTCCTGAAGATAGCTTTTTAGGTATTTTTAATTTACAAGGTTTAATAATGATGGGGCTTTATTTATTGGGCTTTTTTGCTGCTTTAATTGCTGCATTGGTGATGAAATGGATTATCAAATCCAAAGAACGCAGCAGTTTTATTTTAGAAATGCCCATTTATCGTTTGCCAAGATGGAAAAATGTATCCATTTCTATCTTTAATAAAGTGAAATTATTTTTATTTGATGCGGGTAAAATTATCGTTGCTGTTTCTATCGTTTTATGGGTTTTATCATCATACGGCCCTGGGGATTCTTTTGAGAAAATTGAAGATAAATATACTGCAGATGTCTCTCTATCAGAAAATGAAAGAGAAGCTTTAGTTGCAGGAGAAAAACTAGAAACATCTTATGCCGGAATTATCGGAAAAACAATTGAACCCGCTATTCGTCCTTTAGGTTTTGATTGGAAAATAGGAATTTCTTTAGTTACCTCCTTTGCTGCCAGAGAAGTATTTGTGGGTACTATGGCAACACTTTATAGTGTTGGCGATGCTGACAATACCAAATCCATCAAACAAAAAATGTTATCTGCTAAAGACCCCAGAACAGGAAAACCTTTATATACGTTTGCCACCACTTTATCATTATTATTATTTTATGCTTTCGCGATGCAATGCATGACTACTTTAGCCATTGTTTACAGAGAAACTAATTCTATTAAATGGCCTTTAATCCAATTGGTTTATATGAGTGGGTTAGCATATATTTCTAGTTTTATTGTTTATCAGATATTTGCTTAAATGGCAGTTGATTTTAACATTTTAAGAGATTATGTTCCAGAAATATCAATCCCAATTTTAGAAAAGTGGTTTAATCAAATAGATTTTATTTTAAAAATCACAAAAAAAAGGACTTCGAAATTTGGAGATTTTAAAGTAGACACCAAAAAGAACAATCCTCAAATTAGTGTTAATGCTGATTTAAACCAATACGCTTTTTTAATTACCTTAACACATGAATTTGCTCACCTACTCGTTTGGAAACAATACCAACACAGTGTTAAAGCTCATGGTGGAGAATGGAAAAACGAATTCCAATTATTAATGAATGTATTGTTAAAAAAAAGTGTTTTTCCTGATGATATTTTTGTACCACTTTACCGGCACATGCAAAATCCGGCAGCTTCATCGGCAAGAGATATTGAGTTGATAAAAGCTTTAAAAAAGTACGACAACAATAGTTCTACTGTTCATTTGTCTGATTTAGACGAAGGAATGATATTTACCATCAACAATAAAAAACAATTTATAAAAGGAGCCAAACAACGTACTCGTTACTTATGTGAGGAAGTTAACACTAACAAAAAGTATTTGATACATGGCATTGCCGAAGTTGAATTGATTGGATCATAAAAAAAGTACCTTTACATAAAACATTTTATCATGAAAAAAATAATCATCATTATTGCTGCAATAATAATTACATCTTGTAACGCATCTAAAAACACAGCTAATTCTGACATTAAAAATACAGAAGTAAAACAAGAAAAAAAGAACGCTAAACTTATTGGTGGCTCTTGGACTTTAGAGGTTATGCTTACTAAAAACATTGAAGAACCTAGTGAAGGAAACAAATTGAGTTACCTAACAATATACCCCGAAAAGTTGCAATTTTCTGGTAGTGATGGGTGTAACAATTTAAATGGCGGAATAAAAAAACTTGATGAAACTAATATAATATTTAGTCAAATGATAAGCACTAAAATGCTATGTCCGGATATGAAAATTGCTGATACTTTTACAAAGATAATGAGCCAAGTAGTAGTTTATAAAATTTCTGATGAGAAGCTATTTTTATATAATAAGGAAAATATTGAAATTTTACAATTTAGAAAAAAATAACATCTACTATTTTTGATTCTGAAACAAACTAACGGTAATTGATAAAACTCCAAGAGGCATTAACATACTTATCCAAAAAAGATAATTGGATAGATTTAGAATGTTTTGCTGAAGAAAATAAATAGCAATACTTTCTGAAAAAATTAAGACTTCAGAAAAAATTATTCCCAACACTAAAAACACAACTCCAAGCCTAATCAGTTTGGAGTTTTTTATGAGCTTATCTGCCATAAAAACAGCAATAAAAAACAAGGTAAATACGCCCAACATTACCAAATGAATATACCCAATAACAGAATACGAAACTGTACTATTAATATAAGTTTGCACCAATGGAAACGATGCTAATAGTTGAAAAACAACTTTTAATCCATAAGCAAGCAAGACTAAAAGCATTACTTTTTTTACAAATAGGTTTTGAAAAATTAATCCAATTTTAATCTTATTAATTAAGAGTATAAATGCTAGCAACTGCATTACAGAAAAAACTGCTGCAACTACATAAAACATAACATGAGGTTTTAACCATAATACAGAAAGTGTAAACAATGGAATTACAGACCAATTAGTTAGTACAGAAATCCATTTTACATATTTTAAATTTGGTGCCTTATGCAACAAGTAAGCAAAAAATACAGCTACAAAAAAACCGTTATATAAAAAATGTAAAAACCAATAGATTGCTAATTTATACCAATAAGTATCTGCCAAACCTTTTGCCATTACAATTGCCAAAAAATAAGGCCCCAAACTAGACAGCACCAAAAATACTGCTGCCCACTTTAAAAACTGAGCTACATATTTATTAGACAATCCACTACTCTGTTTAAATAATTGATAAACCAAAAAATAGGAACAAAACAAATACAATGTAGAAAACAGAATTGAAAAAAAAGCATATCCCTGAAATGGAAAAGAAAAAAGCATCCCAACAAAAGTGGTTTGCGTAACCCAAAATATAGTAGATAATTTTGCTTTTTGCTTTTTAAAAACCACAAACTGTAACAATACTAAAGCAGCATTATACATCCAACCTAAAATAGCAACATGAGAGTGCGTGTGTAAAATATTTTTGAAATTAAAAGAAAAATATCCTGCTAATTGACCTCTCAGTAACAATCCAAAAACTGTTGCTATTAATAAAAAGATAAATGTTATGCGAAGTTGTGCTTTCAAAATAGATTACAAAAATAACAAAAAGAGTACTTCTTTAAATACAAAGAATGCCTATATCCAATTATTTTATACCCTTAACTGTTTATAAATACATTTTTTAGTAAGACAAATAATGACATTAATCTATTTAAGAGCTGCATAACAATCTAGAACTAGGTTCTAGATTATATTTGTCATTAAAATAATAATCTTTAAAAAAATATTATGAAAAAAATTACAACGTTATTATCTACATTAGTATTAACTGCTTTTGGATTTAATGCAAATGCACAGTGCACAGCACCTACAATTGGCGCTAATACAAATCTGACATCAACATCTGTAACAGTAAATTGGACAGAAACAGGTTCTGCAACAACTTGGGATATCGAATTAGTAGTAGGTGGTGGTGGAACTCCAACAGGAACTCCAACACACCCTGGAATTACAACAAACCCTTATATTTTAACAGGATTAGCACCAAGCTCAGCTTACAAGGTACTTGTAAGAGCTGTCTGCAATGGAACTCCAGGAAATTGGAGTGGTTTTAATTTTATACTTACTCCCGCTGCAGGAATAACTTGTGATAAACCAAATAATTTGACTGCAACAAACATTACCACTACATCTGCTGATTTAGGTTGGACAGATGGTGTTGCTGGCACGCCTGCAAGTTGGATTATTGAATATGGCCCAACAGGTTTTGCACAAGGTACTGCTGCAGGAACAGTAGTTACTGCAACAGCAAATCCTTACAACTTAACTGGATTAACAGTAAATACAACATACGATTTTTACATTACAGCTGATTGTGGAACAACAGATGGATTAAGTTCTATAACAAGCCCAACTGTATTTTCTACAATTACAACAGGAATAGATATGATTGCTAACAATATTAAAATAGCTACATATCCAAACCCTACAACTGGAGTATTTACATTAAACGTAAACACAACTGATGTTAATGAATTAAATATTAAAGTAATGAATATGCAAGGTCAAGTTGTATTTACTAAAAATAATTTTGACAACATTGCTACTATTCAAGAACAAATTGATTTAAGCGCTAATGCAAACGGAATTTACATTGTAACTATTACCTCTGATAAAGGAGTAATAACTCACAAAGTAACTGTTCAATAATTTCACCATAAAAAAGGCTTAAAGCAAATTGCTTTAAGCCTTTTTTTTATCCTTACAAACAGCTAACGCCTCCCTTTATAATAACACTACAATATCTTAACCTCGTTAAACATTATTATATCTTTATCATTTTTAATATAACAATTAATGATATGTTAAACTGAACTCTATTAAAGATAAAAACAACCTCCCCATAAATAACTAAAGCAAAATAACACACCCCCACTATATCGTTTATTTTCTGAGAGAAATTATCAATAAACAGAGCTTCAATAAAAAGAATATTACTAACTAAATTAGAAAAGAGTCTTATTTATATAAATCTACTTTTTTTGATGAAATACCATAAGTTTGCAAACAATCATTTACTATTGAATTAAGTTACATCTTTTAACACTCACATGAAAGCACTTGTTCTCTGTATTTTATTTTCTATACCGTTTGGCTTTTACGCTCAAGAAAGTCCCTTAAAAATAAAATACAATTTATCTTCTCAAAAAGGAGAGTCGGGTTCTCATCATCATCAAGTTCCTAAAAACAAAGATGATGCTGCTATTATTAAAACTTCTGAAGAAGCACAACAAAACATCATCAATGTAAAAGATACTTTTAACGTACTGGTTTGGAATGTGCAAAAGATGACTTATTTGGCTAACAATTACAAAGAAGTTAGCCATGACCAATATTATCACCTCAAACGAAAGTTTGACAACTACCTAAACGTAATGCAACTTGATTTTTGTTTACTACAAGAGGTGCAACTAAACAATAACCCTTTCGATAATTTTTTATTGAACAGTAAATATTCTTTTGTTCACAGTAGTAATTATTACATACCTAATGATAGCGCACGACTAGGAACATCGATTCTTACTAAACACAAAATTGATTCTGTTTTGATAGAACAATCTAATGTAAGGGCTTTTTATAATACAGGTATGAGTAAATCTGCCACTTATGCTTGGATGCCTTTAAGCAATAAGAAAACACTACTTATAGTTAGCATACATGCCATAAACATTGTCAACACCAAAACTTTTGAAAAGCACATCAATCAAATTTATCAAACCATAAAAACACATGATGGTCCTGTTTTATTTGCTGGTGATTTTAATACATGGAATAAAAAACGCTACAAAAGATTAAGTGAACTATTCAACCCTATCGGAATAAAAGTTACAGATAAATATCGTTTTGTAAATGGCGAACGTTTACAGTGGGGAAAACATCCCTTAGATCAAGTTTTAACACGAGGCATTCATATTTTAGGAGATATTTCTGTTGGAAAACTAGATGATCCTGCCGATCATGCACCTCTCCAATTTCAGTTTATCGTAGAGTAAAACAGATAACCCAATCTAGGTATCCATTACATCTCAGTTTAAAGCAAAAAAAAAGAGCATTATCACTAATGCTCTTTTTTATACTCTTACGCGAATTAGCGTGTTTATATTATTTTACAAATTCTTTAACTGGCTACCGTCATTCGTAAATGCCGGAATACCTGTTACATCCATTCCTGTAATTAATAAATGGATATCATGAGTTCCCTCATAAGTAATAACAGATTCTAAATTTGCCATGTGACGCATAATTGGGTATTCACCAGTAATTCCCATTCCACCATGCATTTGTCTTGCTTCTCTAGCAATTTTTAATGCCATATCCACATTGTTTCGTTTAGCCATAGAAATCTGAGCAGATGTAGCTCTTCCTTCTTCACGTAAAACACCTAAACGCCATGTTAATAATTGCGCTTTTGTTATTTCTGTAATCATTTCTGCCAACTTCTTTTGTGTTAACTGAAATGACGCTACAGGAACTCCAAATTGAATTCTTTCTTTCGTATATCTTAAAGCAGAATCATAACAATCCATCGCTGCTCCAATAGCTCCCCAAGCAATACCAAAACGAGCAGAATCTAAACAACCTAGTGGTGCTCCTAATCCTGATTTTCCTGGCAATAAATTTTCTTTAGGAATTTTTACGTTATCAAAAACTAACTCTCCAGTAATTGACGCTCTTAAAGACCATTTATCATGTGTTTCTGGAGTAGTAAAACCTTCCATTCCTCTTTCCACTAATAATCCATGAATTCTACCTTCCTCATTTTTTGCCCAAACAACAGCAACATCTGCAATAGGCGCATTGGTAATCCACATTTTAGCACCATTTAAAAGGTAATGGTCTCCCATATCTTTAAAATTGGTAACCATTCCACTTGGATTAGAACCATGATCAGGCTCTGTTAAGCCAAAGCACCCCATAAATTCACCAGTAGCTAATTTTGGTAGCCACTTTACGCGTTGCTCTTCGCTTCCATATTTCCAAATAGGATACATTACTAACGAACTTTGTACAGATGATGTAGATCTTAATCCAGAATCACATCTTTCTAATTCTTGCATAATTAAACCATAAGAAATCTGATCTAATCCTGCTCCTCCATATTTAGTAGGTATATAAGGTCCAAACCCACCAACTTCTCCTAATCCAGGAATAATTTGTTTTGGAAATTCTGCTTTTTGAGCATATTCTTCAATAATTGGAGAAACATCTTTCTTTACCCATGCTCTTACTGTATCTCTAATTAACTTATGTTCTTCGGTTAAAAGTTCATCTAATTGATAATAATCAGGTGCTTCAAATCTATCTTCTGCCATTTTTTTGTTTTTTATAATAGTAAACAAAAGTATATATAAATCTGTAAATTTGAAATATATTTTTAACAAAAACCATTTAAAGTTTTTAAAATTTAACATGTATATAAATAGGGTTGACATCAAGAATAAAAAAATTCCTAATTGGATTTTTAATATTCGAAGAGTAAAATTTGACCATATTGATTATGATGAAACAATCCCACACCAACATAATTTTTACGAAATACTGTTTTTAGAAGAAGGTGAAGGTGTTCATTTAATTGACGATAAAAAACATAAAGTAAAAAATAATACCATTCATTTTTTATCTCCAAGCCATGTACACCAACTAACATTAGATGATACATCTAAAGGGATTGTTTGTATGTTTAAAGAAGATTTTTTTTATTCGAATAATGAAGGAAAGTTTTTTTTAGATGAAATCTATCTGTTTTCTAATTGGATAGAGAACCCTGTTTTACGATTTGATAAAGATGCTTTTAAAGAATTAAAAAACATTTTAAATCCATTGTTATTAGAATTTGAAGAGCATAACTTTAGAAAAAATGAAATTCTTTTTTCATATCTAAAAATATTTCTGATTAAAGTTGCTCGTCTTAGTGTAAATTTAAAATCTGAGGGGGAAGATTCTAAAAAAAAGATCTTAGTTCAATTTGTAAGTCTATTAGAAGAACATATTTCAAATAATTATCAAGTACAATTTTATGCTAGTCAATTAAATATTTCTTCAACCTATTTAAATCAGATTGTAAAAAATATTTACGGTAAAACAGTTAGTGATTATATTAATGAACGCTTAATTCTAGAAGCCAAAAGAATATTATGCTTCTCTCCAAAGTCCATCAAAGAAATAGCTTATGAGTTAGGTTTTAATGACCCTTCCTACTTTTCAAGATTTTTTAAAAAACAAGTAGGCTCTACTCCAATACAATACCGAAATAGCTTACAAAAATAAACCGTCCTATTTTTGTTTCGATTTGTCCTATTCAATTCAATTGCTTTGGTTTATTTTTGAAAAATAAAACTATAACACTATGAAAAAAAATTACTAAACTTTAGCCTTTTAACATTCTCTTTTGCTGCTGTAATAACAGTAGCATCACTTTCTTTCGAAAACACAAGCCATTCCGCGTATGCTTTTAGTGGAGGTTCTCCTGGTGGAAAAACTAATTCTCCTGGTGATGCAGCAAACTGTACACAATGCCATAGTGGGTCATTAAACCCTGGGGCTTTTACACCAACAATAACATCTGCAAGTTTAGCATCTGGATATACTCCTGGGCAAACTTACACGATAGCTGTAGGAATTACAGGAACATCTTCTACTAAAATAGGATTTGAAGCTACAGCAGAAAAAGATACTGACAATAGTAAAACAGGTACAATTATTATTACTGATGCTGCTAGAACTACAGCCGTTAATAGCGGGACTGGTGCAACACATACTTCTGCAGGTAACACGGCCACAGCAGGTGCAAATGCATGGACTTTTGATTGGGTTGCTCCGGCAACAGGAACAGGAGACATTACCATCTATGGTGCTTTTAATGTTACTAACAATAATGGATCAACTTCTGGAGATCAAGTTTATACTACTTCAATGAGTGTCTCTGAATTGTCAACAGGAATTGATAATGTTTTTAATGAAAATTCTATCTCATTATATCCTAACCCTGTAATCAACAACTTAACAATTAATAGCAATAAAAAGATTGATAAAATTGAAATTTACAATTCTAACGGTCAGTTATTAATTAATCAAACCAATACTAATCAAATTAATTTTAGCCAATACAATACTGGCATTTATTTTGTAAGAATTTTTAAAGACAACCAATCTATTTATAAAAAAGTAATTAAAAAATAATTATGAATATTAAACAAACAACCATCATTCTGATTTCTTGTTTTTTTGTAGTAGCATGTACTTACAATAAAGACGAGCTGCCTAAACCTGATGACACTCTAGCTGATGGGCCAACAAGAACCTACACAAGCCATGCTAAAGCAATCCTTGATGCTAAATGTGTAATCTGTCATTCTGCAGGAGGAACCAATCAATCTCCTTTTTTAGACACTTATTCAGCTGCATTTGCTAAAAAAGCAAGAATAGAAGCAAGAGCAATTATCCAAGGAACTATGCCTCAAGCAGGCCCTCTTCCTCAAACAGAAAAAGATACGCTCCAAATGTGGATAGACCAAGGAGCTTTACAATAAACATTAAAAATTACAACTATGAAAAAAATTATGTTAATCGCACTTTTAGTAAGTGCTTTTCAATTTGCTACTGCTCAAAATATTTATCAAATTGTTGATGGAGAGGTTTCTTTTTTCTCTACAACTCCTATTGAAGATATCGATGCCGTAAATAAAACCGTTAAAGGATTAATTAATATCGACAATAATGAGTTTGCATTTATTGTTACTATTGTTGGATTTCATTTTAAGAAACCTTTGATGGAAGAGCATTTTAATGAAAACTACATGGAAAGTGATAAATTTAAAACTGCTATGTTTAAAGGAAAAATTATTGAAAAAATTGACTACACCAAAGATGGAGAGTATGATGTTACTGCAAAAGGAACATTAAATGTTCATGGTGTTAATAAAGATCGATTATTAAAAGGAAAGATAATTATCAAGAATGGAAAAATTCAGTTAATCGCAAATTTTGATATTAAACTAGAGGATCATGATATTGACATTCCTAAAGTAGTAACAGAAAAAATTGCTGAAACAGTAGCAGTTAAAGTAAATGCTAATTTCGAAAAAAAATAAACTCATGAAATACATTTTAACAGCAATCATTATTGCTTTTTCTTTATCTCTTTCTGCTCAGGATGATTTAATGGATATGCTTGAACAGGAAGTAAGTCTTGACCCTAAAACAGAAAAGGTTACCGCTACGTTTAAAGATACAAGGCTTATTCTTTCTAATACAATAGAAACAACAAAACACAAAACTTTAGCATTTAATATTACTCACCGTTTTGGAAATATGAAATTAGGCGAAAGTGAAGCATTTCATACTTATATGGGACTAGATAATGCTGCAAATATTCGTTTTTCTTTTGACTATGGTTTAACAAAAAAATTAAGCATCGGAATTGGTAGAAGTAAAATTCAAGAGCACATTGATGGTAATTTAAAATATCGTTTTTTAGAGCAAAAGAAGAAAGGAATGCCAATTTCCGCAGCGTACTTTGTTAACGCAGCAATCTCTCCCGTAGCTAAAATTCCTCAAGATGAATTTTCTAACAGGTGGTCATATACTCACCAATTGATTATTGCTAGTAAAATTACTAAAGGGATTTCGTTAGAGGTGTTACCAACATTCGTTCATCGTAATTATGTTGACCAAAGAAGCCCAAACCCAGAGAATGGATCTGTTGATCAAAATGATTTATTTGCTTTAGGTTTTGCCGGTAGATTTAAAATTACCAAACGAATGGCTTTTGTTATAGATTATTATTTACCTTTTTCGGAATACAGAAATAGCGCTAATGGTTATTTTGATCCTTTTGCTGTTGGTATTGAGATAGAAACAGGAGGACATGTTTTCCATGTCAACATTAGTAACTCTGCTGGAATTATCGAAAATGATTTTATACCAAACACTACTGATGCTTGGCATAAAGGAGAATATAAATTAGGATTTAATATTTCGAGAGTGTTTAGTTTCTAAACCCAATCTTATAAATAAAATTAGCCCCAAGCAGTTTATACTTCTTGGGGTTGTTTTTTTGCTTTCAGCAATAAAATGGTATTAAATAAAGCAAAGAAATACACCCCTACTTGAGGTTCTAATGTATCTTCTGCCAACATTGATAAGGTTATAATACTAAAGAACGCAAGGTAAATAAAATCGTTATACATCTTATTTTTGAAAAGAGGATAAATTAGAAATAAACCAAAACAAACAACCCCTAGCACACCAAAAGTAACAGCATAAGTTATATATTGGTTATGAGCACGCAATCTGTAACGAGGTAATAGTTTAGAATTATCTTTTTCATATTGAGTATCAAAAGCAACTTGTAAATCTCCTGTTCCAACTCCAAACCATTTATTTGCTTTAAATATTCGGTAAGCAGTTTTCCAATATTCCCAACGCATAACAACCGAGTGACCATTAAAGTCTCGACCATTATTGTAATCCTCAAATTCCCATAAAATTCTAGTTATTCTTTTCTGTACATTATTCACACTAAGATAAGCGTAGTTTGAAACTCCTTTCTCTATAGCCTCAACATCTTTGTTCGATAACTCTTTTACTCCACTAGCATCTTTATATACCCCTTTAGAAGTTATATATCTTATAATAGTAGTTGATAGGTCTTGCCCTTTTAAATCATTACCACTAAACAGTAAATCGCTTCGTTTATTCCATTCTTGTTCTAATTCTTTCCAGGCAATATGCTTCCATACATAGTAACCGTTTTCTTTTTCTGTTTTCCGAAGGTTATTCAATTCCTCAAAATATTTTTCTCCGCCAGAGGTGAAACTACTGCTTGCTAATGGAACTCTATTTTGCTGTTCTTTATAAGTATCTACAGTTTGATAAACAGTAATAAAAACAAATCCTATTAAAACAATCACAGCAGTGAGAACAGCATATCTTACCCATTGATTAGAAAAAGTAAGACCTATAAACAATATTAAAACAACCGTTGTTATTCCAAAAATAACTAAGCCAGTAAACAAGCTTATTATATACAGAAAGCTAATTAACCACAAACTAATAAGTAGCCAGATAAGTTTTTTTAGACTTTCTTTTTCATGCTTCAAAAAATAAATTGAACCGAAAATAGCTAAACATATTTCTAAACCAAACCGAATGTGAGAATTAAACCTAGAGTATTCTCTTGCATCCACAATTAGCTCCCCTAAGCCACCAAAATAGACGAACATGCTCCAAAAAGAAGCTAATAAAACACCTCCAACATATACTCTAAAAATCCATTTCCATTCATTATTTGTTATTGGTGAAAACCCTGCAATTAAAACAGGCAAACTGAACAAAGCCAATTTTCTCCTCACATCTCCTAAAGCAAAATCAAAATCAGTAGTATAAAACAATCCAAAAATCGTGAGCAGATATATAGAACTAAGAACAACAGCTGTTCTATTATTAAAATAAGATAATACCCGTTGCTTGATGCTCTCCCCTGTTAACCAAGCTAATAAAACAGCTAAAATACCACCGGTAATTAAAGGTTTTGATAGAGATAAACCTATAACCATAGAAAAAATTCCAAGCATATAAAGATACCTAGAATAGGTTTTAAGAAGTGCTAAAAGTTGACGCATTGTTTAGTGCAAAACAAACTTAACAGTAAAAGCTAAATTTTATTGTTTAGAATAAGTTCCTTCTAATATTGAACGATATTTTTTTATATCATTTAATGTTTTTAAAGCTTCATCAAAAGCAGGGTCACTTTTTAAAGCGCCTTCAGCTTGTCCAATTTGAAAGTAGTAACGAGCAATAATTTCATTTTCTAATACCATAATAATTTCATCTTTAAATTGGTATAAATCATCATCTTTATGCTCTCCTAATTTAATTTTTAATGCTTCGTATTCTTTTTGCACACCATCATAGTATTTATCCTTTTTAGCAGACTCCTCCAATTCTTTTAATAAGGATTCACTCTTTGTTGTGTATTCATAATCTTTACCATCTAAAAACTTTACAAATGCTTCGTATTCTTTATCAGTTATCGAAAAATTTGCTACACTAGCAATAGAATCGTGCGCTAGCTTATATTCTGTTGCATAATTAAAAATTAAATGTTTTACTACTAAAATTGCAGTAATATCACTTAAATAATCACGTTTTGCTTTAATATCTGGAGCAATACCATTACCATCAAAAACACTTCTATTACTTTTTACTGTTTTAAATTCAGTAATTAAAGAATCTGGAACTTCCTCTGCTTTTCCAGCTTTGTTTTTATGAGAGTAATCTAATTTTTGAATACATCTTCCACTAGGTGTGTAATACTTAGCAACAGTTACTTTTAATTTTGAATTGTAGCTTAATGGTCTTACTTGTTGCACCAATCCTTTACCAAAAGATTGAGAGCCAATAATAACAGCTCTGTCATTATCTTGCAAAGATCCCGAAACAATTTCTGATGCAGAAGCAGAGCCTCCATCTACTAAAACAACCAAAGGCACTGTTGTACTAAAAGGTGCAGATAATGCTTTATAGCTTTTATCCCAATCTTTTACTTTTCCTTTGGTATAAACAACCTCTGTTCCTTGAGGCACAAAAAAGTTAACGATGTTAACAGCTTCTCGCAATAAACCACCACCATTACCTCTTAAATCTAACACAAATGATTTAGCATTTTGAGCAGTTAACTCTTTTAATGCTGCTTTCACTTCAGAACTTGCAGACTCAGTAAAACCTGTAAGTTTAATATATCCTATAGAATCATCTACCATAGCATAGTAAGGCACATCTTTAATTTTCACTTCTTCGCGAGTAACTGTTTTCATGATTGGATCAGCTGTTCCAGGTCTTTCTATTTTTAAGATAACTGTTGTTCCAGGTTCACCTAATAAAAACTCTCTAATTTCTGATGAGTTTTTGTTTTTTGCACTCTTCCCTCCAATTTCTAAAATTTTGTCTCCTGCTCTAAGTCCTGCTTTAAAAGCACCAAAACCTTTGTAAGGTTCAGATATAATAACATATTCTCCTTGTTTTTGAATTAATGCTCCTATACCTCCATACTGACCGGTAGTCATCATTTTATAATCTTCCATTTTAGATTCTGGAATATAGTTGGTGTAAGGGTCTAACGATTCTAACATAGCATCAATACCAGTTTTCATCAAATCGCCCGGGTTGGCATCATCAACATAATAAATGTTTAACTCTCTAAATAATGTTGCAAAAATGTCTAAGTTTTTAGATACTTCAAAGTAGCTATCTACAAAGCCTAATGTAAAAATTGATGTTGTTGTAATAGAAATAATTACAACAAATTTGGTTAACTGTTTTTTCATTTTTTTATTTTTTTTTAATCCACCTAAGGTACAGGATCATCTCCGTGTCCTCCCCATGGATGGCAAGATCCTATACGTTTTATAGCAAGCCACCCGCCTTTTAGTGGTCCATATTTATTAATGGCTTCTACACTATATTGAGAACAAGTTGGGTTGTATCTACAATTTTGACCTAAAATTGGAGAAATACTTAGCTGATAAAATCGGATAAACAGCACCAATATTTTACTTATCAACCTCCTCACATTGTTCAATTAAACGTGTTAAAATTACTTTTATTTTATCTTCAATTACTGCGTAATCTAATATTTGTTTATTCGCGTAAATAAACATCATATTTAATGCCAAACCTTCTTTTTTTAAAACTGCTTTTAACGCTGAATTATTTAAACGATAAGCTTCTCGCATCCTACGTTTTATTAAATTACGATTAACCGCTAATTTAACTTGTTTTTTAGGAACAACAACCCCCACATTGGCAACAATATTGCTTTCTTCTTCTTTTTCTAAAAAAACTAAACGAATAGGATATTCTTTAAGTGATTTCCCTTTGCTAAAAAGCGTATCAATCGCAATTTTACTTTTTAGTTTTTCGTGTTTAGAAAAATTATTATTCACTTCCATAATTAAATGCAAATGTAAGGGATAAAAAGAGTTTTGGTTTTATATGTTTTGAAAAATAAGAAAACTAAAAGAAATTTACTTTATGTTTTTTTGCGTTAGGGATTGTAGCGACATCCTTTTTTTTTATTCGTTGAGCGTAGCCAAAACGAAAAACAAAAAAGATATAGCGAAAAGCCCGTTAAAACGCTCAAAATAGATTATTTACATTCCTATTTATTACATTTACAAAAAAATAAAAATTACGTTATGAAATACTACAATAACATACTAGAAACAATAGGAAACACGCCTTTAGTTAAAATTAACAAAATGTGTGAGGAGGTTAAAGCGTTAGTTTTAGCGAAAATAGAAACCACCAACCCTGGAAATTCGGTAAAAGATAGAATGGCATTGCAAATGATTGAAGATGCTGAAGCAGACGGAAGTTTGAAACCCGGAGGAACAATTATTGAAGGAACATCTGGTAACACGGGCATGGGGCTAGCATTGGTTGCCATTATGAAAGGATACAAATTAATTTGTGTGTTGAGCGATAAGCAATCGAAAGAAAAAATGGATATTTTAAGAGCTGTTGGTGCAGAAGTTCACGTTTGCCCTACAAACGTTGCTCCAGAAGATCCTCGTTCATACTACTCGGTATCTAAAAGTTTAGCGGAAACAACTCCAAATTCTTGGTATGTTAATCAATACGATAACCCATCTAATGCTAAGGCTCATTATTTAAGTACTGGTCCTGAAATTTGGGAACAAACAGCAGGAAAAATAACTCATTTTGTTTCTGGTGTTGGTACTGGAGGTACAATTTCTGGTGTTGGAAAATATTTAAAAGAGAAAAATCCAGCTATTAAACTTTGGGGAATTGATACCTATGGCTCTGTATTTAAAAAATATCACGAAACAGGAATTTTTGATGAAAATGAAATTTATCCTTACATAACTGAAGGTATTGGTGAAGATATTTTACCTAAAAATGTAAACTTTAATGTTATTGATAAATTTGTAAAAGTAACGGATAAAGATGCTGCTGTTTATCAACGTAGATTAGCTAAAGAAGAAGGGATTTTTGTTGGAAATTCTGCTGGATCAGCAATTAAAGGTTTATTACAATTAAAAGAAGAGTTAACGGAAGATGATGTTGTCGTGGTTTTGTTTCACGATCATGGAAGTAGATATGTTGGAAAAATGTTTAATGATGACTGGATGAGAGAACGTGGGTTTTTAGATGATAAAAAAACCAATGGCTTAGATTTAATTAAAGATCATGCAGGGAAACATTTGGTGACAGTAACGACCGAAAACCCTATTTCGCAAGCTATTTTATTAATGAACCAATATGGAATTTCTCAAATACCAGTTGTAGATGATAAAGGTTTTGCAGGTTCATTAACTGATAACCACTTGTTTGCCGAGTTATGTAAAAACCCTGGATTGAATGAACTTCCTGTAAAAAACATTATGCAAGATTCATTTCCTATTGTAAAAGAAACTACTTCTATCGAAGATATTTCTAAAGAATTTCAAAATGGAACACAAGCCGTTTTGGTAAATTATGATAACGATAAGCATCACATTATTACTCAACAAGATATGATTAAAGCCATTTCTTAAAACTACATTTATGAACTTTGCAAACACACCTAAAGCACCTTATTACGCGGTAATTTTCACTTCAATAAGAAATGATGAGGATGAAGAAGAATATCAAAAGATAACAAAACAAATGACAGAACTCTTAGAAAATCAACCTGGTTTTTTAGGTTTTGAATCTGCAAGAGAAACTGTTGGGATTACCGTTTCATACTGGAAAGATATTGATGCTATCAAAAACTGGAAAATGAATGAAGCACATTTAACAGCTCAACAAAAAGGAAAAGCTGAATTTTATAAAGCGTTTAAAGTCCGAATTTGTAAAGTTGAAAGAGATTATAGTTTTTAAATACTTTGTTAAGAATGTAACTTTTATTTAATATTTAACGTTAATAGGTATAGTTACAAATTTAAACATTACCTATTTTATGAGTATACCTGCAATAAATAATGCTACAACTATTGAAAAAGAAAGCATTACCGAATTATCATTTCCTAAAGAAGAAGTAATATCTAACAATACAGAAAGAAGGGAAGAACGTAACAGTAGAATTGTTAGGGCAATGAAATTAGGTAATACAAAAAAAATTAAAGTTAAAATTCATTTTGAAGATACTATAGATATTAAAAAAGTAGAAACTACCATTTGGGGTGTTACCGAAAAAAATATTATATTAAAACAAGGTACTGTAATCCCTATTAATAGAATTCATGAAATAAAATTCTTTTAAAGAAAATAAAAACTGTTAAAACCTCTTAAATCTTTTAAGAGGTTTTTTTATGCTTTGTCTTTAAGAATACAATTATAGGATTACAATAATAAAATTCTGTCACATTAAAATACTTACTTTTACTGCTCATTAAAATAATAACAGAATGCAATTTAAAAAACACCTACTACTACTATTAACACTAGCATTTTTTTTAGTTAATAAAGCAGATGCTCAATTAGAATTTCCTGAAGATAAAGTAAGTTGGAAAATTAGCTTAGAACAAAATGATTGCGAAGCATACATTGTCGCAAAAATAACATGCGTAGAACATTGGCACGTATACGCTGCTAATCTACCCGAAGGATCTTTCCTATTACCAACAGAGGTAGTTCCTGACCAATCTGATAATTATAAAATAGTAGGAAAGCCAATTGAACCCCAACCAGAATTTTACCATGACGAGGCTGCAGATGAAGACATCTTTCAACATTCTCATACTTTTACGATTAAACAAAAAATAAAAATTACAAGTAAAAAAGATTTTACACTTAAAGGTCGTTTTTCTTTTCAAACTTGTGATGAAACTCATTGTTTACCACCTTATGATGCCGATTTCACATTAAAGATAAAAGGCTGTGGAACCACTAAAAATGAAACAAAAAAAATTGAAGAAGAAAATTCTGTAAAGGAAGAAGAGCTAAATGAAATAGTTCTAACAACAACAGATACATCACAAGTTATAGAAAATCAAGAAGCTGATAACACTATAGATAAAGGTTCAAATGAAGATCCTAAAGTGAAAAACAATGAGGTAGCTACTACAAAAAAAGATAAAAAAATATCCGATATGTCTATCTGGACAATATTTTTCATCTCTTTTGGGGCAGGATTTGCAGCACTTTTAACACCCTGCGTTTTCCCTATGATTCCAATGACAGTTAGTTTTTTTACAAAACAAAGTAAATCTAAATCTCAAGGTGTTAGAAATGCAATCTTTTATGGACTTTGTATCATCGCTATTTATGTTATTTTAGGATCAGTAATTACTGGAATATTTGGAGCAGAAATTCTCAATTGGTTATCAACACAATGGTGGTTTAACTTAGGTTTCTTTATTTTATTAGTTGTTTTCGCTATATCATTTATGGGAGCATTCGAAATAACTTTACCAAGCTCTTGGGTAAACAAAGCAGATAAAGCATCAGATAAAGGTGGTATTATAGGTATCTTCTTTATGGCATTAGTTTTAGCACTAGTTTCATTTTCATGTACAGGACCTATTGTAGGAACTCTTTTAGTAGAAGCAGCCGATATTGGAGGAATTGCTCCAATCATAGGAATGTTAGGGTTTTCAACTGCTCTAGCTCTTCCTTTTGCATTATTCGCAGCTTTTCCAGGTTGGTTAAACTCTATGCCAAAATCTGGTGGATGGTTAACAACCGTAAAAGTATTTTTAGGGTTTTTAGAATTAGCTTTAGCATTTAAATTTTTATCCAATGCAGATTTAGCTGTTCAAGCACATTACTTAGAAAGAGAATTATTCTTAGCTGTTTGGATCGCAATATTTGGAGTTTTAGCAATGTACCTTTTCGGATTCATTCAACTTCCTCACGATAGTCCTATAACAAACCTTTCTGTTGGTAGAACTCTATTAGGAGTTACAACGGTAGTTTTTGTTGTATATATGATACCAGGATTATGGGGTGCTCCTTTAAAATTAATAAGCGCTTTTCCACCACCAATGCATTATAGCGAATCACCTTTTGGTGTAGGTAAAAGTGGAGGTAATTCATCTGCACAAGACCACGGTCCGGAAGGAACACATCTTGGAGCTCAAAACCTATGGTTATTTCATGATTTAGAAATTGCTGAGGCATATGCAAAAAAAGTAGGTAAACCATTATTTATTGATTTCACAGGTCATAACTGTGTAAATTGTAGAAAAATGGAACAAAGTGTTTGGGGCGAAAATGGAGTTATCGAAAAACTGAAAAATGATGTTGTTATCGTTTCTCTTTATGTCGATGAAGATATTGACCTACCAAAAGAGCAACAAGTCGAAGTAGAACTTGCACCCGGCAGATTCAAAACGCTTAAAACTGTTGGCGATAAATGGATGTACACCCAAATTAAACGTTATCATATCACCGCACAACCGTACTATCGAATGTTAGGACCAAATGGTGAAGATTTAGATAATGGTTCTGCCGATTACATGAATCATAGTGATCCAAAAGATTTTCAAAATTGGTTAGAAGAAGGAATAAAACAATATAAGACAATAAAATAGTTTATTATTGGGGCGTTTTAACGGGCTTTACACTTTATCTTTTTTGTTTTGATTAACTGAGTTACATTTTCGAACTAAATGTTAATCAAAACAAAAAAGGATATCGTTTCTATCCCTAACGCAAATTACACCAATCTAATCAAACATATTCCACGAAACACCAAACTTAAATGCTTTATCCAATCGCGGATAACCAGGTGTTCCATAATAAGTATATCCACTCCACCCAGCATTAAAATGCACATACTTAAAATATATTTGAGCACGCTTTAATCTTGTATTAATAAAAATATCTAAAGAAGGGTAATTACCTATCTGACTATTAGATTGAGCATAAAACTCATTAATTGCAGGCATATAACCATAACCATAAAATTCACTCTTAAAAGAAACGTTTCCACCAATTTGAAACTTTAATGCCTTTTTAAATAAATAGTTCTCATAATAAATTAATTGTCTTCCAATAAATTGAGGTAAAGGAAATAAAACTTCATTAGAAGTCAATTGATAAATTACAGCAGTCCTAAAATGAAAGTTTAATAAACGATAATCCTTAGCTAATCTAAAAGTAGAAATTGAAAGTTGGTTATTATGCTGTCTTGCAGAAATAGTAGAGTCTATGTAAACATATTTATTAATCATTTTATTTTCAACACTTAATTCAGTTCTAATATTCTTAAAACCAATTAATAATTGATTAGAAAAAACAGATTGCTTTTTAAAATCATTATTTCTCCACTCAAAGTGATTAGAAGAATAACTAACATACCTTAAATTAGGTTCATTTAAATGATAAGAGGATTTAAAGGATAGTTTAATACTCTTAGATAAAGAATAAATTACATTTAAATCTGCATCTACATCCGCCTTTCTATAACCCGAAACAACATAAGCGCTTTTTAAATTAGCCTCAATTTTATCATTTTCAATACAAGAATAAAAACCTGCATTTATATCATTATAAGAAGTGTCAATACCATTTTTTTGATCGTAAGTAATAACGTCAAACTTAGAAAACACACCAACTTTAAAATTAGATTTAACTAAATCTAACATTAGCATATTAGATAAATCAGATTGATAAATGGAATCTACAGTTGCTAAAGTATCAATAAAATTATTTGTATAAATAGGAGACAAAGGGTCAGTATCATTAAAAACATACCGTTTATTTAAATATTGAGTATTTAAATTTAAATAAATACCATTATCAATAACAGTATCATTATTCAAAGAGAATAATTTAAATTGCTGATTAACATTATATTCATGTCGTTTATTAGATGAAGTAGAGTTAGGAAGGTTAACATTATATGACCTTCTATTAGAATAAACGTTATTCTCAAAATCTACAGGAGTTAAAAGGCCTCCATTTTCTTGTAAAAAAGATCGATCAATAAAGCTAGAAACAGATATACCATAAGTATTCAGTTTACTTTTGTAGGATAATGAAATATCAAAAAGAGTATTATTCGCTTCTTGATTAATATAGGTACCAGGGGAACTCAACCTAGTAAAATCAAAAGAAAACCTAATAAGTTTTCCAAATTTTTGATAATGACTTACAGAGATAACTTGTTCTTTTCTGCTCGCATTAATATAACTAACATTAGTATAAGGTTTAATCGAAAATAATTCAGAAACTGTATGATACAAGTCACTATTAAGGTAAAATCTATTAATTCCATTTAATCCAAATGCAGTAGGATAATAATTAGGAGATCCGAATGGGCCAAGATTATTAATTAAAACATCA